>Ga0308019_10000738_pt1 | contig 20347 bp, 14 predicted proteins | sample Neamet284_FD_203135 | JGI IMG/M metagenome (GOLD analysis project Ga0308019, IMG submission 203135) | Marine microbial communities from water near the shore, Antarctic Ocean - #284 | ecosystem: Environmental > Aquatic > Marine > Unclassified | place: Southern Ocean | collected 2014-10-01 | reverse complement strand
AGAAAGCATGGGATCAGCACGCTCTTTTAGCAAATATCCTAAGCCGGGAATTTCACTTACTTGAACAAATTGGAGGCCGATGGCCAAGTTGGATTATAGATGTCAAACAAGACAGAGATGTTCATCACTCTTTGAAAAAGATCAATTCACATATAGCTAAACTTGGATGGATGGCAAGGTTATCGGTCGATAACCCTTGGTTAGTAACAATACTACCGATGCCAGATAGGCAATTTCCTTCAATAAAAATCCATTTGTTTTTGTGGTCCATGACTGCATTAACTGCAACTTTAGCAGGTTCTTTGTGGATAGAAAACACATCACCAGATGGTGGTTGGTTCGGCTATGGCCACTTCGCCGATTCCTTTCTTGGATTTACCCTGCCGATATTGGCCACACTCTTTTTGGCATCAGTGATACAGGTTAAGGCTGCTGCAAAACAAGGTCTAAGAGTCGGGTATATCGCTCCAATTCCAGATATTTCAATTGCATTCTGGTCAGTAGGATTATTTTCACCATCAACACTAATATGGCCTTTTGGACTATTGTTAATTTCATCATTACCTCGGATGAGTTCTCGTCCATGGGATAATCGCAGTCAATTAGGTAAGATCTCAATAATTGCACCAGCGGTAATGATTTGTAGTGGATTTATCTTGTGGGCAATTGGCATATTCATGACTCCTGAATTGATAGATATCGTTTCAACACCACGCTCTATAGAGCCTCCTCTAATAGTTGAGTTGTTGGCAGTTTTCTTTTATGATGATATCTCAATTAGGCTTGCTTGGGCGCATCCATTGGCCAAAGCCGGTTCAGTTTTGACATTCTTTGGCTGGGTCTCTCTGCTCCCGATTCCAACGTTCCCTGGCGGCAGATTGATGGTTTCTCGTCTAGGTTCAGTGATGGCCAGAAATTCTGGGACTCAAGTTAGATTATTCTTCGTAATTCTAATATTTGCTTGGTTATTCGAAGCCTTTGACGGATTTTCAGTTTGGACCCTTGTACTAGCATTGATCTTGCCATTCTTGTATTATATGGGAGGTGAGCCTAGAATTCCGATAGTCTTGGACGAGCCTGCGGGTTTGGACCTTAAAACAGAAAAGAGGCTCGGTATTTTCTTTTTCTTGTTTTTCATGTTGGCATTACCGAGCCAATCTCCAGTACTCTTACATGATGAGTGGCAATCTCCATTGGAATTCCAATTTGACGAAATAGAGGCTGCATCTAGAGGCGATGATGGTGTTTGGATGACCAACTTGACAATTGTAATTATCAATCCATCATTTGTGCAACACTCTTACGCCATAGATGTAGTTAGAGATGGAGGCCAATCTATTGGTGAATGGGATTATGAATGGGATTGTAAAGGGGAAGATTCTCTCAGCATCAATGGTTTAGGATGCGGTGAAGACTTACTGCCTGGAAAATATGCGACCTTTGTTCTGAAGATTAGTTGGAATCAATCCACATATCATCCGATGGGTGAAAATTTCTCTTTGATAATGTCGACTGAGGACGGTTATCAATTACAATCCTTGCAAGTTAGCCCAGCCCTCGAAGTTTATCCTTCATCAGATTGGAACATTGTTGAGGATAATGGGGAGGTCAAACGTTGTATTGAATTGGATGGTGACTTGGGGCCTGAAGAGTCTTTACTAGTTAGTTTCCCTAATGCTAACACTGCTTTTACCACTGAAACAAGACTGTATTGGATTGAAGGGCAAACCGATATGGATGCGAATTTGAGCGAAATACCTGATGAAATTTGCGTAATCGGGTTAGACCCAATAATCTTGAGAGCATGGGATCTGAATCATATCTCGCTGAATGGTATTCTTTTCGCAGGCACAATGCCTGCAAAACCATTGAAGGCAATAGTCCCGCTAGATGGCTGGAAAATATTCGCTGGAGATGTCCAAGGATATGGAGCCGAATTTGCTACTGGTGGGCTACTTACACAAGGTGAACAATGTCCAATTGATTCTCACATTAGCACCCCTCCAAGTCCATCGGATGGTGATTGGATCTGGGATATGAGTGTTAGAAAAGAAGGCCAAATTCCAGCGATTGTAAATGAAACAAATTTGACATTGATAATGGAGGAGGGCGTGAATGTTAGTTTGTGTCAAAATCAATTAAATCCGAATCCACAAACATCCTTTGCAGTAGAGCAAGGGCCTGAATTAATCTTAGTCCGTTCAAATATTAGTTATCGATTATGGAGCAATATCTGGGCTGCTGCAACAAATGGAAGCCTTATATCTTCGGATGGCATGTCCACCTTCTCATTTTATAATCCTTCAAATACTTCTATTCCAGTGATGGTGGCGAATGAGGGTAGTGGCTCTCCGTGGCAAATAATAAACAGTTCAACAGCACTTGCTCAAGGTATGAACGAATTCAGTTTCATGCCATCAAATAGTACATTTGCTACTATGTGGATAAGTCATCAAGATGGCGGAGTAGTAATCCATCTAGGCAGTTATATCTGAGGTGATAAAATGAGAGTTTCTATTTTGGGTGTAGGTTCCATCGGGACATTATTCGCAGCTCTTTTGTCGCGCACTGAACATGAGATTCATCTTCACGGACGCGGCGAACATATGGCCATGATTGCAAAAAATGGAATTATTGTAACGGGTGAAGAATCATTTTCTGCAGAAAGTCAAAGATTTGAGTTGACTTTTGATGAGGTTGGTATCCCTAGTCATTTTGAGGGTAGTGCCGATGTGGTAATAATCGCAGGCAAATCCCGTTCACTTGATAATCTGTGTAACTTGGCCACCAAATTACTCAAAACCGATGGCATTGCATTCGCTATTACCAATGGATTAGGCAATGTTGAGAGGCTTTGCCATGAATTAGGCATGCATAGGGTCGTATATGCTTCAACAACTCACGGAGCAAACATTGCAACCCCTTCCGCAGTTCGCTGGGCTGGTAGGGGTCAATTGCATCTTGCAAATACTGTAATGTCGCAGAATGATAAATTAAATGATTTCAATGATAGTCTCGTTGGTAGTGGAATCAATTGTGAAATTGTTGCAGATGGTCGCAGTTTAATTTGGAATAAAGTCTTGATAAACATCGCAATCAATCCCCTCGCAGCAATGGCAGGAGTAGAAAACGGGGAACTATTAGGGGCGGAAATGTTTGCTAATGCTGTATTTACTATGATTGAAGGGGCCAATGTGGCGAGGGCAGAACAGATAGACGTCGGTACTAATCAGCAATTAGAAGATAATTTGCGGCAAGTATTACTTTCAACATCTTCAAATTCATGTAGCATGCTCGAAGATGTTAAGGCTGGAGTAACCACTGAAATTTCAGTTTTAAATCGGGAAATCGTGAACCGGGGAGAGAAACTTGGCATCAGTACTCCATTGAACAATATGCTTGCTTCAATAATTGAACTGATCACTCCTTGACCAGGTCTTGATTGAAATGGAGTCCGCAGTTTTCTTTTCTTGCTATAGCATCTTCAGTAACAAGTTGACCGACCAAGATTAGATTTCTCAATTCAACAATTGAGCGAGTCGGTATTGATTCTCTCCATAATCTATCAACTTCTTGCCCCAATAACTCTAGCCGCCTTGCAGCCCGATTTAATCTACTAAAGCGTCTTACGATTCCAACTTCTTGTGTCATGGTTTGCCTTAATTCATTCTTATCATGAACTACTGGAGAGTGCTCAGATAGATTGTCTAGTCCATCAGCTCTCCAATCTGGCAGTTCATTTTGATGTTTAATCGGAGGGTTTGAGATGATATGTTCGGCCGCCCTTGCAGCATATACTACCGCTTCTAACAAACTGTTTGACGCTAAACGATTTGCACCGTGCATCCCAGTACATGCGACTTCACCAATTGCAAATAATCGTGGAAAGACTTCACCATTGTCTTTGACAAAAGGGCGTCCGATATCGTCTACCAGTAAGCCCCCCACTGCATAATGCGCTGCAGGAGAAATTGGCAGAGGGTCATGTCCAAGTTTCAAACCATGCCTTTCCAATCTAGAACTAATAGTTGGGAAATGCGAGTTAAGGAGGTTCTCATCGAGGTGTGAAGTTACTAGGAATACATGCGATTTACCTGTGATTTTCATTTGTCTATCAATCGCTCTAGCAACAATGTCTCGTGTTGCCATAGAACCCATTTTCGAATATTTCAAAGTGAATGAATATGGCTCAGGAGATACAATTCTCCCATCTTCTTTACACTGGGTTTGCCATTTGCTTAACCCCTCTTCATCAAGTATTACGCCACCTTCTCCACGCATCGCTTCTGTGATTAGGAATGGTCTGTCACTTTTCACTGCTAATGCCGTAGGGTGGAATTGAATATATGCGAGATTTTTCACTGTTGCACCAGCTCTGAATGCCATTGCCAAACCATCTCCTGTAGCAACACTTGGGTTGGTTGTTTGAGACCACAATTGGCCAAAGCCCCCAGTTGCCAAGATCAGGGTGTCAGCATGGACGGTCAAAACCGTTTGAGTTGTTTGGTCCAAACACCAAACGCCAGATATGCCTGCATTCGGATTTCCATGTTCGCACTGAATCAGGTCAATTGCTAGATGGTTGGGCATTAATTCAATATTGTCGTGCATCTCAGCAGTTTGACTAAGGGCTCGTTCAATCTCCTTTCCTGTAGCATCCTTTGAATGTAAAATACGTCTGCTCGAGTGTCCACCTTCTTTGGCCAAATGGAATCCACCATCAACATCCTTTTCAAAATCAACACCAATGTCTAGTAAGTCCTGTATTCTATCACTCGCTTCATTAATCACGCTATTTACTACTGAAATATCACATTGCCCGCCTCCACTTTTCAGAGTATCTTCGATATGTGATTTAAGACCGATTCCATCAGTTTTGTCAAGAATTGCAGCAATGCCTCCTTGGGCCCAATTAGTCGATGAATCAATAGGTCGCTGTTTGGTAATTACTTTGACAAAATGTCCAGCATTTGCAAGACGAATTGCACAAAATAATCCAGCGATTCCACTACCTATGATGACGATTTGAGAAGCGTCACTCGTCCTCATTAGTATTGCCACAACACCGCACTTCTTCACGCCATCGGTTGCGATAGCACTATGAAATAGGTGCAAATAAAGAGTTACATGGCGGGGTTGAAGAAGAAGATTGCAACCCTGTTCGGTATTGCAATAATCGCATTTGTGATATCCAATGTTCAACTTGGAATAATTGCACCAATTGCAATAGATGGGGCTCCTAATTCTACACTTGATGTGCTGAAACTAACCGAGCCACAATGCTCTTTTGATGAGATCTCAAACAGTTTAGAAAGTAGCGGTCAAAGTTATTGCCTCGGCGCTACTGGTGATTGGGGCGGTGCAGATTTCATCATGCTTCTGGAAGGCTTAGTAATGGTCTTGGCTGGGCGCTTCAAATTACCTAAGGGTGCTGGATGGGTGGCGAGGTCTAGAAAGCTAGCCATGGTCGCCGGTGGAGTGTTATTCGCACTTGCAATTCTTGACAGGCTACAATTGCTCCCGACACCTACTAATTCAACTGGTTTAGCAGAACTAATGCCTATTGATATATCTCCTTGGATGGTTCAAATTGGAATCGCAATACTCGGTGCGATGTTACTAAGGGGTCCGAAATACTGGGATTCTGAAGCACAACAATCAACTCAGAATTCAATTGAAAGGAGAAGGGTGGTTGCCGATAAGTTCCGTTCTACTTTCACTCGTCCAACAAACGCGGTTGGTGTCGATAGTATTGCTGTGTCGAGAACTTCGAATTTGTTGAGAACTGATCACAATTTGTCAATGCGGAAGTCAAGCCGTGGGGTTAAGGTATTTGCAACGTGCCCATATTGCGCAGGAACTGGATGTAAGAAATGTGCTAACAAAGGCTCACTGTGAGTCTTTTCGGAACATAATACTTTCAATTATTGTGTGTCTGATAATTGCATCTGGCTTTTTTACTTTAGTGCCAAAAAGCGCTCCACTGTTCCGTTGACAAAGCGATTGTTTAAGACCCGTCGCGAGTGGTGATGGGATTAAGGTCGGGGCGAAATTCTCGACAATGAGGGATAGGGATGTATCTTAAAGCACTTGAAGTATGTAATTTTAAATCGTTTAAAGGCGAAGTAACAGTTCCTTTGGACAGAGGTTTCACAGCGATTACCGGGCCGAATGGTTCAGGTAAATCAAATTGCGGTGATGCGATTCAATTTGTATTAGGTCCTCGTTCAAACAAGGTTATCCGGGCTCAGAATTCAAAAGATTTAATTTTCAATGGCGGCAAAAACAACAAACCAGCACGTTCATGCTCAGTCACGTTAGTATTTGCAAATCCTACACTATCCAACGGACGCCGACGCCTTCCAATCGATTTAGAAGAAGTTCGTCTATCTCGTACTGTCCGATTAACCAAAGCAAATAATGTGGTAACTCAATATCTTCTTGATGGAGTCGAGAGTACTCAGAAGTCATTCCACAGACTTCTAGGTGCGGCAAATGCCCGTCCAGACGGATACAACATCGTCCTACAAGGCGATGTGACCAATCTAGCGAAAATGACCTCTAAAGAGCGCCGCAAGGTGCTAGATGGTGTTGCTGGTGTCACTTCATATGATGACGAGATAAGAAAGGCGGATAAGCAAAGAGACCAAGTTGAAGGATATATTGAAAGAATCGGTATGCTCGAAGAGGAGCAAAAAGGCCGCCTTAAGGATTTGAAGAAAGAGAAAGATCTTGCGATTAAAGTAAGAGATTTGGTGACGGAACTAACCGAGTCAAGAATCATTTCCTATCAGTCAAAATACGCATCACAAAAATCAGAAATCGCTTACCAAGTCAACGAACAGAGCAGATATCTTACAGAATCAAACGACCTTAAGGAAGAAGTAAGGCAAGGAAGCAAGATACTCCTTGGACTAGAGGACCAAATCGGTGAACTGCAAAAAGAAATCGATGCTCTAATGGGCGGGGATACCAATGGATTGCAGCAACAGATTCAGAACCTCCAAGTAACCATTGCTACCAATGGAGATTTGATACGGGATGCTGAAGAAAAAGATGTAGAGGACAAACTTGAATTGCAAGATTTATTTGAGAGCCTCCTAGAAGCAAAACAATCCTTAACTGCGTTTGCAGAAAGCCTTTCTTCAGCAAGAGGCGATTTGGAAAATGCAAAAATAGCATTTCAAGAAGCCGAACAAGAAGAGGCAGATGTAAGTACGCTTCTGGAATCATCTGGTGAATCAACAGCCCAATTATCACGTAATTTGTCAAAGGCAACCGAGAAGGTTGAACTCTGTCGAAAAGCAATGGCGGATGCTCAAAGTGAAGTTGACCGTACTGCGGCTCAAGCAGAAGTAATCGAAGAGCAATTAGTCGCTGCCCAAGATGCCGCCGAGGAAGCACGAATGGCCTTTGAGGAACTTGAACTAAAAGGCGAAGAATTTGGCGGCGTAGATCCAGAAAAAGATAGAGTGAAACTTGCAACCGAATTGCATGCGTCACAAAACGCAGAATCAAAATTAGCCGAAGAATCACAACTTGTTGAGAATCGGCTTCGTGAAACTGAACGTAAATTGATTAGCGCAAGAAATGAAATGGAATCTAGAACTGGTGCTAAAGGATTAGCAGGCGGTTCAGCAGCTGTAATCGCAGCAAGAGATAGGGGTGAATTACGCGGTATTATCGGAACAATCGCAGAATTATGTGCTCCAAAAGACAGTTCTCATGAAGATGCACTATCGGCCGCAATAGGAGGCGGAATGACTTCTGTAGTTGTTGAAAACGATGAAGTTGCAGCAAATGCCATCAAGTGGCTTTCAGAGAAAAGAGCAGGAAGAGCAACATTCCTGCCTCTAAACCGATTAGCAAATACTAGGGCGGCTGGTAAGGCTGTAATGGTTGCAAGAAAACCAGGTGTTGTTGGATTTGCATACGAATTACTCGATTATGACCCAAGAATCGATATCGCAGTTCGCTTTGCTTTGAGAAATACTCTCATTGTAGATTCAATGTCAACCGCTCGAGCAAATATGGGTGGTGTGAGATTAGTAACACTGCGTGGCGATGTTACCGAAACAGGCGGTGCAATGATCGGTGGTTCTAAGCGCAAAATGTCAGTTTCATTTGGAGGCAGAGTGCAAGGTGCAAACGAAGTCGAATCACTAACAGCGGAAGTCGAAAGACTAAGATTGATGTCAGAAACTGTGAACGGAGCACTCATAGATGCTAGAAAAGTTCAATCTGAAGTAAGAGCGAAAATCAATACACTCACTGATGGAGAGCATGCTTCAAAGCAACAAGAATGGCGTGCTGAACTAAAGCAAGCTAGGACAAATCACAACAAGTCACTGGGAGCAGTTGCTGAGATCGAAAGAAAACTAAGTACATTGCAAAGCCAAGCGAGTCAAACACTCGCTGCATTAGATGTTGCCCAAAAACAATTTGAGCAATCTGAAATTGATAGAACTGTGTCTCAAGCAAGTCTGGAAAATGCCAGCCCAGCACATCTTAAGGAAAGATTGCACAAGGCCGAAGTCAAGCGATTAGAGGCTCAAGGATTGAGGAATAGGGCAGAAGATGCACTTGCTAGCGGTTCAGAGCATAGAGATTTACTAGATAGTAGAGTTGTTGAATTAGATGGGAGAATCTCTTCAATTGAGGGCGCGATTATATCTCGTAGTGAAAAAATAGACCTAATGCAAGCAGCCATAGCAACCGATTCTATAGAACTTGCAGCAAAGGAAATTGAGCGTTCAGAATTCCTTGAAGAAAATCAAGGATTGGAGACTGAGCGTGTTCAATTAGTTGAGGAAAGGGCTTCACTAAGAGCAGATTTGACTCAGAAAGCAAATGATGCAACTTCTCGTACTCAAATGGCCGAAGAAATCGGTCGTTCATTGACACTGAAGCAGGAAACACTGGATGACTTATTGTCTGAAATGTCAGATTCAGATATTGAACCAGCACAAATCGATGTTACACTACCTAGCGTAGGGGATGCAGAAAAGAAAGTTAGAGGTCTTGAGCGTCGGCTTGAAGGATATGGGCCAGTCAATATGCTTGCAATTGAGCAATACGACCATTGTCAAGAACGACTTGACGAGATGAGAGACGACTTCAAAACACTACAGAGTCGCCGTAAGCATTTGTTAGATGTTACAGAGCAATTGGAATCCCAAAGAAAGGAACGACTGTTAAATGTTCTAGTGAAGGTCAATGAGAATTTCAAGGTCGCATATAATGCTCTAAGCGATGGAGGTCGTGGTGAATTGTTCCTTGAGAATCCAAAAGAACCATTCAAGGGTGGTCTGGAATTATGGGCACAACCACGTGGTAAATCTGCTAAGGTGACGCGCCATCAGCTATCGGGCGGCGAACAATCAATGGCAGCACTTGCCCTGATTTTCGCAATACAGGATTATGATCCTAGCCCATTCTACTACTTCGATGAAGTTGACCAAAATCTTGACGCGTATAATGCTGAAAGAATTGCTAAGATGTGCAGTGAACGTTCAAAGAGAGCACAATTCATCATGGTAACTCTGCGCAAGGTTTCATTGCGCTTAGCCGACCACCACATCGGAATTACACACGGTGGCGATGGATGTAGTCGTCGTATTGTTGATTTCGATAAGGAAAGAGCATTGGAATTGGGTGCTAGGGCTTTGAAAGAAGCTAATGCAGCATCTGAACAAAACCAATCACGTATTGATGAAGCAGCAGCGGCCTCAATTGAGATGCCATTGGTACCTGATTCATTGGAGGCTCCTAGTTCGCTAGGAGGTATTTTGTCACTTTTGAATGATAAGTTCTCAGAAAGCGCTGATGAATCAAGCACGCTGGCCTCTTTGAGTGAACGCACTGCTGATATGACTGAGGATATTGAAGAGAGAGTAGAAATTACTAAGGCAATATTAGCAGAAGATGGCGAAGATGAAGTTGAGCAAACACAAGTTGTTGGCGAAGAGGAAACATTGGAGTGAGAATAATGGCGGAACATCAGGCTGTTTTGGATAAATGGTTCCTCAGGCAGGATATCATTGACCAATTATTAGAGTCAGGTGAAGAAAGTAGCGAAGCTCAGTCTTTTAGTGACCGTATTATTGCTATCGCAAAAACTGAAGAAGCCGAACATCAAAGCCTAGAAGATCCGTTCGACCGTTCTGTAGCATTAGTACTATCATTGGTCAGAGAAGAGGGTTTGGATGCCTGGAATATCGATTTGTCGGCATTCTTGAAAGTATTTACTACAAGGGTGAAATCACAAGCATCCGGATTAGATTTACCTGCCTGTGGTCGGTTGATCCGTCTTTCGTGGGAGGTATTGAATCATCAAGCAGCAATATTGTTTGAAAGAGTTCAGCGTGCTGATGAAGAAGATGATTGGGATGATGAAATGGAATTCGGCTGGGAAGCAGAATATGACGATGAAGCATTTTTCTTTACCAATACTGTCCTTGAAGGTGGTGCAGACTCAGTTTTACCTTCACTATTTGGCGAGAGAGTTCGCAGAGCAGAAGGACGACCAGTGACTCTCGGTGAATTATTATCGGCATTCAAGGATGCTGCAGATGATGCGGAAGAATTGAAATTAAGAGAGGTCAATAGAATCGCCCACGAAAAAGAGTTAGCAGAATATTTGTCCGACATTGGTGGTAGAATGCACAATGAAGATCTAGAAGGAGATATCGAGCGCTGTTGGCGAGCATTGAGACAAACATGTCTCAAAGCAGGTTCCAATAATGTGCCAGTTGCTGATGTGATGGGGGAATTGAAACTAATCCTGGAACAAACATATGGTTCAGTGCCAGAAGGATATCAAGATGAAGCCAGAGTATCTTCTTTTATTGCAGGTTTATTCCTGACACATCGTGGAATTGCTAGCATTTATCAAGAGACTGTCCCAGATGGAGTCATCTATCTCGAAGATATAAGGCCAAACAACAATTTTGCTGAGATTATTGAACTGATAAAATCGGAACAGGAACAAGAATCAGTTCGCATCCAAGAACAAGTTACAGGTTCACAACGCCACACTGATAATTTGCTGGTTAGGGCTAAGAAAGCGAAACTGAAGGAAGAAAAATCGTCGAAAAAGGCAGCAGAATTATCTCAAGCAGAAGAGGCTATTGAGATTGTATTAGGCCCTGAGCAAATACAGCAGATTGCAACTCAGGAGGATGCTTTTGAATCAAATCCAAACGATTCAAATAATACTGAGGAATCATTAGGTAACCATGAGTGGTTGGTGGAGTAAGGAGTTATTTACATGAGTGAGTTGCCATTGGAATCATTACTTGAAGCAACATTGTTCGGAGCAGGTCGTTCAATGGCAATTTCAGAATTATCGGAATCATTAGGGTACGATGCCGAAGAGATGATAGATTCTCTTAATTCACTTAGAGCCACCTTGAAACGGCGCAGAGGGGGCGCTCTACAAATCGCAGAAATTGGCGACCGTTGGGCGATTGAAGTCAAACCACAAATTGCAGATCATCTACCTAAAGAAGCAAGAACCGAAATACCTCAAAAATTACTCAAAGCCGCAGCTCTAATCGCATACCACCAACCGATGGCCCAATCTAGATTAGTTGAGTTATTGGGGCAAAAGGCATATGATTACGTCAGAGAACTAGCGCAATTGGGAATGGTTGATCGGAGAAAAGACGGAAATACTCGTAGATTGATTACCACTAGGCGTTTTTCAGAATCCTTTGGCTGTCCATTCACTGAAAGAAAGAAGGTAAAGGCATGGTTTAGGGAGCAGGTCCAATCATCTGGTATGCTGGATGGAATGATCGGTGCTGAAACACTGCAGGAAGAAGAGAACATCGATTTGACAGTACAATCAACTCTACCTGTTTTAGAACAAGCAGAAGAATAAATCATTCATTTCTTAACTGTTCAAGTAATTCTTGTACTTTAGTTTGAGTTTTTGGACCTTTGAAAGCCTGTAATCGTTGTGCGATGATTCCGACTTCATCATCTGAAGCGCCTGCGCTAACCGCCATATTGCGTGAATGTAGTTTCATATGTCCAGCTTGGATTCCACTAGTTGATAGCGCTCTTAGGGCTCCTAAATTCTGTGCCAATCCGGATGCTGCGATGATGCCTGCTAATTCTTGAGCAGAATCTACGCCGAGGATAGCCAAATTAGCCCTGGCAACAGGATGCACCTTACTCGCTCCCCCGACAATCCCTACCGCCATTGGGGTCTCAATAGAGCCTACTAGGTCGCCATTGTCGTCTTGCACCCATTGTGTCATCGATGAGTAGATTCCCGACTGATGCGATGCCCAAGCATGGCATCCGGCCTCTATTGCTCTCCAGTCCTGCCCACAGGCTACTGAAACGCTACTGATGGCATTCATCACTCCTTTGTTATGCGTGACGGCTCTAAAGGGGTCTGCAATGGCGAAATGATACGCTTCCAATATACCTGTAATTATTTGCAATCCATTTTCACGAGTACCATCATCCGATAACTCCTCTGCAGTAAAAATAGCCTCAACTCTTGCTAATCGGTGTGCTGCGAGGTTGGATAATATCTTCAAATGGACTCTTCCACCGGTTAACCTTTCAACTTCAGGGGCGATTAGTTCGGCCATTGTATTGACTGCATTTGCACCCATGGCATCCCTTGTATCAACTAAAATATGCAATATTAGCATTGGGCCGGATAGGCTCTCAATCACTCTCAACTCTATTTCTTTGCATCCGCCACCTAGTTTGATCATCGTACTTGGCCTGTCGTTACATATTTTCATCAATTCATCTTTGGAATCTTCAATGATTGAAATCGCACCTGGAATATCGGTTAAATCTAGGATCTGTAATTGTCCAATCATCATTGGACCGTCATTATTTGTGCGAAAACCGCCCCTGGAAAGGCAACGCTTAGCCATATTGGATGCTGCAGCAACAACACTTGACTCTTCCAAACAGAATGGTATTAGGTAGTGTTTTCCATCAATTACAAAGTTTGTTGCCACTCCAACAGGCAAGGACATAGTCCCAATCACATTCTCGATCATATTGTTGGCAGCATCTTCGGATAACTCTCCATGGGCTGCCAGTGCCTCGATTTGCTCTTGGCTTAGGTTTGCCGCTTCGGCTACAATTTGCCTACGTTCGGCAACAGTCAATCGGAAAAAACCACTGAGGCGACTATTTTCAACAGACATATTGCTTCCTCTGTACTGGGCCACTAATCTCAATCACATCAAGACATCGCTTGATTGGGTCTAGATGTATTGTTTTTGCATTTCCTGTATTCTTCATTTGTTAACGCGTTTAACGCATCGGCTAACGCGTTAACTATGCGTTATGGTTGCGTTAATTGGACTTATAATGGTCTATGCTTAGTGCTATGGTGATTTGATTAGCATGTGTTAACACGTCTGTGAGGCCTATTGATTAGGTCAAACAATAAATACCCATTGTGAATTGCTCGTAGTATGCGGATAGACGGTAAAGAGATTGAACTACCCCTGCTATTGCAGAACCCTTTTTCTACAGCACCGCTGGAAGGAGGCCAAAAAAGCCTCTTAGTGGGGCGTAATGAGATATTTGATAGTCTAGCTCAACACATCCATTTCAGTTCAACTAGGCGTATATTGATGGTGGGAAGTGTCGGTTCTGGCCGGACTTCATTGTTGAGATGCTTAGGCGAGGAGGCACCACTTTCGCTACACTTAGACCATATTCACGCATCTGGACCCGCTAAAAGTCTGTTGGAATCATTATATTTGGAGTTGGTTGGCCCGAATATTCCGAAACATTACACTGCGATCGTTTCTGAAATGGTTGAAACGAGTAAATCTTTCACTGGTAAACTGCCATTGGTGGTAATCGATGTGCCTACAGTGGATTCTGCAGTTCTAAACGTGGCACTAAGAGATACTTTACCCGTAATAGAAAGGCTGAAAGTATTGATGGTGGTAGTGTTGGACCATAAGCAAAAAGCGCATTTACCAGAAGAGGTATTGAATGGATTTGACATGATAAACACTCTTAATCCACTAAGTGCCGAGTCAGTTCAAGAGCTGGTTAACCAGAGAATAAGTTCGGTTTGTGACACTCCATATTCATTGCTAAAAGAAGATGCTGAGCATCTATTGGCTACAACAGATGGGCTTCCTGCCTCGATAATCAGGGTGATGCGGGATGCAGTAGACAACAATCGAATGGCACAAAACCAGGGGGCTCAGAGCAGTAATAATTATATTTCTCAAGATAGAAAGGGATTCGATACGAGTGCGATATTGCCTACACAACAACCCGAGGCATCTACAACGGGCATTTTCACCTCCACACATGACCTATCTGCCAATGCTTTGGTACCCGAGCCAAGTATTATGGAAAACAGTGATGAAGCCAAATTAGACGCCTCTACGGCAGATAACCACCAAAACAATATTTTTGACGGAACAATGGACGAACTAGGGGATGAATACGTCGTATCCGGCGAGAAATCACTAGAATCTTCAGAAGATGACGATGTAGAACTCATGGACGCTTCCACCCCTTGGCAATCTAGGCCACAAAACGATGAACATAACTCCGAAGCAACACAAGATGATGATTTACAAGAAATACATGGCCCTGGGGGTTCACTTTCTGGATTTGATTTAAATTTAGAGGATTTGGGCAGTTCAAAGGATAACGACGCCCCTCTAAAGGGGACGCCATTTGATGTTTTTAATAGTGACGTGATCAATAATGAAACAACTAAGCCAATATCATTGGAAAAGGCAGGAATGTTCGGGTCATTGGTTGGAAGAATGAGAGATGCACCCGCCAAATCTATTCAAAACCCGGATGATTATGAACAATCAGCAACTGTAAAAGGGGCAGAATTGTGGGTGGCAAAAGATTCTAACTTACTCGATGAATCAAACGATGAGGAATTAGAAGGGGATGGTACTGCGATGCTGCATGACGAAACCGGCTTCCTGGATGACGATTTAGGAGGTGTCATCGAAGACGGAACCGGATATCCTAACGATGAAAGCAATTACCAAGATGCAGAACACATGGGTTCAGATTCTGGATTTGTGTCAAAAGGCGACATGAAAACATTCTCAAATCTAGTCAATGCACTTCAAACCGCTTTGCTAGCACCACAAAAACAAGATGGTACAATTGACCGAAGGCGGTTGATCGATGCACTCACGAGTTTGAGGCAACCAAAGGAGGGAGAGCGAATCGACCATCCATTAAACCCTAGTGTATTGTCAAATTTATCACCGCATGAGGCAGTTGTTGTTGCAACAGCAAATGAAAGAAAGTATTCTCCATCAGACCAAGAATTGCTACAAGAATTGAATATAAAAAGAGCTAGACTGTCCCAAATAAGCAACCGCTTACATAAAGGGGGCATCCTAAACGCTCGTAAGGTTGGAAAAAGCCGCCTGTTCACATTAACTCAATCTGCAAGAGCCCAATTGACCGCATGGAATATGATGGGAGGTGAGTCCTAATGGCTTGGGAAATCACTTGGTCCAAACAAACACCAAGCATTATTTCGACCATCGCAGCCAGCGAAGGCGGGTTGGTTGTTAGTAGCGGTCTAAACTTATCTTTCTATGAACATGATGGCAGTGAAAGGTGGTCTGTTGATATGCCATTCAAAGTGCATGCCATCGATAGCGGGCAAGGTCTTCTTGGAGTATTAGCAGCACATGGATTCTATGTTATGTCGACGAGAGATGGTTCATTACTCCACGAAGGCCGAAGTAGCCCTGGAGGATTTACTGGAATAAAAGCGAGGCCTGGTGGTGGCTGGGTCTTATCTGGCAGGGATGGAAACATGCATCTGTTCTCACAAGAAGGAAGAGGAATTCGCCGCATGGATAGTGGGATGGTCAGGAGATTAATTGGTTGGCTGGATAGAGAACATTTGATGTGGCAGGCAAGCGATGGAAGGATTTGGTGCGGTAGACTGACTGGTTCAGACAAGAAAAGGTGCCTTGAAGACAGAATTTGGAGTTGGTCAAGCGAATTGGTAAATGGAAGAATTATATTGCAATCAAGCGATGGTAGTTTGTGGCAAGGTATTCCTCATCCATTCGGATGGGATGATTTGATCCGACTTGAACAAGACTCGATTGAAGCCATGGAAGGAATAAACAGTGCTGATGGCTGGTGGGTATTGGGCATTGAAGGGCGCCTTTATCACATTTCTAGGACATTGGAGGAAGATGTTGAGACCCTTGGTGAGTCTATGGATTTAGGAGACCTACTCGTTGGCCTTACGCCGGATTCAATGGTTACGGCAACACGTTCAGGATTAATTCGCAAATGGTCTGCACCACATCTAGCACAGTCCGAACGAAAAGGACGATTTGAGGCTGCAGCAGAGGCTGCAATGGCAAGAAACTGGGATGAAAGAAAAGATTTATTCATCCGAGCTCAAACTGCGGAAGATGAAGGGAAATTATCGGTAGCAGTGGAATTGTATGGTGCCCTGGGACGTAAAGAAGATGTTCGCCGCCTCTTACAAAGACAAAAGGAGGGTGGAGAATGAGTGATGAACTTATTGAACTAACAGAAAAAAGAGTATTGCATTATCTTGATATTACAAAAAGAGCAAGACAAAAAGCAACACCTCTCCATCTAGAAGGCAGTGATCAATTCGCACAATTAGCGATAATGATGAGGATGGCCGACGATTATTCCTCGGATGCGCATCATTTTTTGAAGATTGGAGATAGAGTAAGAGCGTTTGGAGCAATAAATTACGCTCATGCTTGGATAGATGCAGCCGTAAAATTAAGATTACTAGACGGGCATGGCGATGATGTCTTATTCACCCTGCCTTAGCACTCAAATCTCATCTTTTTGGGCCAAACCTTCAAGCGTTGTGATCGCTGAAACAATAGTTGAGATTTTATTTTTTGCTTCTTCGATAAATGGAATGATGCATTCTTCAAGCGTTCCTGTAAGTTGGTAAATATGCGATGGTCTTCCACGACCAGTGGAAGCCGTTAAATCCGACTTAACTACTTCTAAGCGCCTTAATTCCGCGATTGCAACACTGACATCTGGCTGCCTAATATTACAATTTTTCTGTAGTGTTATTGATGATGAAGGTCCATGCATATGTAGGTACACCAAACACTTAGCAGTATGGCTTTGGACACCTAGGCGAATCATGGTTGAAAGTAGTTGTTGAACAGGTTTGGATGAACTAATTCCATTCGCCTCTAGCAAACTGTAAGAGTCCTCCATAACCAGCATGTTATTATCTTCATATATCAACTGATTACCGGCAATAATTGGATAACTATGATTTCAAGTTTTAATTTAGTTTCTACAGGAGTTAGATCATTTTCAATCTCTTATTTTTTGCGACTTCTATTACAGCAATGCCGGCTTCAAAAAGTCGCCGCTTCAATTCTCTGTCAACGGTTAAAACAGGAATACCTTCATTTTTTGCGAATGAGAATATTTGGTCATCAGGATGGTTTCCAGAATCTTCTGGTGCATCGATAATTATCGTTTTCGCTTTCAATAATGGTAGCAGTAGTGACTTTTTCTTAGAACGCTGGGAATTAACCTTTTCCAATTCCTTATCAACATCAGGCAATAATAGAAGTTGGCTCGGTCCCACCAACTGCATCAAAGCACCATCAATATTGATGCCAGCATCAATCACAGCAACCCAGCCGCACGCATCAACAATTATTCTCTGCACATTTCACTGCTGAACAGCAATCTTTGATGAAATGTGCGTTTGTTGGCACGGTTATTGTATCGTTCCGTAGCCAATTAGTCTCCAGCGTGAACCGACACGACGGGACAAAGAAACTCTTTGACCTACATCAGCACAAATTGGAAGTCTTAATTCAAGGCCAGTACGTTTTTTCTCAGCATTCTTAGTTACTCCAACCGATGTTGCAGTAGCGACATTTAGCATCAACATTTCGTTATTGCGCAGTGGTTGTATTTTCTCAGGCTTTTCGCCCTCTCCAGCCACCATATTATCCATTAGGTTTACAGAAATCTCGAGTCTTGAGCGCACTTCAGGTAAATCTCCCTTTTTGGCAACGACTTGTCCGCTCAGGTTATCAGCGGTGGTGATACTTGGATCTAGTTTAGTTGCCATACCACACAGGCCGCCAGCGTGCATCTTTTTCAAATTCAGCCCACCGCCTTGCATGCTGCTAATAATTGCTTCAATCGGTTCCCATGTAGATTTGTTACCCTTCTCAATTTTACGTCCAGGTCCTATGATTACTTCATCACCGTCATTGAATTCACCTTCGACAATACTCCCTCCAATAACTCCGCCTCGTAGTTTGCTTGGGCGTGTTCCAGGTCGATTGATGTCAAAAGAGCGTGCTACATGCATGATAGAACGCTTGTCCTTTGAACGGTCAGGAGTTGGAATTGTCTGTTCAATCGCATCGATTAGAATATCAAGATTGACATCGTGATGCGCTGATACAGGAATTACCGGAGCATTTTCAGCGATAGTCCCCTTCAAAAAGGTCTTAACTTCTTGGTAAGATTCCAAAGCACGTTCTTTACTGACCAAATCAATTTTATTTTGAACTATGACGATATTCTTAATTCCTGCTATTTCCAAAGCCATCAGATGTTCTCTAGTTTGAGGCTGCGGGCATGTCTCATTAGCAGCAACCATCAACATTGCTCCATCCATAATAGATGCTCCAGTGATCATTATTGCCATCAAAGTCTCGTGACCAGGTGCATCTACAAATGAAACAACTCTTTGCAATTCATTTTCAATATCATCTCCGCCATCAGGCCTTCGACCTGTTGCGTAGTATTGCCCTTCTTTAGTTTTGTAGAATGCAGTGTCGGCATATCCCAATTTTATTGAAATACCGCGCTTTCTTTCTTCTGAATGAGTATCTGTCCAAATTCCGGAAAGAGCTTGGGTTAGAGTAGTTTTTCCATGGTCAACGTGACCTACAAGGCCAATGTTGATTTCAGGTTGAGAAGGAAGCGTTCTTGCCATGCTTCCCTACTCCTCAATTCACGAAATCCCTCTCGGGTTTCACTCCGCTGCTTCTTCGCTTCCAGAAGAAGTTATGTCAGCAAGGCTCTTATTGCCTGCTTCAGTTACTTTCAAATTGATTTGACGAGTGTCCTGAGTAATAGTGTTACCACGGAAGTTTCTACGCTTGCGTAGTCCGTCTAATTTGTAGCGGAAACGCTTCTTTTCTCCACCCTTGCTCTTGAAGACGAGAGAGTGACCCTTGAATCCAGTAGATGCAGTGACTAAAATTGCTTGGCGAGAACCGCCTTCAAGGTCACGGCGAAGAGGAGTTCCAGTTTTATCTGAACCACCAGTGATTTGTAACTTGAAACCGGAAAGAGTTTTTTCTCCCTCTCCAACGAAAATACCGTCGACGGTATCTCCAATTTTTCTGCCCAATAATTGAGCATGATTATTTCCACTAATTTTCAATGAATAAGACCTGCCACCATTAGCAGGATCTGTATCATTGACGACGGCGACGAATTCTCCTTGTTGTCCAACTGCCATATTCACACCACTTAGAATAACTCGCCGACAAGAGACCCATATTTAGGCTAACCGCATAGGCATGGCAGTACATTTAGCGTCTTAGTTGCTTAGGAAGTAGCAATTCAAGGCGACTTGAGAGGTCCGCTGGCAGGTGATGTGGCATGCTCAAGTGGGTTGTCCTGCCCCTTCCATCGCTAACGTTTGAAACCTTAGAATCAATCAACTGTTGCTGTTCTAGGTACTTTATATATTTCCAAATCGTTGTGTGACTCTTTTGTTTTTGATCGTATTCTTCGCATACTACAGCATAGAGTGATTCAACATCTCCCATCGACATAGTCTCTTCAGTTTTCAATCGCCTGCACAATGCTAGGAGAACTAACATTTGGTGAGCCGAAAGGTCATCAACAACTTCTAACTTGACTCCGATTTGCAACGCGACACCATCGTTTGACTCATGAATATCTTCAATCATTATCTCTCTTGCACTTTGTGCATCCTGTCTAAATTCACAACGTTCCACTGCAGCAGAAAGTAGTTCAATTCCTCTTCTGGCATCACCGCTTGGGCCAGCCTTTTCTGCAATTAATCGGATAATTTTAGGCGAAAATGTTCCACCTACTAGGGAGTATTCTGCTCGCTGGTTGATTATCTGTTCAATTCCATCAACTGTATATGGTGGAATCATGATATGATTTGTACTGCCCATTCTTGATATCACAGCGGTTTCTAATAGATCTAGAACCTGCTCTTGACTTATTATTATCAAAGATAATGTACCCTTTCCTGATTGGTCCTCATCAATTCTTAGAAGTTGGTAAAGAAGGTCGTCACCAGAACGTCTTA
>Ga0308019_10000737_pt1 | contig 20363 bp, 19 predicted proteins | sample Neamet284_FD_203135 | JGI IMG/M metagenome (GOLD analysis project Ga0308019, IMG submission 203135) | Marine microbial communities from water near the shore, Antarctic Ocean - #284 | ecosystem: Environmental > Aquatic > Marine > Unclassified | place: Southern Ocean | collected 2014-10-01 | reverse complement strand
TTCAATATCATTTAAGGTATAGTCGTAAGCTTTCCATTGAGAAAAGTATGGCACTGCACCTGCATCAACTGCAATGCCTAGAGTATTTTCTTTCAAATCATCATAACTACCTAAAATATTGCCAATTTTAGCATATGAATGATCTAACATGCGAATTCCCCTATCTGCTAAACCGTTTACATCTGCATTTGATGGAAGAACATATCCTGTAATGACAATTATGACTATTACAGCTATTATTTTTGAATGTTTACCTGAAATAATTTTTGGATACATTTGATAAAGAGAATATGCAGATAATACCAGTATTATTGGTATTATGTGGAAATAAAATCTGAAAAAATAGTTTTGCCATTGATTTATGAATAAAAATGGAATTAAAATTACTATAATTTGAATAATCATAAAGCTTGTTGCACTTTTTTTAAGATTATTTTTAATATTTAAAAATATCAAAAGAACATGTGGTATTACAAAAATAAATGTATCCGAAATAGCATAAATATTTCTGATTATATCTCTGAACTCAAGGTTTGATTTAACATAGAAAGTATTAGGTAAAATCTGTTCATACTGATAATGATTGAAGATAAATAATCCTACTAAAAATCCAATAGGGCTACAAAATAAGAGAATTTTTTTGAAATCGATTTCATTTTTTAAAATTATTTTTAGGTATATTTGATGAATTAGTATTCCTAAAACAAGAATAATTCCTTCATATCTTGTAATTGTTGCAAGAATTATAAATGCAATTAAGGGGATTGCTTTTTTTGAATTTGATGAATGTGTGAATGATATGTATGATAATATTGAAAGTGAAAAAAACATTGTAAACAATAGTGTTTCCATTCCTGAAATTGCATGTAATCCAAATGCAGGAATAAACCCTAAAAATAAAGATGGAAGAAAATAGAATTTCATTTTTCCTTCTGTTAGAATTCTAAGCATTAAACCTGAAACTAAAATTGTTATTATTCCTGCACCTATGACTATCACTTTACTAAATACTATGGGATCAAATCCTAATTTTATTCCTAAAGCAACTACTAATATCATAAAATAACTAGTAAAACCAAATTCCTGGGTTTGATCATAATTCCATGAGAAACCATAACCTAATGCTAGATTTTCTGCATATCTATAAGCAATAAAAGAATCATCAATAGTAAAATCAAAAAACTTTAAAGAAAAATATAGGAAAACCATTATTCCTGTAATTAATAATAATAAATTCAAACTTTGATATTTTTCCACATTTTTGATATATGTTTAGGATATTTTAAATAAACTATGCAAATATTCTATGAGTTTTTATTAAAAATAAACTTCATAAATAAAATACCTAGACCTGTTGCAAACCATATTGTACATAATCTAACTAATAACACAATTGATGAAGCTATTGAATCATCTGTACCATTTGATTGTATTAAAGCCACCAGACTCCCATCTGTAACTCCAAATCCACCTGGAATCATTGAAATTGCACCAAATAAAGTCGCAGTAAAGTAATGTTCTATTGTAATAATAAATCCAAAATCTTGATTAAATGCAAGAAAAATTAAGTATACTCCAAACGCATCAACTATCCAAGCTGGAATGCTCAGTAACATTCCTTTTGCAAAAATTTTTGGTTTTGACAAAATTTTAATAGATTCATTAAATTCTTCATTGGGAATTATTTTATTCAAAAATTTAATTTTTTTAAATTTATTTTGAATTTTTTTTATTAACTCAGGTTTATAGATCAACAAAGTTAGAAAAATCAATAAAGTAACTGATCCTACAAGAACAATGCTTGCAGATAATAAAAATATCAAAGCAATTAAAGCACTTAAAATTAAAACCGCACTTAGTAAATCATGATATCTTTCAAAAAGTACAATTGGCACTGTTTTAGAACGAGAAAAATTATGTTGTTGTTTTAAGATTTCACTTTTGATTATATTGCCACTTCCTCCTGGAGTCGCTACTAAAGACATGCCAAAAATGTAAAGTTGTAGATTTTTTTTAATCGATAAATTTAATCCAATTTCATCAAGAAAAATCTTTTGTCTTAATGATTTTATAAATAAACTAGCAAATATTATCCCTAAAATAATTGGAATAAATTCAATTTTAAGAGTTTGAAAAGTTTTTGATATCTCATTAATGTCCCCATAAAGGATTATTGCAAGATAAACTAAAATAATGCCAAAAATGAAAAAAATCTTTTTTTTATCCATTTTCACTTTTTTTCTATTGGTATAATAAAATTTTTCATAATAGAAATTTTAATACATCATCTTAATACATTAAAGTTTAATTTACTATCCATTGCAATAATGCTATGGACTGGAAAGAAAAAAAAATTTTAGTTACTGGTGGAATGGGCTTTTTAGGTTCAAATCTAGTCAAGTCTTTAAATCAACTTAATCCTAAAATAATTTTAAATCCATCTTCAAAAGATTGTGATTTAAGATTTAAAGAAAATTGTAACAGAATTACCAAAGATGTAGACATTGTTTTTCATTTAGCAGCACATGTGGGTGGAATTGGTTTGAATAAAGAAAAGCCTGGGGAACTTTTCTACGATAATCTGTTAATGGGAACTTATTTGATTGATGAAGCACGAAAAAATAATGTAGAAAAATTTATTTCTCTGGGAACTATATGCAGCTATCCGAAAATTACTAATCAACCAATCAAAGAAGAATATTTGTGGGAAGGATTTCCTGAAGAAGTTACATCTGCATATGGTTTAGCTAAAAAAATGCAAATTGTTCAATCTATGGCTTATAAACAACAATATGATTTTAACTCAATTACAATTTTTGTAACTAATCTTTATGGACCCTTTGATAATTTTAATGAAAATACATCCCATGTGATTCCTTCTATAATCCACAAAATTTGGAATGCAAAAAACAACAATAAAAAATTTGTAGATCTATGGGGTGATGGTACTCCTACTCGAGATTTTTTGTACTGTGACGATGCATCTAATGGATTAATTCTTGCTGCTGAAAAATATAATAAAACTGAACCTCTTAATTTAGGTTCAGAAGTAGAAGTCAGTATTAAAGAATTGGCACAACTTATTATGAAATTAATGAATGTAGATCTCGAAATAAAATGGAATTCAAAAATGCCTAATGGACAACCACGTAGATGTGTAAGTTTTGAAAAAGCTAACAAAGAAATAGATTTTTTACCTTCTACTTTCCTTGAAGACGGACTTAAAAAAACTATACAATGGTATGAATCTACTCATACTTGATTTTTTTTACATTCTAAACTTTATTATATCTTCTAAACAACATTTTATTTTCATTAATGTAGTTATTTGCATCCCATGGAAAACTTTCTCCTTTTTTCCATCTAGTCCACCTATCCAAATCTGCCGAGACCATAATTTTTACTAATTTTTTAAAATTAGTTTTTGGTTTCCAATCTAATTTTTTCCTAGCCTTTGAATAATCACCATTCAATGTATTTACATCTAATAATCTAAAGAATTTTTTATCAACTTTAACAAATTTTTTCCAATCTAATTCTGCTGCTTCAAAGGCAACTTTAACAAATTCTTTTACCGTATGAGTTTCATTTGTAGCTAAAACATAATCATCTGGATGTTTCTGTTGTAATATTTTCCACATTCCTTCCACATATTCTGGAGCATACCCCCAGTCTCTCTGACTATCCAAATTACCTAATCTTAATTCTTTATCTAAACCTATTTTGATTCTAGCAACTGCATTTGTAATTTTCCTAGTAACAAATTCTAGTCCTCTCATAGGTGATTCATGATTAAATAAAATACCATTTGTTGTAAACATATCATATGCATCTCGATAAATTTTTGTCATCCAATAACCATAAAGTTTGGATGATGCATATGGGCTTTGAGGGGCAAATGATGTATTTTCGTTTTGATTTTTTCCTCCTATATTTCCGTATAATTCACTAGAGGATGCTTGATAGAATTTAATCTTAGGATCAACTATTCTTATAGCTTCAAGCATTGAAGTAACTGCCACCCCTGTACTTTGTATACTTGTAATTGGCTGATCAAATGATGCTCCTACATAACTTTGTGCAGCTAGATGATATACCTCATCAGGTTTTGAAGTTTTAATTGCCTCGATAATTGAAGAAAAATCTAATAAATCTACTGATAGATAATTGATATCATTATCAATTTTTAAATCTTTTAATCGCCAAAAATTTGGAGTAGACAGTCTTCTGTATGCTCCAAATACATTGTAGTTCTTTTTTAAAAGAAATTTTGCCAGATATGCTCCATCTTGTCCTGTAATACCTGTAATTAGAACATTTTTTGATTTCATGAATTATAAGAAATTATAAATGTAATCTATTAAATGTTAAGTCCTCTAAATCTGACATAAATTTTACAAATTATATACAATGAGATATGAACTAAAAAAGTGATAGAATCAAATTTTTTAGTTTTAACAACCATTAACTCGATTAACTCATCAATAGAAAAAATGATTGATCAAACTAATTTTAAATTGATTATAGTTGGTGATAAAAAAACACCAAAATACCCTCAAGGTAATTTTGAATTTCTTGATATAGATAAACAAAAAACTCTTTCATTCAAATCTATAGAAACATGTCCTTACAATTCCTACCAAAGAAAAAATTTAGGTTATCTTTATGCAATAAGTAAAGGAGCTAAAATTATTGTAGAAACTGATGATGATAATTATCCTCTTCCAGATTGGACAAAAAATATTGAATTTACTCCAAAAAAAGCTAAATTAGTTTTAGAACCTAAAATATTTAATGCATATGCTGAATTCACTAAAGAAAAAATCTGGCCAAGGGGATTCCCATTAGAGTGCATATTAGAAAATAAGGAAAAAAAATTTGAACAAATTCAAAATCCTTCCGTTGGTATTTGGCAAGGATTAGTAAATAATGAACCCGACGTTGATGCAATTTATCGCCTAACCATAAATAAAAATATAGAATTTTTAAACAATGAATCTATCGTTTTATCTAAAGGTGTTTTTTGCCCCTTTAATTCCCAAAATACAATTTGGAAAAAAGAATTTTTTCCTTATATGTACTTGCCAGTTACAGTTACTTTTAGAATGACTGACATTCTTCGTAGTTATGTTGCTCAAAGATGTCTATGGGAACATGAATCTGTTTTGGGCTTTACATCTCCAACTATGGTTCAGGAAAGAAACCCTCATAATTTGATTGAGGATTTTAAAAGTGAAATTCCGTGCTATACACTTTCTCTAAAAATAATTGAAATTTTATCTAATCTCAAACTCTCAAATGATCATTATCATAACTTAGAAATTATTTATTCTGCATTTTTCAAAAATGGAATTGTGCAAAATGAAGAATTACTAAGTTTACAAAACTGGATAGATGATTTAAGAACTATTGTTTAATTTTTTTAATAATTAGTTATTAAAATTTTTTAGGATTTATTTGTTAAAAAAACATTTGAACACCATTAAGAAAAATAATTTACTTTCTCTTTTAAAATTAAATTTTGAATAAATTCTTTCTCTTGCATAGTGTTTTAATGGAATTTCAATAAAATTATGATTTCCATTTTGATAAGATTTTATTGGAATTTCAGCAAAAATATCAAAACTTGTCCCTGTCAATTTTAAATTTTTTAGTATTGATGATTTGTAAACTTTGACACCATTAGTTACATCATTTGAATTGATTCTAAATAGAATTTTGATAGTATAGTTACACAAACGATTTGCATAATATTGTTTTTTTGAGTAACCTTCTCTTTTTGCATTTGTATAAAATCTATTTCCAAATACCATGTCAAATCCATCATTCATTTTTTTAACCATTTTAAGTAGGTCGTGAGGATCTTCAGAAATTTCAGCTGTTGCAATTAGTATGTTATTTTTTTGTGCCCTTTTGATACCTTCTTTTATTGCACTTCCAATTCCTCTTTTCCCTTCTCTAATTACAAATGATACTTCTTTTGCATTTTCTGCTATTTTTTTAACTATTTCATCCGTTTTATCATCATATACTTTATCAATAATTACAATTATTTCAAACTCTATTTCTACGTCTGAAAAAACTTGTAAGTAGTTTTTTAATGTCTCTTCAATGAACTCTTCTTCTTTAAAAGCTGGAACAATTATGGAAACAGAAATTTTATCATTCATGCATAATTTCCATAAAGTACTATTTTTATTCTATCTCCTACATTTACGACTGTTGTTTTAATTTTATAAACTATTTAAAATTAAAATAATCTAAATTTAGTTTTAATCTATTATTTTTAATTAATTTTTATGAAAATTCTAATTACTGGTGATTTTGGATTTATTACATTTATTGGTAGCAATCTAGCTCAAAAATTTGAAAAAGAACAATATAAATTAATTATTTTAACTAAAAGCTTTACAAAAAAGAAAAAAATATTCAAAAATTCTTACAAATATACTAAAAAAATTGATGTCTGAAATTTTTTAGTTAGTAATAAAAAATTTAAATCTTTAGAATGGAAACTTAAAATAACAATTAATGATTGGTTCAAAAAAACATTAAAACATTTTAATTCTAAATATTGATATTTTTAATTAAACTTCTAATATTTTTTCAACAGATGAGAAATCAAAATCCTGTAATAACTTTTCAAATTTTTTTAACCCCCCTTTCAAATTATAATAATAGTACCAATTATATTTCTTAATTCTTGGCATTTTTTCATCCAAATCTTTTGGATGAATGTATATCATAGCTCGATTAGATGACGAATTTATTTCCTTTATTCCTTTTTTAATTAAATAATATGGGAGAAATCTTAAATAAAATCCTCCTGCAATAGGAATATTTCTTATTAAAGGAAATTTCAGTGTGGCTAGTGGGATCTCTATCATCTTACTATTATGATCCTTCATTATGGGATTTTCTACTGATGGTTTGTATTGGAATCTTGGTGCATTGGGATTCCCATAAAGTGGAGTTTTTGTTGGAAAAATACTTGAATCGTATTTAAAATATTTTTCAATGATTTTCATTGCCCAAAATGAATTTTTATCTAATGAGAAAAAAGGAGCTCTAAATCCCTTAATTTTTTTCCCCGTAACTTTTTGTAAAATATCGATTGATTTTTTTAAATCCTTTTCAACATTTTCTTTGGAGGATTTTCTAAGATCTAAATGGGCATAGCTATGACTTGCAATTTCATGTCCTTTTTCACTAATTTCTTTCACTAATTCTGGAAATTGTTCGCCAATGTACCCTAATGTGAAAAATGTAGATTTAATATCATATTTATCAAAAAGATCTAAAATTATGCGTGTATTTTGTTCTATTCTGGGTTCAAATGTTGACCATTCAGAAAACGGTAAATCACAATAATAATCCTCTAAATCAACTGACATAAAATTAGATATTGGCATTTGAGTCCGTTTTGCTGATTATAACTAAATATGTTTAGCAAATAATTGATATAACTAACTTAAGAATTAGATATATTGAAAATTGTATGTATTCCTGCTTATAATGAAGAAAATACTATATCTGATATAGTCATTCGATCTTTGAAGTTTGCTGATAAGGTAATTGTGTATGATGATGGTTCAACCGATTCAACTTCGGAAAAAGCCAAAAATTCTGGTGCTATAGTAATTAGACATGAAAAAAATATTGGAAAAGGCAAGGCATTAAGATCATTATTTGATCATCTAAAGAAACTTGATTTTGATGTAGCTGTTACCATAGATGGCGATGGACAATTTTTACCTGAAGAAATAGAAACATTATCCGAACCAATTTTAAAAAATAATTTTGATCTGGTTATTGGAAATAGATTCTCAAATTCAGAAGAAATGCCACGTTATAGAAAAACTGGAAACAAGATCCTTGATAAGATTACTAAATTGGCTTCAGATTTACCTGTAGAGGATTCCCAAAGTGGATTTAGAGCATATTCTGCTAAAGCAATTAATTTGTTATCTATTCATACATCAGGATTTGGAGTTGATTCTGAAATTTTAGTTGATGCTGTTAAAAAAAATCTAAAAATTACTGAACAACCTGTGACGGTTCTATATGATACAGGGTTTAAAACTTCAACACAGAATCCCATTTCTCATTCTACTGGAGTTTTATCATCATTGTTACAACTTATAGCTATTAATCATCCGTTGAGATATTTGGGGATTCCAGGATTCATTTTATTAATTGCAGGATTATCTTTTTCAGTTCTTGTAATGACAATGTTTAATGAAGATCGATATTTTTCAATTCCATCTACGTTAATTGCAATAGGTTCTCTTGTAATTGGATTAATGTTAATGTTAATGTCTGTAGTACTTTATAGTATTTCACAAATGTCAAAAAGATTGTAGATTATGATATGATTTTTAACAATTGGACAGATTCAGAAAAAGAAAAAAAAGAAATTCTTGAATTAACGAAAAAAACATTTGGAAATACAGATATTTCAAATTCTTCCTATTTTGATTGGCAGTATAGGAGCAATCCTAATGGAAAAGCAATAATCATACTTGCTCAAGATGATCTAAATGACAATGTAATTATTGGATCTAATGCGATTATTCCTACAAAATTACTAGTTGAAGAAGAAGAAATTCTCTCATTTTTAGCTTGTAATGTACAAGTAAATTCTAAATATCAAAATCAAGGGATCTTTACTCAACTTCTTTCATTAATGACATTAGAGGCTAAAAAACAAGAAATTTTATCACTTTTTGCAATTCCAAATGACAATTCATTTAATTCTTTCATTAAGGACGGTTCCGTTGAAATTTTTCAATTACCTTTATTATTGAGACCTCTAAAATTTTCTAACTATTTTAATTCTCCATTTAAAAAAATTTTAAAAATATTTGAATTTTTTTATAAAATTAAAGTTTCTACAAATAACGTAGAAGAATTTAATGGAGATTTTCAAATTTTTGAGAAATTACTTAATAAACTTTCTAAACGTGTACCAATCCTACAAAAAAGAAATTCTGAGTATCTTAAATGGAGATACTTACAACACCCTACAAGAAAATATAAAATTTATGTATTGAAACATAATGATGAATTAATTGGATATATAATTATAAAAATTCATACACTAAATAATAAAAAAATTGGTGTCATTCTTGACTATGTCGTTGATTCAAATGCTTCTGAAAAATCATTGAAAAGTTTAATTCACAAAGCATTAGATTATTTTTGGATCCATGACGCTTCTGTTACAATTTCTACATGTGGTTCTACATTATTGGAAACCAAATTACTAAAGGAAGAAGGATTTTTTAATATTCCATCTTTTCTTAAACCTGAAACTCTTCATTTTATAGTGAAATTATTTAATTCAGATGAAAAACTAAAAAAACTTACAAAATATAATAATTGGTTTTTTACATTTGGTGATTATGATGTATTTTAATTACTTAATCTTAAATAATTTTTTTTGTATATTTACTTAATATACATAAAATTCCATTAAATATTTTAATAGTTACATCATTGGATATTTGATTCGGAATAAACACTTTATCTGAAAATTTTTTCATTATTTCTTTATCACTAACTGTTCTTTTTTTATTTAATTCATTATGTTTTCTTTTAATATGTTTAATATTTTTCAAAATTTGAAAATATGCTTTTATTTTCATTTTTCCGTATCCCTTTATCGAATAAAATACTATCATCATTATTTCTACTAAAATTAATGCTGGAATCATTTTAATCAATGTATTTTTAGAAACATGTGTTAAAATACAATAATGTCTATTCCTTTCTAACCAAAAAAATTTCATTGCACTCCATTTGTAATTATAACTACCTACATGAAAAATTGTTATGTTTGGAACATAATATGATTTGATTCCTATTTGTTGTCCTCTCCATCCTAAATCTAAATCATCCAGATATAGGAAAATGAAAGGATCAAACAATCCAATTTTTTTAATAATTTCCGTTTTAGTAAAAAGACACGCTCCTGATGCAAAATCAATTTCTTTAGCCTCATTATATTGACCTGTGTCTTTAATGCCTCTACCTTTAGAAAATCCAAATCCAAATAATTGTAGCATATTGCCTGCACTTTCAAATAAATCATCTTCAAAAGCGAGTATTTTTGGTTGATACAAACCATCTCCAAATTCTTTGTATCTTTTTAAGAATCCATTTAACCAATTTGGTTCTACTACAGTATCTGGATTTAATATTACAACATACTCTCCTTTTGCAAGTTTAATTCCTACATTATTTCCTTCACAAAATCCTAAATTTTTTTTATTTTCAATTAGTTTAATTCCTTTATTCATTTTTTTACATTTTATATGACTTTGATCAGTTGAATTGTTATCCACAATAAGAATTTCATAATTTAAATAATTTGTTTTTAATATTGAATTTACACAATTTATCAGTAAATCACCTGCATTATAATTAATTATTATAATACTGATTAATGGATTATTTTGATTTGATTTTAGCATATTATTTCATCATGAAAATTCTAATATAAAATACTCATAACGTTATTTTTGTTCCTTCTCCCAACAAAAATACTTTATTCTTATTTTTTTCAGAATTTATGGTAGAATTTTTAGCTATGATGCTGTCTTTTATTGATACATCTCCATTGATCTTACAATTTTCCATAATTATTGAATTTTCAATTTTTGATGAAATAATTATTGAATTATCTCCAAGACTTGAATATGGGCCTATCTGGGCATTTTCTATTATACAATTTTCTCCAATAATTACTGAGTTAGAAATTTTAGAATTTCCTTTAATCCTACTTCCTTTTCCAATAATTGTATTTTCATTAATGATTGATTCATCATCTTTTTTACCATCAAACTTTCCTTTTATTTTTTTTAAAATTTCTTTATTTGCATGTAAAACATCTTCAGGTGTTCCTGTATCTTTCCAATAATCGGTAATCATGTGATACGTAATTTTATTTTTATTTTCTAGCATTTGATGCAATGCATCAGTAATTTCTAATTCATTTCTCCATGAAGGTTCTAAATTTTTTATTATATCAAAAATTAATGGTGTTAGAAAATAAATTCCTGTAACTGCTAAATTTGATTTTGGTTCTTTTGGTTTTTCAATAATTTTTACAATCTTTTCTTCATATAATTCTGCGATACCAAAACTTGATGGATTTGGTACTTTACATAACAAAAGTGATGCTGCAACATCTGATGAAGTAAATTCATGAACATATGATTTTATAGATTTTTGAATAATATTATCACCTAAAAATACTACAAATTTTTCATTTCCTACAAATTCTTTACATAAATTAACTGCGTGAGAGATTCCTTTTGGAAAATCTTGTTGAAAATACGTAAAATTTACTCCAAAATTACTGCCATCACCATAAAATTCTTTAACTTTATCTGAACCAATCCCGCCAATAATTATTGCAATATCTATAATTCCTGCATCCTTTAATGATTCTACACAATACTGTGACATTGGTTTGTTTGCTATTGGTAATAGCTGTTTTGGACCTGTATGTGTAAGTGGTCGTAATCTTGTCCCATGACCGCCGTGAAGAATAATTCCTTTCATATCTTCATTATTTGCTTTTTAGTTTTATTATTTTTAGACATAAGATAATCGCTTCCACTAATTTTTGTTATTTACATACCATAAGATAGTTTCTTTAATTCCCTCTTCAAAATTATATTTTGGTTCCCATTTTAATTCTTTTTTAATTTTTTTGGAATCCAAACTATATCTAAAATCATGTCCTGGTCTATCTTTTACATATTTCATTAAGCTAGTTGGCTTATTCATATATTTTAAAATTGTTTTAATGATTGTATTATTATTTATTTCATTATTTCCAGATATATTGTATATTTCTCCAGCTTTACCTTTAATCATTACTTTTTGGATAGCACTACAATGATCAATAACATACAACCAATCTCTTACATTTTTACCATTCCCATAAACTGGAATTGGTTTATTATTCATGGCATTAATGATAACCTTTGGAATTAATTTTTCAGAAAATTGTCTTAGTCCATAATTATTTGTACATCGTGTTATTCTTACATCTAATCCATATGTGATATGATATGATTTTGCAAGTAAGTCTGCAGATGCTTTAGATGATGAATATGGGCTAGATGGATTTAAGGGAAAATTTTCTTTTGCACTGCTCTTTTTTAAACTTCCATAGACTTCATCCGTAGAAATTTGAACTAGCTTTTTATCATATTTTCTAATTGCTTCTAAAATTGAATACACTCCATTTATGTTTGAATCAATGAATGGTTTAGGATTTGAAATACTTCGATCTACATGAGATTCTGCAGCAAAATTTATGACAACATCATTTTTGGATACTAATTCATTAATTTTTTTTTGATTGTTGATATTTGCTTTAACAAATTGATATTTTTTATAATTTTTTAATTCTTTTAGATTCTTAATATTTGAACCTGTCAAACATGCATCTACATTTGTAATCTTTATTTTTGGATTATTTTTTAATAAAAATAATATAAAATTACTTCCGATGAATCCTAATCCTCCTGTAACTAGAATCTTTTTCAATATTCTATTGATATCTATCTGTTATTATTTATAGATCTAGATTATTTATTTCATCAATTCGTGAATTTTAATTATATGCTAGAAATTTAATATTGGTTATAATAGAATAAATCTAATTGTCTAAATTTGAAGTATTTGAACTTGAAAATCATATAACAAAAGATATCCATGATGGTCATGAAAATGGAAATTTAACTGTAATTTGGAGAGATTGGGATAAAATTGTTAATTCTCCTCAAATGATATATCTCACTTCTGTAAATCCTGGAGAAGTAAAGGGGCCTCACATACATTTGAAACGAACCAGTTATTTTACATGTGTTGAAGGTAAAGTGATTATCCTTGTTCGTGATGTAGATGGTATATTACATGAAATTGAATGCAGTTCCGAAAAACCTAGATTGATCTGTGTTCCAAATAACCTTGCTTCAGCACACATTAACATTTCTAATAATGTATCTAAGGTACTTGTACTGGCCGATATTGCTTGGAAGCCAAATGATAATGAAATGATAAATTCCACCTTTGATGATTATGATTGGTCAAAATGGAATAAATAAAAATTACTTCCATTCATTAATTATTTCTAATATTTTATCTGAAGATTTTGATTGATATGATAAATAATTTTTTAGTATCTTTCTTTGATTTTCAATATTTGTTTTCTCAAATTTTTGATTAAATAACATATTTTGTATGTGTTTTTTTAAATCATCTTTATAAGAAACAGTAATTATTGCATCATTTGATATTTTATATTTATTGTCATCAAGTAAAATTTCAAGAACTGGTTTTTCTAAAATTAATCCTTCTAGCATTATAGTTGAAGGATCAAATGATTCACATGTAATATTTAACAACAAATCACATTGACTTACCATTTCTTTACTTGGTTTAATTTGAAATACTGGAATGTTTGGATCAATTTGTTTAAATATTTCCATTAAATTTTGATTATGATCATTCTGACCTGGATGTAATTTTACAATAATTTCAATATCTTTAAATTCATTTATTGTATTGCATATTTTTTTAATTGTTTTTTCATATATTTCTGCTAGTTCTATAGTTCCATGCCCTGAATATTCTGTTATAGGTTCAGGTGTAATTAAAATAATTTTTTGCTTATTTTTAGTATAATTATTTAATTTATAATCATCAAATTTTGGGCTACCTACAATGGATATTTTAGATTTATCTATGCCTAGTTTTTGATAATACTTAAAATCATTTTCTCCCCAAACAAAAAATTTACTACTTTTTAAAATATTTACTCCCATGTAATCATACCTCATTCGAATTTCTTCAGTTTCTTTATGAAAATTATGGAAGCCATGAAGCAAAAGAACCGATTTATTTTTATTTTTATTGATTTTTAGCAATAATTTTTCTGATTCCCCTGCTTCATTTAAACAAAAAAAACATTTTAAATCCAATTTCTTAACGATATTTTTCATAATTAAAATTTGTCTTATGTAATTTGACATTCTTTCTAAAAAAATATTTTTTAAATTATTTGACAACATAGGCCAAAATGAAATATTATTAAATTTAAAAATTTCATAAAATTCTTTTTCTTGGAATATTTTTTCTAATTTATTTATATGATCTTTTGTTATTTTTTTTATATTTTCATTTACTACAGAATCTTCAGTATTAATAATCTTAGAATTTGTTTCTTTTAAAATTTTGATTGATTCTAAATTCCATGACGCTGGTCTTCTAAAATTTAAAAAAACTACTGTATACTCTTTACTTAATGTTAAAATTAATTTTCTAAACATTGATGGATTAAACTCTGTTAATAATATTAATTGTTTTGAAGGTTGTTTGTACCATAAATTAAACAATGAACATGTAATTTTTTCAAAATATTTTTTTAATTTTTGATAATTATTTTTAGACACTTTTATTGTTATTGGATTTTTTCCTATGTTAAATTTTAAATCAATTTTTTCATACATTAATTTTTGTTCTGGTTCAGTTTTAAAAGATAGATATTTTATTCCATCAAAATTATTTTTTATAAAATCCCCGATCTCTTTTGAGCAAATAACTGTACTTGGTTTTGACTGTTCAATTATTTTTTTAATCACATTTCCTTCAATACATATTTTTAGTAAATTTTCATGGAATTCACCTACATCCATAATTTCAAATATGTTTAAGCCCTCATAATAGAAATTTTTTGATAATTTATTTTTTTCATACCAGTTGTATTTCTGTATGACAAAATCATAGAGATCATCTCTTTCTTGTCCTGTTAATAATTCACTATAGTTTTCATGTTTTATTCTATTTTTTTTCATTTCTCCATGACTTTGATAATTTACTGCAAAAATTTTTACATCCTTCTGAATTGACTCTTTTGCAATTTGTTTAATCTGATTAATTTTATTAACAATTATTATTTTCTCCAATAACGGTGTATCTTATCAAATCTATAAAATTGTATTTAAGATTTATTTTTTAAAATAGTGATATCTATTTTAGAATATTTCATCATATTTTGGTTTTCTATGTGTTGGAAGTTTATAAAATTCAGGCATTCTAACATTTAATCCTGCTTCAAATAAGAATTTTTTAGCATTAAATGTAGAATGTTCTATGTGATGAAAAATATTTGCTGCTGAAACTCCATCTGCTTTTCCTATATTAATTCCATCCACAAAATGTTGCCAATTTCCTACTCCTCCAAAACTAATTACTGGAATTGATACATTTTTTGTAATTGATTTGAGTAATTCTAAATTATATCCTTTTTTAGTCCCCTCATTTTCTATTGACGTTAACAATATTTCACCTCCTCCTAATTTTTCAATTTTTTTTGCCCATTCAACAGGATTTAATCCAGTTGATTGTTTCCCTCTATTTGTAAAAACTTCAAATTCTCCATCTTCATTTTTTCTAACGTCTATTGAAACTACAACAAACTGTGTGCCAAAAATTTTAGCAGCTTCTTCTACTAGGGAATTATTATTTACAGCTTCAGAATTAATACAAATTTTGTCTGCCCCTTCTTTAAGAAAAATCTTCATTTCTTCTATATCTTTAATCCATCCTCCAACTGTTAAAGGAACAAAACAACGTTTTGAAATACCGTTAATTATTTTATGAAATTTCTCTCTTTGATCTGTATTTCTACTAACGTCTAAAACAATAATTTCATCTACTGCCCAACTATTAAAAAAATCAACTGCTGTAATTGCATTTCCTATGACATTTGTATGCTTAAAATTAACACTTTGCACAACATTTCCTTGATTTAAAATGATATTTGGAATTAATCTTTTTTTTAGCATATCATTTAATATATTCTAGAAAATTATTCATTAATTTTAAACCTGACTCTTGACTCTTTTCTGGATGGAATTGTACTGCAAAAATATTTTTTTTATGAATAGATGAAATAATTCTTGTTTTTCCATAGTCACAAATTGCTTCTATGTATTCAGATTCTATTTTTTCTACATCAAAGTAATAACTATGCAGATAATAAAATACAGGATTGTTCATTTCTTTTAATAATCCATCATGTCTTTTAATTATTGTATCATCCCAACCCATATGAGGAACTTTTAGATTACTTTCTTCTGTGTTGATTTTTTTAATTTCTCCTTTTATCCAACCAAATCCTTTTGTTTCACCCCCTTCAAAACTTTTTTCAGCCAAAAACTCTAAACCTAAACAAATTCCAAGATATGGTTTTTTATTATCTATTACTTCTTCTTCTAAAATTTCCATATATCCCATTTTTTCTAAATTTTTTATTCCGTCCTTAAATGCACCAACTCCTGGTAGTACTATTACTTCCGAATTCTTTAATTTTTTAGGTTCATTAATAATTTCTACTTCTGCTCCTAATAATTCAAAAGCATTATACACTGATTTGACATTTCCCATATTATAATCTACTATAGAAATCATTTTAAAATTTAAAGAAAAACCATATCTTCGTCATTATCTGGTTGTGAATATTCCCTAGGCGAAAAATATTTTTTTGATTTAAGTGGTTGCCATTTCTCTTTGATTAATAATTTTACTTCTTCAATACCTTCATCGTTTATGTGATTTCCAATCCAATCCAAAATTTCCCATTTCCCATCATCTTTTTTCTTCCATATTGACGTATCTCGTAGATGTTCAATATTTTCTAAAAATTTTTGTTCAGATAAACCTGAAAATTCTAAAAATATTTTCAAATTATTTGGAACAATACAATGTTCATATTTTTTAATATATTCAATTCCTTCTTCTCTTGTCATTCTTTGATTTCTAATTTCAGTAGATACTTGATCTGTAACTCTTCCATATCCAAATTTAAGATATTTTAGATAATTATGAGTATCTTGAAAGAAATCCTCTACTTTAGAATACAAGTTAAATGATGTTTGTCTATTTTGAAAAGTTTCAAAACCATGGTTATCAATCATTAATTTTGTATGTACTACTTCATCCCATGGAAAGAAATTTGACATATAGATTCCTCTTAATCCCAACTTTGCAATTTCTTCATCAGAAGGATAATAAAATGGTGCCAAATCTGTTTTTGTAATCTCTGTATTTTCCGGATCGTTAAGAATATCTTCAGGTTCAAAACCTCTCATTAAATGTTCTTGTCTATGTTTTTTTGTGAATTCTACATTATCTTCAAGATTGTGCATTCCATACAGAAGTCCTTCACCATGTTCTCCCCAGATCATTAATGGGATTTTATAATTTACTGCAACTTGTATGGGGAATGTCATAATTCCTGCATGATAATGCCATGTAACATCACCTACCTTCTTTAGCATATATTTTGATATTTTTTTAGCTGTTTTTGGATTTGTAGAAAATCTAATTAGATCACATCCAAATTCATTAACAATGTTGTTTAAATTCCTAATGCCTACTTTTGTATTAAAAGCATGATTATATGCTACAAGTAAAGGATTCATTTTGAAAATATTTTTCATTAAATGAACCTGATAATGGCTATCTTTACCTCCGCTAATAGGAATTATACAGTCATAAGGTGAGTCATTTTTCTTTGCAATTTCTTTATAGTGTTCAAGGATTTTTGTTAGATCTTCTTGTTTCTCTTCCCAATTGACCGATTGATTTAGTCTTTGTTCTGAAGCTCTACATCCATTACAAACTCCATTTTCATCAAATATCATTGGCGGTCTCGTATTTTGAGGATAACAACACCTAGTACAATATTTCATATGTGAAATATAATTCAGTTAGATTTATGTTATACTAAATGTTTAATCTAAATTACAAAATTTGATTCATTTCTTTGGATATATTTTTTTTTAATTCTTCTTTTGAAATTTTTTCAACAGAATCTGAAGAATATATTTTATTAATATCTGATTTTTTTATAGAATCATACAAGTTCAAATTTTCTTTAATTGTATCTGTTTTTAAAATCATGAATTTATTATCTAATTCAAATGTATTTATTAATTCATTTTCATTAATTAATGTCTCATGTAACTTTTCACCTGATCTGATCCCTATATGTTCAACCTCAACCTTTCCTATCATTTCAAAAAGTGCATCTTTAACTCCTTCAATTTCATATGATCTTAATTTTGGAACAAAAATTTCAGAACCTTTTCCTATTAATGTGGATTCTAAGATGAAATCTAATGCTTCATCCATAGTTATGCTAAAACGAGTCATTTTTGGATCCGTAATTGTAATTTTTTGTTTATTTTTAATTTGATTTATAAAAAGTGGAATTACTGATCCACTACTTCCCAAAACGTTTCCATATCTTAAGGCGATAAATTTAGTTTTATGTCGTTTTTTATTTAGATAATTATTAGCGGTAACAAATAATTTTTCCATTAGTAATTTTGTTGCCCCATATGTGTTTAAAGGAGATACAGCTTTATCTGTACCCACACAAATTGCTTTTTCAACATTAGCATTAATGCATGCTTCAATTACATTTTGTGATCCTATTACATTTGTTTTAATTGCTTCAAATGGATTATATTCTATTTTTGGTACATGTTTAATTGCAGCTGCATGAAAAACAATATCTACATCTTCAGTTGCTCTAGATAATCTATCTAAATCTCTAATATCTCCTAAAAAATATCTTATTCTTTTATCATCAAAATTATTTTCCATTTCAATTTGTTTACTTTCATTTCTACTAAAAATTCGAATAGATTTAACATCTAATGTAAGTAATCTTTTTGTTAATGCCTGACCTAATGATCCTGTACCTCCAGTAATTAGAATTATTTTTCCTTCAAACAATAGTGAAATTCAAGAAACTATTGTAAAAAACCTTCCTTTACTTTGATATTATGCCTAGTAGCATGTTGAATTAAATTATTTTCTAGACTTTTTCAAGCTAATTTTTTTGAAAAGTAGTAAAATTACTTTTAAATGTGATTAGATCTAAGTCTGGGAATATATATTAAAAATAAATATTCTATAAGTAGTTGAATCAAAAATGGTAAAAAAAATAAAATTATTTGATCCTTTAATTGATGAATCTGAATCTAAAATAATTTCTAAAGTCTTAAAAAGTAAATCTTGGGCTTCAGGTTCTGGAACAGGAAATGTGTATAAATTTGAACAAAAAATGAATCGATATCTTGGTTCAAATGAATGCATAGCTGTTAACAGTGGTACTGCTGCATTAAATTTATCATTATCACTAGCAGAAATTAAAAATAAAGAAGTTATACTGCCATCACTATCTTTTGTATCTACAGCTCATGCTGTAATTTTAAATGGAGGAAAACCTGTTTTTGTTGATATTGAACCCGATACATTGTGCATTAATCCTGATGAAATAAGTAATGCGATTACTAAAAATACAAAAGTCATTTTACCAGTTCATTTTGCGGGTATGCCTTGTAATATGAAAAAAATTAATTCACTTTGTAAAAAACATAATTTATTATTAATTGAGGATGCAGCTCATGCAACAGGTTCCATGTATGATAATAAAAAAATTGGGACTCATGGTACAGCAGTTTGTTTTAGTTTTCACCCTGTAAAAAATTTAGCAATGCCAACAGGAGGCTTAATTGCATTAAATCATAAGAAATCCAAAAAATTTAGAAAATTATTAGATGCAAAAAGATGGTGTGGTATTACTGACAGGGTGGGTTCTGATTATGACATCAAAGATATTGGTTGGAATTATTACATGAATGAATTTTCTGCTGCAATTGGATTAGAACAATTAAAAAAATTAAATCGTACAAATAATAGAAGAAAAGAAATAGCTAAAATATATTCAAAAAAAATACTAATAGAAAAAAAGATGTCATTTGATAATCAATGTTCATATCACTTTTATTGGATACGAGTAAAAAATAGAGATGAATTTAGAGAGAAATTATTAGAAAAAGGTATTGAAACAGGTATACATTACAAACCAATTCATACTTTTAGTTTGTATAAATCTAAAATCAAACTACCAATAACAGAAAAAATCAGTAAAGAAATTGTTACACTTCCAACACATCCAAACATTACAAAACAAGATTTAAAAAAAGTAATCAAAACAGTAAATGAATTTATTTAATTTACAATATTTATTAGAGATTTGTTTTTTCAAGAATTCTAATATGAGCAATTAAATCAGATAATTGTTTTGTATCAATAGAAGTTGAAGCGTCTGGACCTTTTGAATTTTTAAGTTTAACATGTTTTTCAATAATAATCTGTTTAGATTTTTTTTGTTTTTTTAAAGTGGCAAATAAAATTGATGCCGTAATACCCATTGTATGATCAGAAAAACCATCAAAATTGATAGCTTTCTTCCAATTAATTTTTTT
>Ga0308019_10000735_pt1 | contig 20394 bp, 17 predicted proteins | sample Neamet284_FD_203135 | JGI IMG/M metagenome (GOLD analysis project Ga0308019, IMG submission 203135) | Marine microbial communities from water near the shore, Antarctic Ocean - #284 | ecosystem: Environmental > Aquatic > Marine > Unclassified | place: Southern Ocean | collected 2014-10-01 | reverse complement strand
TGTGCACCCGTGCCTAAACCAGGAAAATCCCGGCCCCAGGTTGCCACCATAGCAATTTCTACACGTTCTTTAGCAATGGCTGGTGCGGCAATGGTAGAAGCTGCTGCTGCGCCACCTAAGCCAATCAAGCCTTTCTTTAATATTTCACGTCTTTCCATTTCTCTAATCTCCAGTGTTGTTATTATTAGGCTAGACAATAGAAAAGTAACTCACACACAACGGTGATATTTACCTTATCTGTAGTTACAATAGGTGTTAAATTAACCGCCTATCTAACGTAAAATTTATCGTAGCTCAAATAAACATACGCCTTTAGTCTTAGACTGGCAACTAGACAAATAGACAATGGTCAGATCAGTTGGACCACAAGGCATAAATTTGATTTGGCTCATATATAAACACGTACTAACCACGCACTCACGGATACAATAATGGATGTTTCTCGCCTTTTAGATGAACTCAACAGCTCGCAACGCGAGGCAGTTGCTGCTCCTGAAGAAAATTTGCTGATATTGGCTGGCGCTGGCAGTGGCAAAACCCGCGTACTGGTGCACCGTATTGCATGGTTAATTGAAGCAGAAAATATTTCTCCTTGGTCCATTATGGCGGTGACTTTTACCAACAAGGCAGCCCGAGAGATGCGTTCTCGTATCGAAAGCTTAATGGGTTTGGATACGCAGCAATTGTGGGTAGGCACCTTCCATGGTCTGGCCCATAGGTTGCTGCGCCGCCACTGGCAAGAAGCTGGTTTACAAAAAGAATTTCAGATTCTAGACAGCGATGATCAACTCAGTATCCTTAAGCGTCTGTGTAAAGAGATGCAGTTAGAGGAAAGCCGCTGGCCTGTGCGCCAGTTTCAGCACTTTATCAACGGTTGCAAAGATGAAGGTAAACGTCCACAACACATAGAAACTCATGGCGACTTTCAATTGGACACGCAGGTGAAAGTGTATGCTGCCTACCACCAAGCATGCGAGCGGGCTGGGCTAGTTGATTTTGGCGAACTGCTGCTACGTAGCCATGAGTTATGGCTTAACAACAGCGCACTATTGGCCCATTACCAAGGCCGCTTTAAACACTTAGTGGTGGACGAGTTCCAAGACACCAACACTATTCAATATGCTTGGCTACGAGTGCTTGCTGGCAGCGCAGCCAAAGTGATGGCCGTAGGTGATGATGACCAATCTATCTACGGGTGGCGTGGTGCAAAAATCGAAAATATTCAACACTTTGAGCGCGACTTTGGTAATGCCATTACCGTGCGCCTAGAACAAAACTACCGTTCTACTGGCACCATACTTAAAGCTGCTAACGGTGTCATCTCAAACAACAACGGCCGCCTGGGTAAGAACCTGTGGACCGATGGCAAGGATGGCGATCCCATTGCCCTTTATGCTGCATTTAATGAAATGGACGAAGCGCGTTTCATTGTGGATCAAATTGACCAGTGGCACAAAGACGGTGGACTACGTGTCGAGTGTGCCATTTTATACCGTTCCAACGCCCAATCTCGGGTGTTAGAAGAAGCATTAATTCGTGCACAAATGCCCTATCGCATTTATGGCGGCCAACGTTTTTATGATCGCTTAGAAATTCGTAACGCCCTAGCTTATTTACGTCTCATCAAAAATCGTAATGATGACGCAGCTATGGAACGCGTATTTAACGTGCCTACTCGGGGAGTTGGCGCAGCCACAGTGGCTAAAATCCGTCAGAACGCTCGAGCTGAAGGCTGCTCTATGTGGGACAGTACCAACCAAATCATCGCTCGCAATGAGCTTCCTACACGAGCCCATAATGCCGTTGATAGCTTCGTTAACCTTATCAACCGTCTAGATGAAGAAACTAGCGAAGCTTTATTACATGACATGGTGGATCTGGTGATCCAGCAGTCCGGACTCATTCAGCACCACCTCAAAGAAAAAGGTGAAAAGGCTCAAACTCGGATTGATAACCTTAAAGAGCTGGTGAGTGCCGCCAAAGAATTTGCCAACAGTTGGAACCCCGCACAAGAATCTGATGATCCCGACGGGGACTTAGACCCAGTAGCCACCACCCCACTAGCCGCCATGCTCGACCAAGCAGCACTTGATGGCGGCGAACAGCAAGCCGATGAGTCCGAAGACAGCGTACAGTTAATGACACTACACTCTGCCAAAGGCCTTGAGTTCCCTGTGGTGTTTTTAGGCGGTGTAGAAGAGGGATTATTTCCTCACAAGATGTCTCTGGAAGACGGAGACCGTTTAGAAGAAGAGCGCCGCCTGTGTTATGTGGGCATTACCCGCGCCATGCAACGCTTGTTTATCACCTATGCCGAAAGCCGCCGTTTACATGGCCAAGAAACCTTTAATCGAGCCTCTCGTTTTATTGGTGAAATTCCAGAAGGTTTGATGAACGAGGTGCGTCTCAAATCCAGCATCAGCCGGCCGGTTACAGCAAGACCTACACCCACAAGGCAATACGACCGTTGGGGCCGTCACCAAGTGTTAGAAACCCCTGTTATAGCCTTAGGGCAAAACGTACGCCACCCTTTGTTTGGCATAGGCACCGTAGTTAATGCAGAAGGGTCTGGCCCGCAAGCACGGGTGCAAGTGAATTTCGAAAACGAAGGCAGTAAATGGCTAGTGTTAGCCTATGCTAAGTTAGAAAACGTATAGGTATAGACCATGAACACTACTTCAACACCTGTTGGCCCCACATTTGATACCACGTTTGCCAGTCTGCCAGAACGTTTTTACAGCTATGCACAACCCGTTCCTGTAGCTAGTCCAACGCCTATTATTAACAATCCAACCCTTGCCGAAGAGCTGGGTATAGACCTCCAATGGCTCGCTTCTGATGACGCCTTGCAAGTGATGGCCGGCAATCAAACAGCCATGGGGTCTGCGCCAATGGCTCAGGCCTATGCGGGCCACCAATTTGGCTCGTTTAATCCTCAATTGGGCGACGGTAGAGCACATTTATTAGGTGAAATAGTGTCGCCAAATGGCGAACGCTTTGACTTGCAGCTGAAAGGGTCTGGACCTACACCATACTCTCGCCGGGGAGATGGCCGCTCACCTTTAGGACCAGTACTGCGGGAATACCTCGTTAGTGAAGCTATGGCTGCTTTAGGCGTACCCACTACCCGCAGTCTGGCAGCTATCGCTACGGGCGAAAGAGTGATGCGCCAAGGCCCGGCACCAGGGGCCGTATTAACACGTATTGCTCCAAGTCATATTCGTGTCGGTACCTTCGAATATTTTGCCATGCAAGGGGATGAGGCTGGGGTTAAAACCCTTGCAGATTATTGCCTTCAACGCCATTTTTCACACTTGATAAAGCACCCACAACCCTACTTAGCACTGCTTAATGAGATCATAGAACGTCAAGCTAAGCTCATTGCTCAATGGCAAGGGTTTGGATTTATACACGGTGTTATGAACACTGACAACATGCTTATTTGTGGTGCCACCGTTGACTATGGTCCCTGCGCTTTTATGGATCAATTCGACCCAGATAAAGTATTTAGTTCTATCGATCGACAAGGCCGCTATCGTTATAACCAGCAACCCGGTATCGGACAGTGGAACTTAACACGCCTCGCTCAATCCTTGCTGCCACTATTGCACTCAGACAGCGAACGCGCATTGGCAGATGCCCAACAGGCGTTGGATGATTACGCAAAACATTATGGCGTAGCATATCAGCGCGTGATGAGTAATAAGCTTGGAATAAGTAAGCCACAAGCAGGCGATCAAGCCTTAACAGAACAGCTACTGGGCATCATGGCTGAGCATAAGCTAGATTTCACTTTGTGTTTTAGATATTTGCTTGATCAAGTGGCAACAGACGCTGAACACCAGCCCCTTATGGATGTTTTTATTGCCCCCGCCGAATTGGTTTTGTGGCAACAACAATGGCAAAAGCGCATAGCCACAGACTCACAAAGCCAAGTGCAGCGGTATCAACAAATGAAGTTTGCAAACCCAGCGTTTATTGCCCGCAATCATCAGGTTGAGTTAGCTATAAGAGCCGCCGAAGACAGGGGTGATTACCAACCTTTTTACGCTTTATTGAAGGTAGTTCAGTCCCCCAGTAATTATCAACAATCACTTAAAGGTTATGCCCTTGCACCAATGCCCCAAGAAGTGGTGCACCATACTTTTTGTGGCACTTAACTGCACCTAAAGTGGGGCCTATGATCACTACGGTGCTCTAAACCTCCAACATAAAGGTGACAGGTCCATCATTAGTTAGGCTTACCTGCATATCGGCGCCAAACCTCCCTGTAGCCACGGTGATTTTTTTCTGCGCCTGGGTGACAAAATAATCATACATTTCTTCACCAAGGGCTGGAGGAGCAGCGCTAGAGAAGCCTGGCCTTAAGCCTTTTTTGGTATCTGCTACCAACGTGAACTGACTTACGATGAGTATATTGCCGCTCACCTGTTGCACGTTGTTGTTCATTTTTCCGTCGGCGTCCCCAAAAAATCGATAATGCAGTACTTTGTGTAATAACTGGTCTGCTTTAGCTTGAGTGTCATCTCTATCCACACCCAATAACAACATAATGCCGTGATCAATTTTACCTATACACTGGCCATCTACCTCTACTTTGGCTTGGGTAACTCGCTGCATTAAGGCTTTCATACGTTATGATCCACACCATGATTTCGGCTATAGCCATTTACGCTGGGGCTAGACCAACCCATTAACGTCTCTGGTCTTGGTTGATATATTTCCACCTTTAATGGGTAACACTTGGAAGTATCACTGGAGTGCTCACTACTGCAGTCGCCACCTGGACAAGCCGATAGCGCACCAAGCAAGTCAATTTCTGCAAACAGGGCTAAATGATCCCCAGGCCTTACAGGGCTGGCTTTCATAAAGTACTGGTGAGTGTCCTGACTAAACCCTGTGCACATAAATACGTTCAATACGTCATGCACCATCGCCTCCGTCGCATCTAGGGGTAGCTTGGCATAATTCAGCATGGCGCGCGTAAGGTTGGAATGACAACAGTGGTGGTATTCATCTTGCCCTAAGGCGTGATTGGTATAGGGATCACAACGGGTACCAATGACGTCATGCACACTGCCACCAAAGGCGTCCCAACCGTACCAATCTAAGGTATCGTCAACCACTGTAGCCATCGGCCTCAGGTAGGGCATATTGCTCCACAATCGATCACCGGTGCTTACATGAGTGCCATGCAGGGCTCTAGTTTTACCACTAAAAAATCGCTCATTCAGATTGTCTTTATGCCATAGGTTTAAATCACCTACTTGCGGGCCTTCTACGCTAACAATACGAAACACATGACCCTTTGGAACCACAAAACTGCGTGCGTCTCTGGCCGGAACAATGATGCTATCTACCAGGTGCATTCCCTGCTGTAGATTAGTGTAAAAAGCCTTATCGTAGGCAGGCAACGTATCGTTGGGGTAACACACCACCGGAGCGATATCTAACCGTTTTTGGGCATCTGCTGGTGGTGAATATTGAGGTGTGTTTTTCATAGTTTGGCCTTGTTTGAATCGATGTACCTACGCGGACTTAACCGAAAAAACGCGCATCGCCTTGATGAATCTGTATATATAAAACCCACATAAAACAACTTAGTTACTATCGTCATCTAGATTTTAGATGCACTACCACCATCCTAATACTCTTTCATTTTCGGCAAAACTTCTGGTTTATTTTCGTCATTAACACCCGCCGGCAACCCAGCTGTTCTCGCCCATACTTTTAAACACTTTGGTGATTTCGTGAGCCGCTCATAACTGACATTTCACTGATTAATTTTTAAACTGTAAGTTAATTTCAACTTAGTTAAAAGCTAAATTTCGTTTCATGTGTGAGGGGATCTGTAATCACGCTGTATTAAACCTAAGCCGTTAAGCTTGCATAGGTTGCGCAGAAAATAGTCAAGGCCGGTTAGAGGCCCTTGCGATGGAAGAGCTATTAACGTCAATTCCTAGTGAACCTAAAAAAAGGCATCGATACTAATGCTTAGAACATATATACCTAAGGTGATTATAGTTAGTATTAAAGTGATGATACTTAATGTAAACGACAAAGCTGATACTATGTATTGGAATCTTCATTAGCAGACAAAATCAACTAGGTGTCATACATTGGAAAGTAAAAAACGTAGTATATTAAAAGCAACCAGCTGGAGAATCACCGCTACAATCGCTACAACGATCATAGCCTTTGTTATAACAGGAAATATTGAATCGGCGCTTACCATAGGTTCTATAGAATTTTTTGTGAAATTTGCAATCTATTATTACCATGAGCGTATATGGGCAAACATCAAATTAAAATAATTTAACTGCAATGTATTCGGTTAAATTATTTATTAAGGACGCCTCTCCAAGCTCCATAGAGGCATTATTATAAGGGTCAGCGGCTACCACAGTTAATAGTCAGAAAGTCCACGGGGCCGCCGGCCTATAACTACCTGAACCCTAACCACACCAATACCTTGCAGCATGTCGAGTTGCTTTGACAAGGTTATCTACAATACCTGGCTCTTGTTGTGCGTGGCCGGCGTCTCGCACGATATGCAATTCGCACTCTTGCCAGACTTCCTGAATTTCAAAAGCCTGCTCTGCCGGGCAAATCATGTCATAACGGCCATGGACAACAATGCCAGGTAAATGGCTGATTTTATACATATTTTCTAACAACTGATTAGGCTCTAAAAAACACCGGTTAACAAAGTAATGGCACTCAATTCGAGCTAACGCAAGGGCAAAATGTCTGTCGGAAAAGTCATCTACAAAATGAGGGTTAGGGTCTAGAGTTGCAATGCTGCCTTCCCAGGAAGCCCATGCTTTTGCTGCAGCAAAACGTTTCAATTCATCAGCGCCACATAACAATTCATAATAGTGATTAACCATTTGCCCGGTCGCTTCGGCATTTGTATTGAGAAGTGGCCTTTGAAATATTTTCCAATAGTCTGCAAACATACGGCTAGCGCCGCCCGTTTCGTATATCCAGTCCACATCTTTTTGTCGGCCTAAGAAGATACCCCTCAATATCAACCCTAGTGCCCTATCTGGATGCGCCTGCGCATAAGCTAAAGCCAGTGTCGTACCCCAAGAGCCACCAAATAATAGCCACTTAGAAACCCCTAACTCACAGCGCAGCACTTCAAAATCGCTAATTAAATGCTGTGTTGTATTAGCCTCCAAACTAGCATGTGGCAAGGAGAGTCCTGCGCCGCGCTGGTCCATTAAAATAATATGATAATCATTGGGGTCAAAAAAACGGCGGGATGATGGCCCACAACCACCACCTGGCCCACCGTGCATAACCACTACCGGGATACCCTGAGGGTTGCCGCACAGTTCTACATAAAGTCTGTGGCCGTGAGTTACGGGGAGAAAAAATTCTCGATAGGGTTTGAGTTCTGGATAAAGTTGTTGCATGGTGTCGACTCAATAAAAAATATGTGTAGTTAATAATGACCCAATTTACACCTTACTGGTGGCAAGATCAGCCCCAATATCGTAACACTGAAACGCCGCCAGCCAAAGTGGATTGCGTTGTTGTAGGTGCAGGCTTTACCGGTTTAAGTGCAGCGCTCACCTTAGCAAAAGCAGGCCGTCAGGTTGTTGTGCTAGATAGTGAAGCCATCGGTTTTGGTGCTAGCACTCGCAATGGGGGCATGCTGGGGTCTGGGCATAAAGTATCTGTGGCTGATGCAAAGAAGCACTATGGCCCTACCATCGCGGCTCAATTACATTGCGAAGCCAATGCTTCCCTAGAGTTCACCAAAAATCTTATCCTTGATCAAAATATCGCCTGTGAATTACAAGCCTGCGGCCGTTTGCGTACCGCATGGACACCACAAGACTTTACAGCCATGGCCAACGCCAACGCTGGTTTACAAAAAATTGAAACGTTTGCTGCACGGATGGTACCGCCAGATGAAATGGCTCAGCATATTCATACGGAGTTGTATTTTGGTGGCTTATTATATGAGAGCCATTCCTCGGTACAACCTAGAAAATTACATTACGGGCTGCTGCAGTTGGCATTACAAGCGGGTGTAACGGTATTTGGTGAGCAACCTGTTCGCTCAGTTGAGGCCAAAGCGGATGGTTTTTGCGTTAGCACCCAGAACCAACAGATGCAGTACCAGCAGATTCAATGCCAACAGGTACTTATGGCAACGAATGGCTACACACAATCTAGCGTTTCTATGTTTCTTGCCAAACGTGTTATGCCAGTGCCCAGTTTTATTATTGTCACCGAAGAACTGGGGGCAGATGTTGTGCAAGCGCTATTACCTGGCGGCCACTGTATGGTTGAGACCCGCCAGCGCTTTTGTTACTACCGCGCCACGCCGTGTGGCAAGCGCATAATGCTCGGCTCCCGTGCGGCCTTGCACGCTATCACGCCGCAACAGGCATTACCCACTCTAACAGCCAAACTAACAGAAATATTTCCCAGCCTAAAAGACACCAAAATTAGCCATTGTTGGACCGGTTTTACCGGCTTTAGCTTTAGTAAGTTGCCTAACATAGGTTGCCATAATGGTATTTATCACGCCATGGGATACTGTGGCAATGGTGTTGCCATGGCGCCCTACTTAGGACACAAAGCTGCCCTTAAAATGCTCCAGCCAAACGAGCAGCACTCAGTGTTTGAACAAACGCCCTTACAAAGCCGTATTTATCATCACGGTAACCCGTGGTATATGCCCGCCGCTAGCGCTTGGTATCGAACTAGAGATTGGTGGGATAACAGGCAACGACAGCAAGCTTTGAAGCAGAAAAAACGATAGCGGCGAGATTGAATATGCATAGGCCGCACCTAATACATTAGTCGCCTTGTAAACGTATTATTCTTCGCCATATAAGCCTACAATAGTAGGAGATGAGTGGTGCTGCTTGGCGAACAGGCAGTTAAATGGGAAGCGTGGACGAGATTACGGCAAACCGGTCTTGAGCCAACACTGCCCCCGCAACGGTTAATCGTTAAGCGATTTAGTCCGATACCAGCCCCTCAAAATGAAATCAGATTCCTAGTTTTTTATACTGGGTTTCACATAAATCGTGCGGTGGGTGCGATGGATACTGTTATGCTCAAATCAAACTTCCCGTTTACCGCCGTTGTTGGCCAAGCTCCTGTTAAGCTGGCTTTAACTCTGCTAGCTATTGATCCTGCGATTGGTGGTGTGCTTGTTAGCGGCCCCCGCGGAAGTGCCAAATCCACCTTGGCTCGTAGTTTGGCCGACCTCAACATTGCTAACCTAAGCCAATTGGTTACGCTGCCCCTAGGTGCCAGCGAAGAGATGGTAACTGGCACTATAGACCTACAAAAAGTACTTGGCGAACAACAGGTTACCTTTGCACCAGGGCTTTTAAGTAAAGCTCATAAGGGCTTACTTTACGTAGACGAAGTGAACCTTTTGCCAGACGCTTTAGTAGACTTATTGCTAGACGCTGCGGCCAGTGGTGTGAACCATATAGAACGTGATGGCATTAGCCACCAGCATGAAGCCGAATTTACCCTGATGGGCACCATGAACCCAGATGAAGGGGAGTTACGCCCACAGTTGTTGGATCGATTTGGCTTTGGCGTGGCTCTTGAGAATACTTACAGCGCCCATGAACGAGTGGAGATTGTGCGTCGCCGCCAAGACTTTGATGCCAATCCCGCAGCCTTCTTGGCAGACTACGCTGAGCCACAACAGGCTTTGCGAACACGCATTCAAAAGGCACAAGAACAACTCAGCTTAATTACAGCAAGTGACGCAATGCGTTTGCAGATAGCCGAACGCTGTGTTGCAGCACAAGTAGATGGAGTACGGGGCGATTTAGTTTGGCTTCGCGCTGCTCAAGCCCATGCTGCACTTCGCCAAGACGACACCGTGACCATAACAGACATTGATGCCGTTGAAGAGCTCGTGCTGATGCATCGCCGTAATGAGAGTGACACCCCTAGCCCACCTAACACACCTAACCATAAGCCACCGCAAAGCCCGCCGCCTTTCGAGCGTCCAAACGATAGCAAACACAATACTGAAAACCACAAACCAGAAGAAGACTGGGGACAAATGTCCCCAACTAAGCAAGCCACCGGCCAACTGCGCCATATTGATGATAGTAAAAGCAGCCCTAAGGCAGCTCCAAGCCTAATGATTAGTGCCAGTAAAGGTTTGCAAGGCCAAGGCAACGGCAGAGCCACTAAGCAGTGGTCTAAACGTATTAATTGGTTTTCTAGTTTAATCGCAGGCCGTAACCAAGGAACGAGCATCGACTTACGCTACCGTCGTCAGCGTGGGGCCGACCCGGTCATGCACGTGGTGCTGCTTGATACATCTGCATCTACCTTAAATGGTGATGGCCAAAGCCAAGCTAAAGGTTTAGTCGCAGGTATTGCTCAACAGGCTTATTTAGCCCGCCAACACCTTGTGCTGTTGGGTTTTGGTAACGACCAAGTGTCCGAGCTATACAGCCAGGGCCGCGCACCTAAAGCCATGACCCCTTTACTCAACACTTTGGGGGCAGGTGGTGGCACACCATTAAAGCAAGCCATTCAACACGCCAGCGCCTTTGCAACACGGTTACTTAGACGTAACCCAGCTACGCGCATCATTAATACCATCATTACCGACGGCCGTGTTCAGCAAGATTTATCCGGCCTGAAATTGCACGGCGAATCTGTCCTAGTAGACACAGAACAAAGCCAAGTAAAGCGTGGCCGCGGTCAACACATCGCACACAGCTTGAAAGCACAGTATTTAACCTTATCCCAAGCGAGGCTTGTTTAATGAGTAAAACCCATGAAGAACGTATGACCGCTAAAAAAGCCGTCATTGATGCTCGCATTGCTAAAGCTACTGAAGAACGTGGCGTTACCATTTTATTACGTGGCAATGGCAAGGGTAAAAGTAGCTCAGCATTTGGCACCATGATGCGCAGCTTAGGCCACGGTAAAAAAGCCGCTGTTGTTCAGTTTGTAAAAGGCCGCGTTGAAACTGGCGAATATAAATTTTTCAAAGAGTACCCAGGGTTAGATTGGCACGTTATGGGGCACGGCTTTACTTGGGAAACCAAAGATAAGGCTAACGACATTGCCGCTGCAGAACAAGCTTGGGGAATTACCCAAGGTTTATTACAAGACCCTAGCATAGACATGCTTGTACTCGACGAGATGGCCTATGTATTTAAGTACAACTATTTGCCACTGGAACCTGTATTAGAAGCCTTAGCTAACCGACCACATCACCAAACGGTAATTATCACTGGTCGCGTAATGCCTGAAGCGCTAGTCGAATATGCCGACACAATAAGCACTGTAAAAGATGATGGTCACGCCTTCCGTATAGGCGTTAAGGCCCAAGCTGGCATTGAGTTTTAATGACTCAAACAACCCCAACACCGGCCATAGCAATGTGCCCCGCATTATTTTTAGCGGCGCCAGCTTCTGGCCAAGGCAAAACCACCATTACTGCAGCCCTCGCTCGCTATCATCGTGACCTTGGTCGTAAGGTGACGGTGTTTAAAATGGGCCCAGATTACCTAGACCCACAGATCCTAGAGCAGGCATCAGGCCAGCCAGTTATTCAGTTAGATTTATGGATGGCAGGGGCAGAATATTGCCGTCATCAGTTTTATTTAGCTGCTCAAGACGCCGACCTAATTTTAGTAGAAGGCGCCATGGGGCTGTTTGATGGGGAACCTTCTAGCGGAGACCTAGCCGCCACCTTTAACATTCCCGTGGCTTTAGTCATGGATGTTAAAGGTATGGCACAAACTGCAGCAGCGGTTGCCTTGGGTTTAGCCAACTTTCGAGACGATGTTGAATTTTACGGACTTATTGCTAACAATTGCGGCACAGAACGCCATGCTCAACTCATTCGCGACGCGCTTGACGGCCGTATGCCCTTATTGGCCAACCTAGCACGAGACCCTGAGGTATCGCTGCCAGAGCGCCATTTAGGTTTAGTACAAGCCCATGAAGTGCGTGACGAATTAGAGCAACGATTCAACCTAGGAAAAGTATGGTTAGGCGAGCAAGCTATTTGTAACTTACCCCCACCAGTGGCCTTTGCTAGTCAAGACATTGCGCCACCCGAAAAGCTTTTAGCAGGCATCAAAATCGGCATCGCCCGTGACGCTGCATTTAGCTTTATTTATAGTGCCAATACCCGTTTATTGGAAGCTATGGGGGCCGAATTAAGTTATTTTTCACCGATTAACGATAAGCACTTGCCAGCAGTAGATGCCCTTTGGTTTGCCGGTGGATATCCAGAACTACACGCCAAAAAATTGTCTGAAAATAGCAGCATGTTAAAAGACGTTAGCGACTTTAATGCCGATAATAGGCCTATTTTGGCTGAATGTGGCGGATTTTTGTATTGCTTAGAAAGCTTAACCGACCTGAATGAGGTTAGCCACACCATGACTGGTATCCTAGCAGGCCAAGGTGCAATGCGCGGAAAACGTGGCTGCCAAGGTATGCAAGCGGCCATGTTGCCAGAAGGCGAGGTTCGGGCCCATGCCCACCACCGCTCCCGCAGCCAAAATACGCCTGAGCCTATTGCACATGGCAAACGCCAGCGCCATACAGCACCTGGCGAATCGATTTATCGCCAACAGGGTTTAACTGCCAGCTACTTACATTTGTTCTTCCCATCTAATCCAGAAGCTGTGGCCCTGTTGTTTACCAAGCCACTTATATCTGCCACAGCGTCAGTGTCAGCGCCCACGCAGCAACAGGGTTAATCTGAGTTATGTGGCCAGAATCTAGCGAACTACCACAGCCCCTGCGTACCGGTTTAACTACCGGCACTTGCGCTACGGCTTGCTGTTTAGCTGCTGGTCATTTACTACTAGGCAATATTCATAACACCTGCGTTAGCGTTACCTTACCTAATAAAAGGCCTGACAAAGAAGCCAGCAAACAGGTAGATCTGCACCTGACGCTCGTGGAAAACCGGGACGAAAAAAGCGCTTACGCCGCCACTATAAAGGACGCCGGTGATGACCCAGATGCTACCCATGGCGCGACCGTTTGGGTGTCTCTTAAGCTAGTGCCACAACAGGGCACCAACTTCGTGGCGGGCCTCGGTGTAGGCACGGTCACACGCTCTGGCTTACTTTTAGAAGTAGGCCAAGCAGCCATTAACCCAACTCCTCGGAAAATGATGAGTGAACACCTTATCTGTGTTGCAGAAACTTACCAGTACGAAGGCGGCTTTGAAGTGACTATCGGGGTGATCAACGGCGCCGAGATTGCTAAGAAAACCATGAATGGCCGTTTGGGTATTATGGGTGGATTATCGATTTTAGGCACCACCGGTATCGTACGCCCTTATTCATGTAGTGCGTGGATAGCGTCCATTCATCAAGGGTTAGATGTTGCAGTAGCGAACGATTTTACTCATGTTGCAGCCGCAACAGGCAATGCCAGCGAGGCCTTTATTAGCGACTATTACGCCTTAGACGACATGCAGCTGATCGAAATGGGCGATTTTGCAGGTGCTGTGCTTAAACACCTTAAAAAGTCTCCCGTGAAGCGCTTAAGTATTTGCGGTGGTTTTGGAAAAATCAGTAAATTGGCCGATGGCCATATGGACTTACATAGCGACAGATCATCCATCAATTTGTCGAAGTTGGCAGACATTGCCCACAACTTAGGCGCAGATAGCGATCTAGTGATGGCTATTAAGGCGTGTAATACCAGCCTAGAGGCTTTGGGTCTGTGCCAGCAACAGAACATTGATTTAGCCAATGCCGTGTGCCAAAACGCCCTGGCTTTTGCTCAACAAACTGTTCCAAACACAGTGCTGCTAGAAGTATTCGCTGTAGATAGACAAGGCAAATTATTAGGTTGTGCTCTTGGGAGCGCTGCATGAAACTACTGATCTTAGGTGGCACTGCAGACGCTAGGCATTTAGCGACGGCCTTGCACCAAGCCCAACCATGTTTGGAATTAGTCTACAGCGTAGCTGGCCTTGTCCGTCAGCCGCAGGTACCTGCTACTGTAGTGAGTGGTGGTTTCAGCCAGTTTGGTGGCCTAAGCGCTTACTGTAAAGACCAACATATTGATGGCATCGTTAATGTAACTCACCCTTTCAGCCTCACCATGGGCAAAAACGCAACGAAGGCATCTAGTGAGTTGGGTTTAGATTATTGGCGCTTTTTACGGCCCCAGTGGCAGCAGCAGGCAGGGGATGATTGGCGCTTATTTAATACTAGAGCAGACCTGTTCAGTGCGCTTTTTGGCTACCAGCGTACGCTATTAACCCTAGGTCAAATTGGGCCTGAAGACTTGGCGCTATTGAATCAAAACCAACACATTTGGTTGCGCACTGCGGTTCAGCCAGCGCACGAATTGCCAGCACATGTAAATTGGATCAAAGCCATAGGCCCATTTGATGAAGCCTCTGAACTAGCTTTATTAAAACAACACCAAATTCGAGTAATCGCCAGTAAAAATAGTGGTGGCAGCTCTACTGAAGCTAAGCTTACTGCAGCACGCATACTTAAAGTGCCCGTATTTATGTTACAACGCCCGCAGATCACTGGGCCTGTAGAAGAAGACTTTGATGGCCTTGTAGATCGCCTACTGGTTTGGGCTAAAACACCTATGACAGCTATTAAACCGATAGCACCGGCACGTAAAGGAAATCATCATGAGCAGTAAAAAACCTGCAATATTATTTGTTGGCCGTGATCACGGCCATAAACACTTGGTCTTTTGATATGAGCTTTGAATACCAGCCCAACCCCCATGCTATAGAGCAAGATAGCTTTCGCCAAATTCGCCAGTTAACGGATCTATCAGGCCTGAGTGACGACGCCCAACAAGTAGTTATGCGTGTTGTGCACAGCGTAGGCGACCCCTTAGTTGCGCAACAAATGCGTATAAGTGCCAATGCGTGTGCAGCAGGTCGTGATGCTTTGGATAATCATCAGGCAATTTTGTGTGATGTAGAGATGGTGAAGCAAGGCATTACCAAGCGTATGATCCAAAATCCACCTTTGTGCTACCTCAATCATGAAGACACGGCAGCGATTGCTAAGCAGCGCGGCGAAACTCGCTCCATGGCCGCGTTAGACCTATGGGGTGATCAGCTTGCAACCAGTGTTGTGGTTATTGGTAACGCACCTACAGCTTTATTTCGCTTATTAGAAATGATCAAAGCAGGCGCACCTAAACCCGCGCTAATTGTAGGAATTCCAGTAGGTTTTGTAGGCGCGGCTGAGTCCAAGCAAGCGCTTTGGGACATTCATGAAGAATTGGGCATCGAGTGTATTACGCTGCTTGGACGCCAAGGTGGTAGTGCCGCTGCGTCCTCTGTAGTTAACGCGCTGATGCGCTGTAACATAGGCGAGCGCTACTGATGTCAAAAATCACTGTCATTGGCTTAGGCATCTGCCAGCCCCCGTTACTCACTGCTAAAGCTCTAGACGCGCTGCATACCTGCGATTGCATTATGGGCTCTCCCAGACAACTGCAAAGCGTTGAGCATATCCACGCTTTGTCAGGCCCCGGTAATTTAAGCCAGAGCAATGTAAACCAAGTACGCCTGCCTTTACCAAAGCTCAAACAGATTGCCAATGAAATTAAGGGCTTTGACCACGTCGCGATTTTGGCTTCAGGTGATCCCCTTCTGTTTGGCATTGGTAAATATTTACAGTCTCAGTTTAGTGTTCAAGAAGGAAATGAGGTTACCTGTATTAGCGGTGTGTCTAGTTTACAAGGCGCCTGTGAATTAACCGGCCTGTCATTACAAGACGCCCAGTTAGTGAGCTTACATGGGCGTCCGTTAAGCAACCTTAATCGCTACTTGCAGCCCAATCGAAACCTGCTAGTTCTTACTGATCAAAACAGCCATCCCCAAGCCATTGCTCAAGCTTTGGTAGCGGCTAATTTGGGGCAGTCCACAATACATGTATGTGAACGCTTAGGTTATGAAGATCAAAACCTACGGCAATTCACAGCAACAGCCTTGGCCACATCAACCACCCACTTTGCCGAACTCCACGTTACCCTTGTCCACACCCAAGGCGGCGGCAATGTGATGCCTAACTTCCCCGGCATCCCAGATACTCACTTTGTCACTGATGGCGATTCTGGTAAAGGCCTACTTACTAAACGTGAAGTGCGGCTCAACATCCTTACATTATTACAGCCAGCGCCCCAAGAAACTGCATGGGATATCGGTGCCGGTTGTGGCGGCGTGGCCATAGAATGGGCGTTATGGAACCCTCTAGGCCAAGTGTATGGCATTGAGCACCACAGCCAACGTATCACTTGCTTAAATGCAAATAAAGAAGCCTTTGGAGTGAGTACTAACTTACATGTAATACAAGACAGAGCGCCTGAATGTCTTGCGGAATTACCCAATCCAGACAAGGTATTTATTGGTGGCAGTGGCGGAGAACTCAGCGCCATATTACAAGCTGCTTGGCAGCAACTTAAGCCCGGTGGGCGCCTTGTGGCCAGCGCAGTTACCGAGCCAAGCAAAGCAACGTTGCGTGAATTTACACAGCTCATTGGCCAAGGCCCAGCAGATTATTTACAAGTGGCTGTAAGCCGCCACGACATTATTGCCGGGCAAGATCTATTACGCCCTGGGTTGCCCGTTACCTTAATGTGCTGGCATAAAGCTCTAGAGAAATCGAAATGATGCATAACTATCAAGCCCAATCTGGCATATTTTATGGGGTAGGTGTTGGCCCAGGTGATCCTTTATTAATCACCTTAAAAGCCCACCACCTTATTCAATCTGCCGATGTCATTTGTTACTTGGCTAATGAAACTGGCGCTAAAGGGGCTATAGGCACTTCCCAAGCCCGTGATATTGCCCAACATAGCATTGCTAGCCGCAAAGAGCCCGCCATGGAAATCGCCATTCCGATGCCCATGAGCACAGATAGAATGGCGGCTAATGCTGCCTACGATTTAGGTGCTAAGAAAATTTCTGAACATATAAAATTAGGCAATTCGGTAGTATTTTTGTGTGAAGGCGACCCACTATTCTTTGGCTCTTTTAGTTATCTACTGGAGCGCTTGAGTGATACACATGAGTGCCTTGTAGTGCCTGGAATTTCATCCGTAAACGGTGCTGCATCTGCACTGCAGCAGCCCCTTACGCTATTACAAGAGTCCTTTGTAGTCATGAGCGGTCGCCACACTGATGCCCAACTAGAGCAAGCCCTAATTAGCCACGACAGCGTGGTAATCATGAAAGCCGGCCGGGCTAGGCCCCGCATCCTTGCCATGCTTAATAAAACTGGCCGCATAGCAGATGCCAATTACCTTGCATACATAGGCCGTGACAACGAAGAAATTTTAACTGATGTGGCGCAATTAGCTAACACAGCAGGTCCATATTTTTCGTTATTTGTAATACTTAAGCAGGAGCGCCTGTAGTGATCCGTATTTTTGCCTTAACAGATGCTGGAGCACGCCTTGGTGAACGTTTAAAAACGCTGCTTATGGCTGAGGATTCAAGCACCTTAGTCTCATTTGAGCTAAAACCTCAGCCCTTTGCTGAGACAGTTCAAACGGCTTTTACCCACGACGAACGGCTTATTCTAATCTGTGCCACAGGTATTGCAGTGCGTACGTTGGCACCAGTGTTGTTGGATAAATACCGCGATCCCGCCGTATTAGTGCTAGACGAACAAGGCCAATTTGTCATTCCGCTATTGTCTGGCCATGAAGGCGGTGCTAACGAATGGGGCCGTCAAATTAGCGATTTATTGAAAGCCCAACTTGCCATGACCACCGCACAACCGTACCTACAACCGGTGTATACGGTGGGCATGGGTTGTGAACGTGGCTGTAGCCAAGAGCACTTGTTGGAATTTTTAAACCAATGTTTGTCCCAACAAGGACTCACCATTGACGACATTGTCAGCATAAATAGCATTGACGTTAAAGCCGATGAACAAGGACTTATCGACTTGGCTCAAAGCCTAGGCAAGAGTTTTCAAACCTATTCTGCGCAGACCTTGGCCGCGGTAAATGACCAACTCATTAACCCGTCACAGTATGTGTACGACACTGTGGGGGTGTATGGCGTAGCAGAATCTGCTGCACTATGGGCGGCCCAACAAGCCACCGGTAATGAGGCCGAGCTAATACAGGCCAAACTAAAAACCCCTAAAGCCACTTGTGCCATAGCCCGAGCTTACCCGCCCGGCGCTGGTTCAATTGGCGAACAAGATTAACTCCATTTAATAAAGTACGAGATCAAAATGAGCAAATTATTTATCGTCAGTACCGGCCCCGGTGATTCTCAGCTAGTGGCACCACGTGCCCACTCTGCTATTGCCGCTAGTACAGACCTAGTAGCATACGGACTTTACCTAGATATTTTAGGTGACGTATGCGACGGCAAGCAACACCACGATCTACCCCTAGGCGAAGAAATCGGCCGAGCGCGTTTAGCGCTAAATTTGGCTGCCAGCGGCAAGACTACTTCACTTATCTCCAGTGGCGACATTGGCATTTACGCCATGGCCACTTTGGTATTTGAATTGCTCGACATGCAACTAGAAGGTAAAGAAAATCACCCAGAATGGTTAGATGTAGATTTGGAAGTTATTCCGGGTATATCTGCCATGCAGGCCGGTGCAAGCCGCGTAGGCGCTATGTTAGGCCACGATTTTTGCACCATTTCTTTGTCTGACTTACTTACGCCATGGGAAACCATTCTTAAGCGTATCGAAAAAGCCGGCGAAGGTGATTTTGTAGTGTCGTTCTACAATCCTGTTTCGAAGAAGCGCGATTGGCAACTCAACACAGCGCGTGACGTTTTATTACAGCACCGCCCAGCCTCTACACCCGTATTACTTGGCCGCCAGCTCACGCGTCCAGAGGAAAATGTTCGTATTATTCGTTTGGATGAATTAGATGCCAAAGACGTAGACATGTTCACCCTTGTGTCAGTTGGCAACAGCGAATCTCGCCATATTATCAACGGCTCAAAAGAGTGGGTTTATACTCCTCGTGGTTACAAGAAAAAGCTATAAGAACAACATTTAACAAAAAATAGGACACCCACATGACAGTTTATTTTATTGGCGCCGGCCCAGGCGACCCAGAACTAATGACCATCAAAGGTCAGCGTTTGTTAGATGCTGCACCCGTAGTGCTTTTTGCTGGCTCTTTGATCCCAGAAGAAAACATGGATACAGCCCGTTCTCGTGGCGCTCTAGTAGTCGACACCGCAGCCCTAGCCCTTGACGCCCAAGTTGAACTTATGGCCGATGCCCACGCTAAAGGCCAGCACGTAGCACGCTTACATTCTGGCGATCCATCGTTATACGGTGCAATTGGTGAGCAAATTCGCCGCCTGGAAGCCCTAGATATCGATTACCAAATCATCCCTGGCGTAATGGCAACATCTGCGTCTGCTGCGTGGTTAGGTAAGGAACTTACCTTATCTGGTGTTTCACAAACCTTAATCCTTACCCGCTACGAAGGTAAAACACCCTTCCCAGAGCGTGAGCGTCTGCCAGCCTTAGCCGCTACCGGTGCCACCTTGGCCATTCACCTTGGCATCCTTCGTATCCATAAAGTAGTAGATGACCTATTACCTTTCTACGGCCCAGACTGCCCAATAGCTGTGTGTTACCGCACTAGCTGGCCAGACCAAGATAAAGTGACTGGCACCTTAAGTGATATCGTTGCTAAAGTACGCGCGAAGAAATTCACCCGTACAGCCTTGATCTTAGTAGGCCATGTATTAGATGCAGAAAACTTTGATGACTCATACCTCTATGATGAAGACAAAGCTCACATCTATCGCAAGAAAGATCATAATAAAAAGGTAGGCTAATTAAAACGCCTTCAAAAATAGATACAACGGCCTCTTCGTGAAGTAAAAACCCCATGAAGGGGCTTTTTCGTTATTATATGTAACCCTTTTGTTTCGCCTGTAACCTTATGTCCAACCAGCCCTCCACAACAACCATACGTATTGGCATGGTTGAATTCATTTTCCTCATGGCATCACTGATGTCTGTGGTGGCGTTGTCCATCGACGCGGTGTTGCCCGCATTGGGTTTTATGGCGCAAGAATTTGGCGTCGGCGGAAGTGAGATCCAACTAGTCATCACCAGCCTGTTTGCCGGCTTTGCCATAGGCCAACTCATATACGGCCCTGTATCTGACCGTGTAGGGCGATTACCTGGAATTTACGTGGGTTTTGCCTTCTTTATAGTGGGCTGTATATTGGCGATGTCTGCACAGTCTTTAGAGATGGTACTTATAGGGCGTTTTTTACAGGGTATAGGCGCGTCTGGGCCACGCATTATGGTGTCGGCCTTAGCGAGAGATTGTTTTAGCGGCCGAGCCATGGCGCGTATCATGTCGTTGTCTGGCTCAGTATTTATGATAGTGCCCGTTTGTGCACCTATGTTAGGA
>Ga0308019_10000732_pt1 | contig 20450 bp, 19 predicted proteins | sample Neamet284_FD_203135 | JGI IMG/M metagenome (GOLD analysis project Ga0308019, IMG submission 203135) | Marine microbial communities from water near the shore, Antarctic Ocean - #284 | ecosystem: Environmental > Aquatic > Marine > Unclassified | place: Southern Ocean | collected 2014-10-01 | reverse complement strand
GCAATATCGGTATTACTCAAGTAGCCTCAAGCTTCGTAACAACGTATTCCTAAACGACAACCACAGTGTTAGTCAGCGTGCCTATCTTGTCGATCGTGACGTGAACCACGTCGCCTGCTGCTAACGTGAACTCTGGTGGTGGGATAGTTCCAGTACCAGTCATAACCGATGTGCCGTCTGGAACTGAGTTGTGACGAATTAGCCAATCAACGAGATATTCACAATCTCGTTTCATGTCTGCAGTGTTCGCCTCGCCCTTGAATGCTTCTTTGCCATCTCGTTCGATTACGAGCGTGACAGAAAGCTTCTGCGGGTCGCCAATCGACTCTTTCGAAACAAGAGCAGGTCCAAGCGCCGCCGACTTGTCGTAGACCTTCGCCTGTGGAAGATAAAGCGGATTTTCGCCTTCAATCGTTCGACTACTCATATCGTTTCCGCAGGTGAACCCAACGATCTTGCCGCCGTAAATAACGAACGCAAGCTCTGGTTCGGGAACATCCCAACCAGAATCCGCCCGGATTCCAACTTCATCAAATGGTGACTGAAGTCGATCAAGCGTTGCCTTGAAAAATGCCTCAGGACGTTCGGCGTTGTAAACCTTTGCATAAATGTCAGGCGATCCACTCTCGGCCTGTCGTTCTCGCATTGAGTCCATATATGTCACGCCAAATGCCCATATTTCAGGAGCATCGACCGGAGGCAGCATGGTCACACCATGTTTACCGGGTTCAGCACCATCTAAGAATTCCACTGCCGATACCGAAGATGCGCCTTTGTTCGCATCAAGAATTCCTCGGGCCACAGAATCGATGTCTGAATCGGTGATCGAAGCGACCTTGAACAGGTCGAGAGTCGATCCGATCTGTGAATTAAGAGCAGTGAGGTTGATAACCTGCCCTAAATCATCTTCGACGCCTACGTGCTTGGTGCCGTTTTGGAGGTACTGGTAGTAACGCATCTTTTGCTTTCACTGAACTAGCAAGCATCATTTCTGAGCTGTGCTCAGAGTGATGCTCATCTTCTCGAAATAGAAATGTTGCCGACTAGGTTAACTGAGCGAGAGCGGTTTGGGCATCTACAACGAAAATTGCCCATGAGGATCGAAATTGGGTGAACTCACTAGGACCGGATCAATACGATCCACGTATATCTTTAATCTAAGGAATTAACAGATACGTGACTCCAACCATTTCCAACTCAACTCGAACTCGTCCGATCGCCTTTTTGGCGGTCGCTATTTCACTCGCTATTTTAACGGCGCTATTCATATCAACTCACCCAGCCAATGCCAATGATTCACCAATGCTGACAATCATAAGTCAGACGGTTGATATCGACTACGGCGAGAAAATCTCGATCTCAGCCATGGTCGATGCGGGTCCTAATATTCTAGAAATCGAGAACGTAAAAACTCTTTTCCGAGCAAGAGGAGGATCGACTATTTGGTCGTATTCCTATCCGGAATACTCGATTAACGATAACCACCACAACGAATTATCCATAACGTTCGAAATTCTCACAGGTCCCGGTTCGTACTATCCGCCTGGCGCAGAGTTCGACTTCGAAATTGAAATCACCGATATTCATGGTGAGCGATCATCGGTTATCTCATCTGAGGCAATTGAGTACCTAGACCCAGCTAATGATTGGGAACGAGTTCAAGGCAACGGGTTCACTGTCGTCTACTACGGCGTAGATCGCTCCAAAGTCGAAGACCTGGTCGCAACTATCGACCACCTCATACCAACGCTTGAAGCAACCCTTGGAGTCACTGACACTCCCAATTTCAAAGCCATCGTGTTCCCGTCCATTCAATCGGCAACACCATCGTTCCCGCCGGTAAGCCAAACAGCCACCGATCAGTTCCTGTTTGCCGGATTCGCTCAGCCTGAGTATCGACTGTTCGTGCAAGGACAAATGAACACAACGACGTTCACTCACGAACTAGCCCATCTATACACCCATGAAGCGGTTTCTTCTTCGTTAATGGGCGGCATTCCATCATGGCTAGGCGAAGGGTTAGCAAGATTTCTTGAATCAGGATCGAGCGAGAGTTCGAATGAGAGACTTCGAGACAGTGTCCGACCCGACGAACTACTGTCGTTGAAGCACATGCAGACGATTCCCGGTCAGCGAAGTGATGTGTTCATTTTCTATCCACAAGCCGGAGCATTTGTTGGCTACCTAGTCGAAGAATATCACCACGAAGCGATGGCAGATTTTCTTACGTTATTGAACAAAGGTCGATCAGTTCAGGATGCTTTTGAAATCGTGTTCAACAAGCCGCTCTACGAAGTCGAAAACGAATGGCGGTCACTGTTCAATGCGGCCCCATTACCGATACCGACCGCAACGATTGAACCTTCGAAATATGATTCCGACCAATCCTATAGAACATCAGTTCCGCTGATCGATTACGCTAATACAACATCAGGAAATAAAACACCGACGCCAACGACCGCTCCTTCACTGCTCCCCACAGTCACACCAAAAAAAACTCCTGTATCCAATCCAACACTCTTCGAAGAAAAATCAGAACCCGACTATGTTGTCGCTTCGCTAGTAATCGGATTATCCATAATCGTGGGCGTTTGGTTGTTCACCTCACGTCGCAAACCGTCAAAACGTTAATACTGAAATCGCTATAAGCACCATTTTCAGCTGAGTCACAAAAACAACTCGCGTGATCAACCTCTGGAAGAAACCCAAAACAGCATTCGTCTACGTCGACGAAATGTCGCAATATCAACTTTCTACCGAACATCCATTACGACCTATCCGGTTGCATCACATGCACGAGCTAATGAAAGTCAGTGGAGTGCTCGATCTGGCGAACGTCGAATCAGCAGTACCTCGAATCGCCAGCAAGTCAGAAATCGAAACCAGTCATGATCCTGATTACGTTTCGATAGTTGAGGCGATTTCAAATGGAGCCATAGTTCCTGGTATGGCCGAATTCGGACTCGGCACATCGGACAATCCTGTTCATTCCGGTATGTATGAAACAACGGCACTCACCGTTGGATCAACACTCACCGCCAGCGAACTCGTCACATCAGGCAAAGCTGACATTGCGTTCGCTCCCGCAGGCGGGGTCCACCATCACGCAATGCCCCGGAGCGCTGCAGGATTCGGGGTGTTCAATGACGCAGTAATTGCAATGACAGCGATGGTTGAAGCTGGCTTGCGAGTCGCATATATCGATATCGACTGCCACCACGGAGATGGTGTACAGATGGGGCACTACGATTCTAGCCAAGTTCTGACAATTTCGATTCATGAATCGGGAAAATGGCTGTTCCCTGGAACCGGTTATACTCATGAAATCGGTGTCGGTGATGGCACGGGTTACTCAGTCAACGTGCCGTTAGCGCCATACACGCAGGACGATGAGTGGCACGAAGCTTTCGATGCTGTCATTCCACCGCTGGTCCGTGCATTCAAACCGGACGTTCTATTTACTCAGTTGGGAATCGACACTCACTATCAAGATCCACTCACGCACCTGTCACTAACCACACAAGGTTTCAACCTCGTTGTGCAAAAGTTAGGCGTTCTCGCATCTGAGATCGGCAAGTGGATTGCCGTAGGTGGTGGTGGTTACGATCTATCCGCGGTCGCTAGATCATGGACGATGGCACTGGCGACTATGGCAAATCACGATTTACCATCCGAAATCCCGGCGTCGTTCTACTCCCTACAACACCTCACGAAGTTCGCTGACGCTCCACCCGAACGAAATGAAGAACGATTCCTCAAGGAAATACGGAGCTACAACTCCAAAACGTTGGATGAAGTTAGATCACTGGTATTCCCTAAATTCAGGATTTAGGCTCAGCGAAAGTGAATTACTGAACGTCTGTATATTCAGGCTCAAATAAATTCAGTGTCTCGTTTTAACGTCTTAATCACTACCATGAGCCCGCTACTCTCCGCCGGAAGCAAACATTTCTCTCAGCGCCGGATACAACGCTCGATACCGCCCGTACGCGTCATCGTAAGCGCCACGCGTCAAAGCATCAGGAGCTACTGCATCCAGATCAGTCAACCACAAATTACCAACAGCAACAACGTCCGAGAACTCCCCGGCAGCAACAGCAGCGAGCATTGCAGCTCCCAGTGGTGCACCTTCGGAAGGTGCCACTGTCCGCAGCGGCATATCAACGACATCGCTCAGCATTTGCAACCACACAGCGCTCGAAGCACCGCCACCAACTGCCACAGCCTCAACAGGATTCACACCAAGTGCGGTCATCAATTCCATTGAGTCTCGCAGTGCGAACGAAACACCCTCCATCACCGCTCTAGTCATGTGTGCCCGTTCGGTCCCGGCATGCATTCCAAAAAACACGCCACGAGCGTTGGCATCGGCATGAGGCGTTCTCTCACCGCTCAAATAAGGCAAGAAAGTTACACCACCCGACCCGGCTTCAATGGACCAAGCCTCGGCAACCAATTCGTTAAATCCTGAACTACCGGACGAACGTCGCCACCAATCGAGTGCAGCACCCGCCGACAAAACAACTCCCATGAGATACCAAGTGTCAGGAATAGCATGGCGCATCGAATGAATCCGCATTCCGTAATCAGTAACTGGCGACTCAGTCGGTGCGACAACAGTTCCAGATGTACCTACGGAAAATAGAGCATCCCCAGCAGCAACAACGCCCACACCAACCGCCGCACAAGCGTTATCGGCCCCGCCACCAACAACAGGAACACCTTCAGCAAGTCCTGTTTGCGCAGCAGCCGATTTCGTAACCCTGCCAGCTATTTGCGCTGATTCTATAATCGGCGGAAGTACGTTCGAATCAATATCGAGTAGTTCACACATTTCACCCGACCATTTGCTCCTGACGATGTCGAACAACAAAGTGGCTGAAGCGTCAGAAGGTTCGCTACCCAATTCACCGGTCATTCGGAACCTAATGTAATCTTTTGCAAGAAGCAGGTGCGACACACGACCGTAAAGATCCGGTTCGTGATTCCTCATCCAAAGTAGTTTGGTAACAGTAAATCCCTCTAACGATGGGTTTCCAGTTAGCCGCCTAAGAGACTCGTTGCCCACTGTTTCACGGACATATGCAGCTTCAGCGCTAGATCTAACGTCGTTCCACAATATCGCTGGACGAACAACCTGATGCGTGCTATCGAGTGCGATCAATGAGTGCATCTGGCCCGACAGTCCGACTCCGAGAACCTCTGGCCCATCGATTTCGCTAAGTGCCTGTTTAATAGCTGAGCAAGTCTCTGCCCACCAATCCTCAGGATTCTGTTCGCTCCAACCGGATCGCTTTACGTCGACCGACATAGGGCTTCTTGCGACAGCCAACAATTTTCCTGCCGGATCAACCACGACAACTTTGATCGACGAAGTCCCGATATCAATTCCAATAAATGCTGCTTGAGTCATATTCGCTGGACTCTATCAAGCAACACATCTAGTGACCATCAAGAACTTCGCTGAGAACAATCGATTACGTAACAATTAAGGAAGCCCCGTCTATACAACAGGGCTTCCAAAATTAATTCGTAGTACGAACCGGTTAGAGACTAAACTTCTCGAAATTCGCCCTCTACCGTGTCGTCGTCATCAGCGTCGCTGTCGCTGTCACCAGCATCTTCGTCGCCATCGTCTTCAGACTGATCGCCACCCTCAACGGTCGCTTCTTCGCCACCAGCTGCCTGATTAGCTTCGTAAACGGCCTGACCAACAGCCTGCAATGCAGTCTGAAGTTCTTCAGTAGCGGCAGCAATTGCCGAAGTTTCACCAGCTTCTTCAGCAAGCGTTTCCTTGACAGCTACAACCTTTGCTTCAACATCTGTCTTGATCTCGTCAGGAATCTTGTCGCCGTCGTCCTTCAGGATCTTCTCAGCCTGAAACACTGCACTTTCAGCAGCGTTTCGGGTCTCGATACCCTCTCGTTTAGCCTTGTCAGCTTCAGCGTTATCTTCAGCTTCCTTGATCAGACGTTCGACTTCAGCATCGTCCATTCCAGAACGTCCTGTAATCGTAATATGCTGTTCCTTCCCAGTTCCATTGTCTTTGGCAGAAACCTTGAGAATTCCGTCAGCATCAATATCGAAAGTAACAGCAACCTGCGGAACACCACGCGGTGACGGGAGAATGCCATCGAGGTTGAAGCGACCAATGGACGTGTTATCGCCCGCCATTTCGCGTTCACCTTGAACAATGTGAATCTCCACGCTCGACTGATTATCAGCAGCAGTCGTGAAGGTTTCAGTCTTCGACGTTGGAATCGTCGTGTTTCGTTCGATCAATGCCGTACGAACGCCACCAAGCGTTTCGATACCCACTGAAAGTGGAGTTACGTCTAGAAGCAGAACATCTTTCACATCACCCTGAAGCACACCGGCCTGAATCGCTGCACCAACTGCAACCACTTCATCAGGGTTAATAGTTCGGTTAGGCTCTTTGCCGAATAGTTTCGTGACCATCTCGATTACAGCTGGCATTCGAGTCATACCACCAACGAGCACAACCTCATCGATTTCGCCAGGTGCAACGCCAGCATCCTTCAAAGCAGCCTTAGTAGGGCCTGAAGTTCGGCTAATTAGTGCAGATGTAAGCTCTTCAAGCTTTGCTCGTGTGAGCGTCGACTGAAGATGCTTAGGCCCAGATGCGTCAGCCGAAATGAACGGCAAGTTAATCTCGGTCGAAGCAACGGAAGAAAGTTCGATCTTCGCTCGTTCAGATTCAACACGTAGGCGTTGGTGAGCTGAAACATCATGACGAAGGTCGATCAAGTTTTCTTTCTTGAACTCGTCGGCGAGATAGTCGACCAAGTTAAGGTCGAAATCGTCACCACCAAGGTGAGTGTCACCATTGGTGCTCTTTACCTCGAATACGCCCTCACCAAGTGCGAGAATCGTAACGTCAAACGTTCCCCCACCGAGGTCATATACAGCAATCGTGCGTTCGCCTTCTTTATCGAGACCGTACGCCAGCGATGCTGCAGTTGGTTCGTTGATGATTCGCAGAACTTCGAGACCAGCGATCTGACCAGCGATTTTCGTCGCCTCACGCTGACCATCATTGAAATAAGCCGGAACAGTAATCACTGCCTGAGTTACAGGTTCACCAAGCTTTGCTTCAGCGTCTTCCTTCAGCTTACGAAGAACCATCGCCGAAACTTCAGCAGGAGGGCTGACTTTGCCGTTGAGAATAATTCCAGCGTCGCCGCCGTCAAGTTTTCCTAGTTTGAACGAAACGTTCTTTACGTCTGCCTGTACCGAATCATCGTCGAACCGTCGACCGATGAATCGTTTTGCTGAGTAAACGGTGTTCTCGGGATTCGTAATCGCCTGACGTCGAGCAAGTTCACCAACAAACCGTTCATCCGTCTTTGAGTTGAATGCAACTACTGATGGAGTAGTGCGTCGACCTTCTGCGTTTTCGACGATAGTAGCCTCGCCACCATCCATAACCGCCATTGCGGAGTTCGTGGTCCCGAGATCGATTCCAATAACCTTTGACATTGCTTTTATTTTTTTCCTTCTAGGATTCCGGACTCACCATTTTTAGTGACCAGAGTTCTATGTAAGTACTAGTTAGTTAGATTCTTATTTGGTTTGCGACCCTTCATTCGAGAAGGGGATAAGGCTCATGTTTTAGACATTCATACCCAAGTGATTTGATTGCGTCCGGTCAATCGCCTAAATTGCCGTTAATGAACCAGTCGCTACATTGACGCACAGAGTGAAATCCTCAATTTCGTAACCGCCTACTCGTTATCGTCGCTTTTAGGCAGTTCGACCGCTATCTGTACTTGAGCGGGGCGAACAACTTCGTCGTTATGTAAATATCCTGGCCGAAGTTCAGTAAGAACCGTGCCTGCTTCGTGCTCGTCTGTCGGACTCGACAACAAAGCCTCGTGCTTACGAGGATCAAAGTCATCACCGACACACTCAAACCGTTCAAAACCTTCTGTTGTAAGCGCATTCAAGAAATTCTTTTGTATTACGTTTACGCCCTCTAGCCAACCTGAATCAGCTGTGTCGACTCCTTCAGAAGCCAACGCCACGTCCAACTGGTCGATGACATCAGCGAACTTCAAAACGATGCGCTGCTGATTTCGTAGCCGTGATGATTCCTGCTCGCCTTCTATACGACGGCGATAGTTGACCAAGTCTGCCTGAGCACGTTGTGCCAAACGCTTGAATTGGTCTTTCTCTCGCAGTGCTTCTGACAACTCGTCATTCGATTCCTCACTGAAATCTAATACAGAGTCGGCATCCGCAACATGACTTGATTCTTCGGAGTTCACAGGCTCTTCCTGTGGAATTTTGTCTTCTTTTTCTGACAACGTTTTCTAATGACCTATTAATGAAAAGAAATATATTTTTAGCGCGAGCACTTCGATTAGTCAGCACCAACATATGAGAGTATCTGTCTAAGCTCGTCTGCCGCTACCCTCGCAGCACGTGTATCTGATACTTCAGGACTACTCTCTAGAAGTGAAACAATATCCGTTAATGATCTCACTAAATCGAGAACAAGGCTCACGCCATTCAAGTTCAATCTCAACCCCTCAGCGAGGCGACGAATTACGCGTAAGCGTTCCACATCTGAATCGGAATAAAGTCTCCGGCTACCACCAGACCGTTCCGGGCTAACAAGACCTTCCTTGTCGTATTTACGCAACGTTTGCGGGTGCATGTCAGCTAATCGTGCAGCCACACTAATAACGTATACGCCAGCAATTCGATTAGATCGTCCAGCCTGTTGTTCGCGCTTATTTGAGCGCTGCTCACTAGCAGGCTTAGGCCTTGTGATTGGCACCCTCCGCTTTTCGTCGCCGGATGACGCGATTTCGAAGAGATCGGTTAACATTCGATTCAAATTATCGGAGCGCGACCAAGCAAGATCCTGTTTTACAGGCTCATTTGGATCACGTGCCGAGTTTCCGAATTTTTGAGTCAAGACGATTCCTATAACGGATAAGATATGGCATGGCATAAGCAAATCACGTGTGATTTACGAATGATTCGACGATTCGAGTCAATCTAAATAACACAATAAGCATTGTAATAGTTGATACGCATCGTGTAAACTTTTTGCAGCTAACTCACGAGGGTTTTTCATAAGTCACTCGTGGCATGATAACGAGATATGCCTTATATGATTTGGTAAATTGCCTTTTTTTGTGGTATAGTCTTCGCCGGTCCGTTTTGTGAAAGGGATTTTGTTACAGGATTCGTAACGCAATCGGAACCATTATTTATTGACCGCCCCGACCACACTTAAGGCGGGGACGAAACAAAAAGGAACGTAAAGTGCTTTACTTGAAGGCTTGCCCTAAGTGCCACGGCGACATTGAGTTAGTTGTCTTCCCAGATAGCAACACCCTGTCATGCTTACAGTGTTCATTCACTGTTGACTCGAAAGAGGCAGCACGTCGAGCCATGTCTGAGAAAAAGATTTCGGCTGCGACTGAAGCAGCTTAGGGTCGACCGTACTCTTAAGGCTCTGGTTATCACTACCAGAGCCTTTTTCTTTTAATAATTTAAACTACCCATCTAGAGTGATCACCCTAATAAGTCACTTGCCTAGTGGCAGAGTATAGAGCGAACTGTGGATGGTTCGTACGTTATTTGTTGCGCTCAAATAAAAAATCTCTACAGCAATAATCGGAAAGATACTCACCATCTTCTAGGGTGCGCCAAAACAATGCTTTATAAGATCTATTACCCCGATGCATAAACCGTTAGATGGAACTGCGATATCACGGTGGATCAGAGTGTCGTACGCAGGTCATCCCACGTCACGCCAATGAACCGTTTGCAGTTCAGGAATTGGTCACCACATAAGAGATCTCGAGAATCGTCAACAAAACACTCGATGATCCTTCCCGTAGGAGTCTACGTAAAAAACGTTTGATCATTCACAAGTACAAAAAAGCCTCGGCGAATTCGCCGAGGCTTTTTTGTAACTCACATGTGAGAATTAGCCTAAACCGCGCTCTCGACGTCCTCGACCGAGATTTACTCGTACTCGTGCACGTCTCAGCGAAGCAGTAGCTCGCTCTAAATCAATGTCAGCAGGACTCGAAACGATACGCTCCTGCGCCCGAGCCAAAGCAGCTTCCGCACGTTCAATATCTATAGCATCGTCCTGCTCAGCAGCATCTGCGAGAATCGTCACTCGGTTGTCAGAAACTTCCAAGAAACCGCCAGATAGTGCGAACGACACAGAATCAGCACCCTGATCTAAGCGAAGAACGCCCGGTGCCAAAGTCGAAATAATTCGAGCGTGAGAAGGCAGCACGGTGAACTCACCGAGCCCCCCCGGCGCTACAACTGTGTCGACTTCACCCGAAAAGCTTTCGCCCTCGGCGGTCACTACTGCTAACTGAAGTTTGGCCATAACTAATTGATGTCCTCAGGAACTTTGGTTACGAGCTGTTAGCTTGCAGCCGAAGCTTCCTCCTGCATCTTCTTACCCTTTTCAACGGCCTGGTCAATTGTTCCAACCATATAGAACGCCTGAACTGGCAGATCGTCGTGCTTACCTTCGAGAATTTCCTTGAATCCACGAACAGTCTCCGCGACCGGAACGTACTGTCCTGGAATACCAGTAAACACTTCACCAACGAAGAACGGTTGGGTCAGGTAACGCTGGATGCGCTGTGCACGCCCAACAGTAACCTGGTCTTCTTCAGAAAGTTCTTCGATACCAAGAATTGCGATAACGTCCTGCAAATCCTTGTAGCGTTGTAGAACACGCTGAACACCCTGAGCAACCTCGTAGTGTTCTTCACCAACAATTGCTGGCTCAAGAATTCTAGAATTCGAAGCAAGGGGGTCAACAGCAGGGAACAGGAACTGTGCAGCAAGCGCACGGTCAAGCGACACGTTAGCGTCCAAGTGACCAAACGTGGTGACAATACCAGGGTCGGTGTAGTCGTCTGCCGGTACGTATACAGCCTGGAAGGATGTAATAGAACCATCTTTAGTCGTAGTAATTCGTTCCTGAAGGTCACCAATTTCAGTCGACAAAGTCGGCTGGTAACCCACCGCTGAAGGCATTCGACCGAGAAGTGCTGAAACTTCCATACCGGCCAAAATATATCGGTAAATGTTGTCTACGAAGAGAAGCACGTCGCGCTTTTCTTCGTCACGGAAGTACTCAGCCATCGTCAAACCCGTAAGGGCGATTCGTGCTCGAGTTCCTGGCGGTTCGTTCATCTGACCGAACACAAGTGCTGTGGAATCCATAACACCGTAGTCGATCATTTCGCCCCAGAGGTCGTTACCTTCACGGGATCGCTCACCCACACCAGCGAACACGGACACACCAGAGTGCTCCTGTGCGATGTTTCGAATGAGCTCAGTGATAACAACCGTCTTGCCAACACCAGCACCACCGTAGAGACCGACTTTACCACCTTTAGCGAAAGGAGTGATCAGGTCGATAACTTTGATGCCAGATTCGAGAACGTCGGTGGTACCCGACTGTTCAGCGAATGAAGGCGCTTTGCGGTGAATAGGCCATCGCAAAGCGTCAGCAGGAAATTCTGCTCCACCATCGATAGGATCACCAAGAACGTTCATCAGTCTACCGAGTGAACTGGGTCCAACTGGAACCATCACTGGTAAACCGGTGTCAGTCACTTCTGTACCACGTGCAAGACCCTCGGTTGCACCGAGAGCCAGACATCGTGCCCAGCTGTTTCCAACGTGCTGCTCTACTTCGAGTACGAGGCGTTCGCCTTCGTTCTGAAGTTCTACAGCTGAATATATTACTGGCAGTTCACCGGCTAGGAATTCAACGTCAACGACGGTTCCAATTACCTGTACAACTTTGCCCTTACTACCCTTAGCCATTACTGAGGCTCTCCTGGTCTTGCGAATCCCGCCCAATGGACGGCCGTTATTTCTATTAGCCTTCCAAGGCGGCAACGCCACCCACGATGTCTAGAAGCTCGGCAGTAATAGATTCCTGCCGAGCTTTGTTCAAATCGAGAGTCAGACCCTCGACAATCTCGTTCGCATTGTCAGTGGCGTTCTGCATCGCAATCATGCGAGAAGAATGTTCACTAGCAAATGCTTCGAGAATCCCGTGATACACCTGTGTTTCGATGTATCGCGGTACGAGCGACTCAAGCACATCATTAATGCTCGGCTCGTAAATGTAATCAAGTTCTTCTAATTTCTCTACATCGTCGCCATCGCGTTGCGCGGGCTCCACAGGTAGAAGCTGACGTGCAGTTACTTGCTGCACAGCAGTGTTGATGAACTTTGCATATATCAGAACTACTCGATCAACACGCTCGGAGCTGTACTCGTCAACGAGCATCCGTCCAACAGCAATCGTGTCATCTAGCGTAGGACGATCTGGTATTGAGAAACTAGCTACCAAATCCTGTCCGGTTCGAGCGACAAATTTCTCACCCTTACGACCAACAGCAACGATAGAAACATCGCCATCTGTTTCCTTTATAAACCTTCCAGCGGCACGTTGGAGGTTTCCAACGAGAGCACCGGCCAGTCCACGGTCAGGAGTAACAAGAAGAACTAGAGTCTTCTTCACCGGTCGAACCTTCAGAAGATCAACAGTCGGTGCGTCATCGTCTTTAGCAGCTAACGCGGCAAGATCACCAAGTACGTCACGGATACGATCAGCGTAGGGACGACCCGCCTTGACCATATTCTGGGCACGGTTCATCTTCGACGCTGCAATCATTTGCATTGCGCCTGTGACTTTTGCTGTGTTCGAAACCGATTTGATTCGGTCTCGAAAATCCTTGGTACTCGGCAATTCTTGACTCTGTTAGTTTCTGTTCGTCTTTAGAGGCTTACTGTCTGTTGGAAAGCAACTACTGCTTCGTCCAGTTTGGCTTTGGAATCATCGCTCAGTTCACCTGAAGCTGCGATCGACTTCAAAACATCTGGCAAGTTAGCTGCGGAATAATCGTGCCACTGTGCTTCCCATGATCGAACGTCCGGGACCGCTATCTTTTCAAGTGCGCCCTTGTCTGCGACGTACAATACTGAGACCTGCGCCTCAAGTGAAAGTGGGGAGTTTTCGTCCTGCTTCAATAGTTCAGTAAATCGTGCTCCACGTTCTAGCTGTCGTCGGGTGACGGCATCAAGGTCGTCGGTACCGAACTGAGCAAAGGTTACAAGTGCTGAGTACTGAGCCATCTCAGCCTTCAAAGATCCTGACACCCCCTTCATGGCCTTAGTCTGAGCTGAAGAACCCACACGTGTTACAGAAATACCCGAGTTCACAGCAGGTCGAACACCTGAGTTGAACAAGTCAGGCTCAAGAAAGAGCTGACCGTCGGTAATCGAAATAACGTTAGTAGGAACGTAAGCCGAAACGTCACCAGCCTGCGTCTCAATAATAGGCAGAGCAGTAATCGAACCACCGCCGGCTTCCTTGTTTAGGCGAGCAGCCCGTTCAAGCAAACGTGAGTGAAGGTAGAAAACGTCACCAGGGTATGCCTCACGACCAGGAGGTCGTCGAAGCAAAAGTGACATCTGTCGGTAAGCCCAAGCGTGCTTCGTAAGATCGTCATAAACGATCAATACGTCTTTACCTTGAGCCATGAAATATTCAGCAATGGAGCAACCGGCATAAGGAGCGAGGTACTGCATAGCTGCTGGATCGGAAGCATTAGAAGTAACGATAACCGTGTTATCTAGAGCTCCGTTTTCTTCTAATCTAGTTACAACCTGAGCAACCTTCGATGCACGTTGCCCAATGGCCACGTACACACCGATGATTCCACTGTCCTTCTGGTTGATCAATGCATCGATACAGACCGAAGTCTTCCCTGTAGCACGGTCACCAATGACAAGCTCTCGCTGCCCTCGGCCAACCGGAACCATTGCATCAACGATCTTAAGACCAAATTGCACTGGCTGATCAACAGACTGTCGAGCTCCAACACCCGGTGCTATCTTCTCGACCGGGTATGACTCTGTCGTTGCAATTGAGCCCTTGCCGTCGATAGGAACACCGAGTGAGTCAACGACTCGCCCAAGCATCGCATCACCAACAGGAACTTCAATAATTCGACCAGTGCTGCGAACTTCGTCGCCTTCTTTGATCTGAACGTAATCACCAAGAATTACTGCACCAACACTGTCCTCGTTGAGGTTCAGCGCAAGTCCAAAAATATCGCCAGGGAACTGCAACAGCTCAGAATACCGGACTCCTGAGAGACCATGTATCTGAGCCGTACCGTCTGCGGCTTCTATAACGGTACCGACATCAACTTGCGTGATATCTCCACCGAAATCTTCTATTTGCCTCTTGATAACAGAGGCTATGTCCTGACCTCGTACTGCCATCGGACTCTCTCTCCGGGTAAACCCGTCTTATTGCTTTACTGGCCTGATCGATCGGCCGTTTTATTGGCGCTAATCGACTGGCCGCTCGGCCAACGAATTTCGCATCGCTCGTATCTGTGTGCGTGTACTTCCATCAATCAGGCGGTCGCCGACTTTCGCCACCATTCCGCCAATTATTTCAGGATCCACGCTCTCAGAAATCTTTACTTCTTTTCGTCCAACCAACTTGGCCAAACCTTCAGCAATTTTGCTTCGGCGGGCATCGTCGAGTGGAACCGCTGTAACAACCTCAGATCTTGCGATACTGTGGTGTTCATCGGCCATCTCACTAAACAAACGGAACATGTCCGCAAATTTAGTAATGTCACGATTAACCGTCATTAGGTTAACCGTGTTTCGTACTAACACATCAACATCCGCAAGAAGCTTTACGATTCCGTCCAGCTTTACGCTGTCGGTCACCTGTGGTGCATCGAGAAAACTCAATACATCAGCATCGTTTAGAACTTCCGCCGCACGCGATAGGTCTTCAACCCAACGGTCGATGTTGTTCTTTTCGTTAGCCAGCTCGAAAGCTGCCTGTGCGTATCTTCGTCCGGTTGCTGCCATTGCTAGTTCAGAGTCCTCGTCAAATCGAAATTCGCCGAATTCTCTAGTTCTTCCTCTCGCTCAGTCCTTCTTCCAAAACCTTGTCAATAAGGCTGGAGTGAGACTTAGCATCAAGTGATCCTTCAACGATTCGTTCAGCTGCTGTGATAGCTAGGCCCGCAAATTCCTTGCGAACTTCTTCTACTGCGGCATCCTTCTCGCGACCAATTTCAGTTCTCGCACGATCGAGCATCACTTCGACCTCTTCTCGTGCACGTCCCTGCTCTTGCTCACGTAACTTCGAAGCTGCATCACGTGCTTCTGCCACAATCTTCTGACCATCTACACGTGCTGAAGCAATTTCTGCTTCTACACGCTCGGCTGAAGATGCCGCGTCAAGCCGCGCTGTCTCCGCTGCTTCCAAACTTTCCTTGATCTTCAGTGCACGGCTGTCGAGCATGCCCATAATTGGACCATACGCCAGCTTATACAACAGGAAGAACAGGATCAGGAAACTAACCAACTGAGTTAGCAACTGCTGAAGTGTTATTCCAAGCGCTTCCATATTCGTTCCTTTATCGGTTATGCCGACGAATCGAATCCGCCGTCACCGGCCCGCTAACGACACCTGAGTGAGAGAAAACTTTCACTCAGGCAAGTCACGCGGATTCCGATTGAATTAGACGAATAGGATGATGATCGCTACAACCAAAGCATAAATAGCAATGGCTTCTGCGAACGCAAGGGCAAGAATCATGTTCTGCTGAACAGGACCGGTAGCTTCAGGGTTTCGACCCAAAGCTTCCATCGCCTTACCTGCAAGCAAACCAATACCAAGGGCTGGGCCAAGAGCGCCGACACCGATTGCGATTGCTGCTGCCAGAGGCTTTACTGCATCTGCTTCCAATTTATTTCTCCTAGTAACTTCATTCTATGCGTCGGTGGCCAATCATAATGATTCATGTCGCCCACCACGCTTTATTCAAGAGGATCCCTGTTCTCAGTGATCCTCCGCGTGGCTGTCGTGATCACCGTGACTCGCGACTGCCATGACGCCAAATACAAGAGTGAGCATTGCGAAGATATACGCCTGGATAACGCCCACAAACAATTCCAGACCCATGAACGGGATAATTCCGATTAGCGGCAGCAAGAATGCCATAGCTATAAGCAAAATCTCACCGGCAAACATATTCCCAAATAATCGGAAAGTGAAACTGATAGTTCGTGTCAGCTCACCGAATGCCTCAAGTATCCCCACAAACGTTGCGATCGGACCCTGTGTAATAGGGTTGACTAGGAACTTACCACCGTAACCACGAACACCTAGAGCCCGGAAGCCCCAGAACTGAACTGTGAACATCGCAACAAGAGCAATAGCCAATGTCGTGTTGATGTCGGTGGAAGCACCTCGAAGGTAAGGGACCAATAGTCCAACCTTCTTACCGAGGAGTTCGCTCGACGCTTCAATATCGCCGCCCTCTTTGTAAGCAAATTTACCCTTCACTACACCAGTTTCGATATCGTGATGAATGCTCTCAAGGATAGGCAGGAGAGAAAGATCGTCACCATCCTCGATAGCTTTTTCAATGTCTTCCAAGTCACCATGATCAAAGCTAATGATCTTGTTCAGCGGAACACGCTGCTGCTCGCCGCGTCCTAGAGGAACAATCGCACCGTCGAACGCTACAAACGTATCGTCGCCGTGCTCTTCAAGAAGGTGAACCATCGCAGCAGCTTCGACCTGCTCGTGGTTGTATGAAGGGTGAGCCTCTTCGACTTCAGCTTCGAACGCTTCAAGGTGGTGGTGAGTCCACTCGTCAATCGTTTCGATTCGACCGACTGATCCAACACCGGGGAGAATTCCAACCCAGTTGATGATCATCACTACAAGGAAAATTGTGGAAACCAAAGCGAGGAAACGTCGACCCGCTTTTGGTGTTCCGCCAGCAACGCCGTCAACCGTGTTGCTGAAGAATTCGTAAATCATCTCCATCAGGTTCTGCCAGCCAGACGGGACATCTTTCACGTTCCGACCTGCTCGCCATGCGATGAACAGGAGAACGAATCCGCCAAACCAGAACATAACTGTCGAGTTCAGGAGATCGTAACCGCCAATGGATGCAACCCGTTCGGCCGGAATCGAAATAAAAGGAATAGGACCGCCGAGGAATCCGAGACCGAACGATGCACCAAGTGCACCACCGGCAACTGAAACCAAAAGCGCAGCTACTGCTGCAATGGCGATTGCAAGAAGTTTGGGACTAGAAAGAAGCTTTCCCAAGCGGCTTGTACCTAAATCTCTTTCGTTCTCTGGTGACTGTTACCGTCCTTTTCTAATTGCACTGAGAAGCCGGAACATGCCAACAAATGCTGTTGTCACGCCCAGCCCCAGCCCAATTATCGTCAGGACAGGAGCCATATCAAATTGTCGATCGAGCCAATACCCGCCGTAGGCTCCCAGAGCGATTGTAGTACCGACAAACCAGCCGATTCCACCTATTCGCCCCAGCAACGTAATTGTTGCGGGCCAGCCACTTTTAGCACGTTCCGTCGAACTCCTAGGCAAACTACCGTTTTCGCTTTCGTTATTCAGCGACTCTGGTTCGTCCGTCACAGGCAATCCTCTGCTCTAAATGACCGATTGAAAATGCTACCACGAAGCATACGAAATCAAAACGTAATTTCAGGAAATCAGGGTAGTTTCACGTATCAACTTTTGGCACCATACTCACCTCGAAGTAGATGACACGAACTGAAACAATCTCGAAACACCACAAAACCCGAACATTAACGAAAAAAGACCCCGTACAAAACGAGGTCAATATTCAACCGAGCGGGTCAAGCCATTTAGCTTGATCAGCCGCCCGCCACAGGTTCGTCGCCGTCAGTTTTATAACTGTCAGGCGCATCCATATCACCTAAATCAAGCGATTCTATGAAGTCGGAGAACACTGAAAGCTTTTTAGCCTCTTCTTCACCAACCGGACCACCAGCCTGCCGTTGATCCGAAGTATTCGCACTCATAGCGTCTTCGCCAACAACAGCAAGACCGCTGTCCTTATCGAGGCGAACTCCGCACTTCTCCATTACTTCAGGAGCCGCGTAGATCTGAACGCTTGCTCGAACTGCAAGTGCCAAAGCATCGGAAGGACGTGCATCAATCTCAACAACCTTGTCGCCCTGGCGTACAACGATCGTGGCGTAGTAAGTATCGTTTTCCATGCTCGAAACAATAATGTGATCTATAACCCCATCGAGATCCTTAATCGAGTTGTGAAGCAAATCGTGCGTCAAAGGGCGAGGAACAGAAACTTCCTGCAACCGCACGGCAATGGCGTCGGCTTCAGGCGGACCAATCCAAATAGGGAGGTAACGGTCGATTTCCTTTTGCTTCAGAATCACGACGCGCTGATGGTTAAGCAAGCTAACCCTAATGCTGTCTATTACAAGCTCCATCATGTTGTGAGCCTCCATCTATACGTCAGTTCGATCCACCAGCAAGATCAATGCGACCAATTAGCTGATGTTCCTAAAGTGAATTCTAGGTTACACCGGGATCATCCTAATCAAGCAGCTTAAACGTCACTCATCAGACTGATTCTGTGACGGCGGCGCCTCTCCGACTGTCAAATCAGATGTTGAGTCGCCTTCCGAAACAACGCTCGCTTCTACCCGAGAAACGGTTCTTCGTTCAGCATCCCTGAGCGACATTTTCATTCTGTGTTCACACGTCAAACAAATCAGTCTTACGTCGGCACCGATACGATAAATCCCCCATTCGGAACCACCACAAGGATGCTTCTTCTTAAGAGTTATACGGTCGCCAGCCTTAAAAGGAGTTTTTTCCATTGAATCAATCTTTCAAATAGCTAACTAGGATCTACTCTACGTTTACAGATTTAGTAGTAATCGGTGAATCAGATTTCAACGCGTCGTTCAGCTGGATTTTCAACTTCTCAGCTTCAGTCCGAGCTGCATTATCGAAATCTTCAGGATTACTCGAAGCGTAAATGATTCCACGTGAGGAGTTCACGATAAACCCGCCACCACGTTCTTTTGCACCGGCTCGAGCAGTTTCTTCTGCTACTCCGCCCTGAGCGCCAACGCCGGGTATAAGGAAGTGCGGAAGCGAATGCTTAGAACGAAGCGCTCGGAGATCATCAGGATAAGTAGCTCCCACAACGAGCCCAACGTTTTCACTGTGTGCCCAGCGATCAGCCATATCGGCAACTCGATCGAACACCTTATCCTTCTGATCAGTCCCGTCCACTACCAAATCCTGAATATCTCGTGAGCTTGGGTTTGAGGTGCGACATACGATGTAAACGCCCTTGCCCGGATACTGCAAAAACGGCTCTACCGAATCGTTGCCCTGATACGCATATATGGTCGCGATATCTACGTCCCATGTTTCGAACATAGCTGTGGCGTAAGCAGTAGCGGTTGCTGAAATATCACCACGCTTACCGTCGCCGACAATCACGTGATCGGGAGCAACGTCACGAATGTGCTGAATAGTCTTTTCGAGAATCCGGAATCCTTCGATTCCCATCGCCTCGTAGTAAGCAAACTGAGGCTTGAACGCAGATACAACATCTTTAGTAGCGTCTACGATGGCGCAGTTGAACGCCAGAATGTCATCGATCGGAACACGTTCAGGAGTTGGGTCTAATCCTACGCAAACGAAACTTTCCATTTTGGCAGCTGCTGCATCCAGCCTCTCGAACATCGTCTGCAAAATAGACTCCTAAGTGTTGTAATCACATCGTGCGTTTTGTTGCTCATAATTGTCGCACAACAACGTCACTGACGATCTTCTGACCGTCCGGCAACACTGAATCTCATATTAATTCAGACCGATCTCGGATCAAACCACGATCATAAAAAACGCCTCACCGGCTTATTCAGGCGGACCCGCAATCGGGACAAGCTGCGCAGCGAAGAAAGAAATGTCTTTGTGTCCGTTATCAGGAGCAAACTCGATAACTACAGAAGTCGGGAATCCAAACACTGAATCAAATCCGAGCGATACTCGAAGCGGATCGCTTTCGATTGCTTCTTGAATCACAGCGAATAATCCATCAATACTGTAGTAATCGCTTAGGTCAGGTTCAGCAGGAACTTCAAATCCGTCTGGCTCAGTGCCATCCGTCTTAACAGCATTATCGGCCCATGAAACCTCGTCGATGTCACTCTTGATAACTCGAACTTCGACGTTCGCTTTTTCGTAAGCGAGCTCGCCCACGTTCCACTGAAACCCGAATTTGTAGTTACTACTAGGTCTAGTTGCCCACAGTTGACGATGCAAATCAATCCCAAGCAGCATAGCCGTCTTTCGGTCGACCTCCGCGCCTGCTGGAAGAATCGGGGAATCTCCACCGGTTGGAATAGTAGTCGGCCTGACAGTCGGGGCAGGCCTAGCCGTCGGTGTTGGTTCAGCATCAGATGAGCACGCCGTTAGTGACACGGCGAAAATAGCGACCAATAAGACCAGCGATACAGTTCGTTTCATGAGTTTGTGTTTCGGATATTTTGGG
>Ga0308019_10000727_pt1 | contig 20478 bp, 23 predicted proteins | sample Neamet284_FD_203135 | JGI IMG/M metagenome (GOLD analysis project Ga0308019, IMG submission 203135) | Marine microbial communities from water near the shore, Antarctic Ocean - #284 | ecosystem: Environmental > Aquatic > Marine > Unclassified | place: Southern Ocean | collected 2014-10-01 | reverse complement strand
TTGGATCACGTGAGCAGCCAGGTCGTCAGCTCGGACAGGGGCAAGGGCACCGCCAAAAGACCCCACAGGGGTTCGGATGCCATCAATGAGGTATGCGTTCATGGGAAAATCACCATTGGGTTGATTGAATAAAAACTGTGCCCTTGAATAGGGCAACGGGCTTGTCTTGGACGGTCACCGTTACATCGTAACGAGCCAGCGTCTTGCCTCGTTGACGCTCGGCAGCCGTGGCGACGAGTCGGTCGCCAACGCGAATGGGTTTAGCGTGTGAGATGCTGGTCTCAACGGATATGGCGTGCTGACCATGCCCATTGCTGGCAAAGGCCAGGGCAGAGTCTGCTAAGGAATAACTGATGCCGCCATGCGCCACACCAAACCCATTGGTCATGTCATCCCTAAGGGTCATCTGCAGGGTGGCAGAGCCCGGGGAGGCGTCGACCACCTCAATGCCTAGCCATTGGCTGAAGGCATCCTTTGCCATCATGGCGTCAACAATCTGTTTCGAATTAGGCATGCGGGAAGTTACTTATTTTTTGCCTCAGCATCCGCATCATCACCCAAGTCCAATGCCTCTTCAAAGCAGCCAATCATCACATCCACCACAATCAAGAGGTTGTACTCGCTGAGCACATCCTTCTCCACATCAAGGGTCAGTTGATCGTGCAAATACTGCCGAACCTCCTGAAACACAAAGGGGCTTCGCGATCGGCGAGCCATGTTTTCCGCATCAATGAGGTCCGCCGCACCATCCGCATCCATGCTTTCCGTGACGTCCCTGGTAGCATCCTCAATGATGGCATCTGTGATGGTTTTCACGGGAATGTCCGCGATGGTAAAGCCTTCGCGTAAAATCAAGGCTGAGTGAACCAGCAGATCATGCGCCTGGTCCTCAAACTCTTCAGATAGGTTAAGCAAAAAAGCAAAGAGAGCTGGCTGCTCATCCATGAAGTCGCTGAGCTCTGCAGCAAAGCGGTCCTGGCTCCAGGAACGGACTTGTTGAACGGCTTCTTGGATGGTTAGGATGTTGTCAGACATGGTGAATCAGCATTCAAAGGGTTGATTGTTGCTTGCCCTATCGACAAGCAAGGGACAGGGTCGGTAGCGGGTGTCGCCTGTGCGATCTCGCAAAGCATTCAGTCGGTCCACGATGGTGTCAAGGCCCGTTTCATTGGCCCATTGCAAAAGCCCTTTGGGGTAGTTCACGCCGCGAAGCATGGCTGTTTCCAGATCTGATGCTGAACAGATGTTGCGATAAAGGGCGTCTGCCGCTTCATTGAAGAGCAGGGCGGTGATGCGGTCAACAATAACCTGACCCAATACCCGGTCTTCGGTGGCAGAAGGATTGCTTGCGCCATCGGCATAATCGTAAAAGCCCTTGCCGGATTTCCGGCCAAGCCATCCCGCGTCCAACAAGCGTTTTTGGGTGAGGTTGGGCCTGAATCTTGGGTCAAAGTAAAATTGTGTCCAAACCGTTTCAGTCACCACGTAATTGACATCATGGCCAATCAAATCCATCAGCTGAAAGGGGCCCATTTTGAATCCACCAATCTCCCGCATGGCCCAGTCAATGGTTGGCACGTCGGCAAGGCCTTCTTCAAGCATGTGCATGGCTTCAGCGTAAAAGGGCCTTGCCACGCGATTGACAATGAATCCCGGGCTGTCAGCAGCGACCACACCAGATTTTCCCCAAGCCTTCACGGCCGACTGGCAACGTGCAAGGACATCGGGATCGGTGGCCAATGAGGGCACAATCTCCACCAAAGGCATCAAGGCCGCAGGGTTGAAAAAATGCAAGCCCACCATGCGTCCCGGGTTGTTCACGCCGGCGCTGATGGCGGCGACACTCAAGGAAGAAGTGTTGGTGGCAAGCACGCAGTCCTCGCTAACCACATCGTCAACCATTTGAAAGACGGATCGTTTGGCGTCCAAGGATTCAATGATGGCTTCAATCACCAGGTCAGAGCCTTCCGCGTCTTTGAAGTTAACAATGGTGGTGATACGGGCTAATGCCTCATCACAGGACAGCCTGCTGCGACGGCCTTTGTCAACCAGTCGGCTGTACACGGCCTCTAGCTGTTTGATGGCAGAGGTCAAAGCGGACTCGTGGGTGTCATAGAGCATGACGTTCACCCCGGCTTCAGCCAGGACTTGTGCAATGCCACGCCCCATAGCGCCCGCCCCAACAATGGTAGCTTGTTTGAATGGCTTCATCTTAATGTCCTTTGAATTGAGGTTTGCGCTTCTCCAAGAAAGCGGTCACGCCCTCTTTGAAATCATGGCTTTCGCCCGCAATGTTTTGCAAGCGTCGCTCAAGCTCCAGCTGTGCTTTGAGGTCAGGGAAAACCACGGCATTGAGGGCTTGCTTGGTTAAAGCAAAAGCCTTGGTGGGCTGGCTGGCCAGCTTCAGGGCAGCGGCTGTTGCCACCGCCATCAAGTCAGCATCAGCTACTGCTTGGTAAATCATGCCCTGCCGTTCTGCTTCTTCAGCGCCAATGCGGTCACCGGTCATCATCCAGGCGCTGGCTTTTGCAAAGCCCACCAGGCGCGGCAAGGTCAACGTTCCGCCAGTGTCCGGAATCAGTCCAATACCCGCAAAGGCTTGGATGAACTTCGCCGAATGACCTGCAAAGACCACGTCACCACAGAGTGCCAGGTTGGCGCCTGCGCCAGCAGCCACACCGTTGACGGCCACCACAATAGGTTTTTGCATGGCGCGCATGGCCAGCACCAAGGGGTTGTAATGCTCGCTGAGGATGGTGTCCAGCGAATGGCCGGATGGGTCTGTGGCTTCAGCCAGGTCCTGACCGCTGCAAAATGCGCGGCCCTCACCTGTCAATAAAATAGCTCGGATGCTGTCATCGCCGGCACACAGGGATAGTTCAGCCTGCAGGGCCAGGGCCATGTCTCGGTTGAAGGCGTTGAAAACCTCTGGTCGATTCAGAGTGATGGTACAGAGGCCATTCTCTGTGTGGGAGCGAAGGGTGTTGTCCATGATGGGTGGGTTGAGACTGTGGCAAAGTTCGGCATTCTCAGGCATTCCTCATCGTTCTCATTTTTAAACCCTCAATGACATTTGAAATAATCGAAGGGCTCCTGGCAATCCAGGCATCGGTAAAGGGACTTGCATGCGGTAGACCCAAAGGCAGAAACCAGTTCGGTTTGAGCGCTTTGACATTTGGGGCAGCTGACCTGAGCGGGCGGGCCAAACAGCTCCCTTTTGTCACTAGTGGAACCAACAGGGGGGGCAATGCCATAGGCTCGGAGCTTGTCCTTGGTGGATTCACTCAGCCAATCGGTGGTCCATGGGGGGTCAATCACCAGATGGACCTGAACTTGTTGCCCTGTTTTCTCTGCCAAGGACTTTTGAACATCTTCTGCCATCATGTCCATGGCGGGACAGCCAGTGTAGGTTGGCGACAGATCAACGTCAATGCCGTGTTCGCCTTGACGGATGTCTCTGACGACACCCAGTTCCACAATGGATATGACGGGAATTTCTGGATCGGGCACCCCTTCAAGGCATGCCCACCACCCATGAGGGTCGTCACCTACCATGTGGCATCCGGGTAGGACCGCGGCAGGGATTGCATCTCTGACAACAGCAGGGCAAGGAACTCGCCATGAGAACCTTCTTTGCCTTGCCAGATGGCGGCGTCTGCGGCAGGTCGGCTCAGAGTCGCTTGTGAAATCAGGGCATCCATGCGGCTATCCCATCCAGGCTTCAAGGCTGCCACATCGGGACCAACCCCTTGTGTCAATGCCCATGCGTCCGCCTTGGATGCTTGAAAGAATTCTGCGCTGTAAGTCATCAAACCTTGCAGGCTATTCTGCACCTTGTCATGGCTCTCTTGGGTGCCGTCACCTAGGCGAATCAACCACTCACCGCTGAACTGCACATGGTAGTTCACCTCTTTGAGGGCCTTCACGGCGATGGCTGCCAGTCGCTGGTCGGATGAACGGGTCAGTGCAGATAAATAATCCTGATGAAAAACGTCATACAGGCATTGACGAACCAATGTGTCGCCCCAGTGTCCATTGGGTTGCTCCATCATGCTGTGGTTGTGGAAATCGCCCACGTCGCGCAGGTAGGCAATGTGATCTTCCGTCATGTCGCCGCCAATCAGTTCAGCTGCGTATTGGTAATACTGCCGGGCCAGGCCAATCAAGTCTAAGGAGATGTTGCTCAGGGCAATGTCCTGTTCCAGGATGGGTCCATGGCCACACCATTCAGACAGGCGATGCCCTAAAACCAAAGCATCATCCCCCAACTGAAGAACGTAGTTGGTTAAATCATCACATGTGTCCCACTTCATCTGGAATGTCATAAAAGGTTGGGTGGCGGTAAACTTTGTCGTCTGCTGGCGTGAAGAGCAGGTCTTTTTCATCGGGTGACGATGCGGTGATGGCTTCAGAGGGCACAACCCACAGGCTCACACCCTCACTTCGTCGGGTGTAAACGTCCCTTGCGTTTTTCAATGCCATGTCGGCGTCAGGGGCATGAAGGGAACCGGCATGCTTGTGTGCAAGTCCATTTTTGCTTCGGACAAAGACCTCCCATAGGGGCCAGTTGCTGGTATCGCTCATGATGCTTGATTTGCTAATTTTCTTGCAGCTTGTTTGGCTGCGAATGCGGTGGCGGCTTCTCGAACCCACCGACCTTCGTCATGGGCTTTGTTTCTGGCTATGAGCCGTTGCCTGTTGCAGGGGCCATCACCTTGAATTACACGGTAAAACTCATCCCAGTCGATTTCACCATAATCATAGGACTGCTTGGACTCGTCCCATTTGAGGTCCTCGTCCGGAATGCTTAGGTCCAAAAACTCTGCATGCACCACGGTTTTATCAATGAACTCTTGACGCAGCTGGTCATTGGACTTGCGTTTAATGCGCCATTTCATGCTTTGCTCAGAGTTGGGGCTGTTGTCATCTGTCGGGCCAAACATCATGATTGATGGCCACCACCAGCGGTTCAGCGCATCCTGTACCATGGCTTTCTGGTCTGATGTGCCGCGAGCAAGTTTCATGACGATTTCATAACCCTGGCGTTGGTGGAAGGACTCTTCCTTGCAAATACGGACCATGGCTCGGCTGTAGGGACCATAGGATGTCCGGCAAAGCATCACCTGATTAGCTATGGCTGCGCCGTCAACCAGCCAGCCAATGACGCCAATGTCTGCCCATGTCAGGCTGGGGTAATTGAAGATGCTAGAGTACTTGGCTTTGCCTGAAAGCAAGTCCCCCACCATGGTTTCCCGGCTTGTGCCTAGCGTTTCCGCCGCACTGTAGAGGTAAAGGCCGTGGCCTCCTTCGTCCTGCACTTTGGCAATCAAGATCAGTTTAGCGCGCAAACTTGGCGCACGCGTGATCCAATTAGCTTCAGGTAGCATGCCTACAATCTCAGAATGTGCGTGCTGGGAAATTTGACGAACCAAAGTCTTGCGGTACTTCTCAGGCATCCACTGCTTAGGTTCCACCCTGTTTTCAGCAGCTACGTAAGAATCAAAGGTTGTTGTTAAGTCGACAGCGTTCGCCATAAGTTCAATTGGTTGCCGCAATTTACCCCGACATTTACGAACCTTCCGTGAGAAATGTCATGGTCGGGATTCCGGCCATACTTTTGCTCCTGAATTAACCCATTTGGCATTCCATGTTCAAGCGTTTCAATAAAGCTTCTCAGACCCCACAAGGCCGCCTTTGCACCTTGAAATCTCAAAAGGGACGCAAGGCCACGTTCCAAGCCCTCACGGTCACCAACGTTGTGAAGGAAACCGTTGACTGCGTAAGCATTGCCTTTGAAAGCCCTTCGGATTTCACCTTTGTGCCCGGGCAATACCTGACGCTCAAGGTTGACATTGATGGGGAATCTGTTAGGCGGTCCTACTCCCTCTGTTCCCATGCCGTGAACGAGGACCTTTGTGTGGCAGTCAAGCGCGTAGAGGGAGGCAAGTTTTCTACATGGGCACAAAACGTGCAAGTGGGAGATGTGATTGAGAGCATGCCCCCGATGGGCAGCTTTGTGTTGGAGCCTGGCAGCAAACAGGCAAGGAACATCGTGTGCTTTGCCGCAGGTTCGGGCATCACCCCCATGCTCAGCATCATTAAGACCGCCTTGTCAGAAGAACCAGACAGTTTCATCAGCCTTTTTTACGGCAACAAAAACAGCGGATCCATCATTTTCAAGTCAGCCCTTGAAGACCTCAAGGACGCGTACATGGGCCGCCTTGAGGTGCGGCATGTTTTGAGCCGTGAAGACCAGGGCAGCGCTTTGCTTTACGGAAGAATGGACAAGGCAAGGCTTGAGGAGATGACACGGTCCTTTCCCGACATAGCGAAGGCCGATGAGGCATTTATTTGCGGGCCAGAAAGCATGATTCATGCGGCCAGCGAAGTGTTGATTGCTGCGGGACTCAAAAAGAAACAGGTTCACTTTGAGCTCTTCACCGCAGCCACGCCAGCCGATGAAAACACGGCAACAAAAGTGGAAAAGTCCAGCATTCAGCATGAGGTGACCGTCATCTTGGATGATGAAGAAACCCATGTGTCACAAAACGGCAAGACGGCCATTTTGGACGCGGCCCTCAAGGCAGGTGCAGACGTGCCGTTTGCTTGCAAGGGAGCTGTTTGTTGCACGTGCCGCGCCAAGGTTTTGGAGGGAACAGTCAACATGGACCTCAACTACTCCTTGACCGATGAGGAGGTTGCAGAAGGGTTTGTTTTGACCTGCCACAGCTTCCCGACCAGCAAGAAGGTGGTGGTTTCCTACGACGAATAACCAAGTACACCCATTGCCTTAAGCTTGCGGTGAATAGCTCGCTTCAGCGTTGCCTGCTTTGCGCCGCATCCATCGATGAGGTAAACCATCTTCCAAAAAGGGTTCGCGCTCAACAACGAAGCTAAAGGCCTCATAGAAATCCACCAGGTAGGTCTGTGCCATGATGACAATGTCGTGATCAGGCCAGGCAACCAGAGCATGATCCAAGGCTTGCTGAAAGACCTGCTTCCCTAAGTTTTCGCCACGCCTTGATGGCAAGGTAACCACGCGACCAATGCTGGCTTCATTCACGTGGAGTCCTGGGGGGAGCATGCGAGAGTATGCGATGACTTCACCTTGAGGGGTTTCTGTCCACACATGGTGCGAGCGCTGATCCAAATCGTCCAAATCCAAGTAGGGACAGTCTTGTTCCACCACAAAAACGGCTGCGCGAAGCTTCAAAATTTCATAGAGCTCCACCGTGTTGATGGCCTTGAAGGCCTTGCATTTCCATTCCATACTATAGGGCAATGTCGTACTTTTGGGGCTTCATTCAAAACAAAATTTTCCCCATGGCAAGCATGCTTCAACTCATCAAAGACTACCCGACGCACCTGAAGAGCTCATTAGCAAAAGCGAAGGAGCTCAGCTGGAAGGCTGGGTCATCTGACATCCAACATGTGGTGATCACCGGCCTGGGCGGAAGTGGCATCGGCGGATCTGTGGCGGCGGAAGTTTGTGCAGCATCAGCGACCGTACCAATCTTGGTCAACAAGGGCTACGCTTTGCCAGCCTGGGTCAACGCGAACACCCATGTGGTTGCGTGCAGCTACTCGGGCAATACAGAGGAGACCTTGTCAGCCCTTGAAGACGCATTAAAAGCTGGCTGCATGATCAGCGCCATCACCAGTGGTGGGCAGCTGCTGGAGCAGGCACAAGCTGCAGGTTGGAACCTCAGCATATTGCCTGCAGGCAACCCTCCTAGATCCATGTTTGGGCTGGCCATTGTGCAATTGATGGCCCACTTAGAAGCCATGAACATTGGGCTTGACTCAAGCTGGCAAACCCAGGTGTCAGACACTTCAGTGGGGTTGGCACAGCGACGCGACGCACAGATGGCTGAGGCCAAGGATTTGGCAAGGCAAATGCAAGGCAGAACCTACGCCATTTATGCAGCCTCCGGCGTGGCGGGCGTGGCCACGCGCTGGCGTCAGCAACTCAACGAGAACAGCAAGATGCCTGGTTGGGATTCAGAGGTGCCAGAGATGAATCACAATGAGATGGTTGGATGGGCCGGCGGAAACGATAGCCATGTTGCCGTCTTCCTACACAGCGACAATGACCACCCGTCCAACACCTTGCGCATGAATTTGAATGCAGAAGCCATTGAGGCCTACGGTGTGCCGGTTTTGCATGTTCACGCCTACGGCGAAGGCCACCTGGCACAGTGCCTGGATTTGGTTGCCATGGGAGACTGGGTCAGCCAGATCCTTAGCGAGGTGAACCAAGTAGACATCATGGACATTGTGGTCATTGAAAAGCTCAAGGCCGCATTGGCTGAAGCGGCAAAATCCTGACATGAAACGACCGCTTCGATTTGTGGACATGGGCCTTGTGAATTACCAGCGCGCCTGGGATATTCAAGAGGCCATTTTCGCGGAGGTTGTGGCCACCAAAATGACCAACCGCCAACGGGATGAGTCTATGCAGTTGCCCACCCAGGACAGCCTGTTGTTTGTTGAGCACCCGCATGTGTACACCTTAGGAAAATCCGGAGACATTGCCAACTTGCTACTCACCGAGGAGCAGCTCAAAGCAAAAGGCATTGTCTACCATAAAATCAACCGTGGTGGCGACATCACCTACCATGGTCCCGGCCAACTCGTTGGCTACCCCATCCTAGACTTAGAACAGCATTTCACGGATATCCATCGCTACCTCAGAACCCTGGAGGACGTGATCATTGCCACCCTGGCAGACTATGGGCTGAAAGGGGATCGAAGCCCTGGAGAGACGGGTGTCTGGCTGGATGTCGGAAGCCCTTTTGCTCGGAAGATTTGCGCCATGGGCGTGCGTGCCAGTCGATGGGTCACCATGCATGGATGGGCCTTCAATGTGAACACTGACTTGCAGTACTTTGACTACATCATTCCTTGTGGCATCAAGGACAAGGCCGTGACCAGCCTGCACAGTGAATTAGGCCACGCGGTGGATGAAAACGAGGTCAAACAGAAGGTGACAGCCCATTTCATTCAAGCATTTGGCATGGAACTCAAGCCAATGGAGCTCCAGGGAATGTTGCAGCCTGAAAATTGGCTACCTTTTCAGGCATGAATGCCATCGTGAAAAAACTTTTTGGAACCCTTGTCACCATAGGTTTACTCTATGTCCTGATTCATGCATCTTGGTACAATTACATCTTCAAAGGGGTCTACGCAACCTACCTACAGGGGCACACAACCGCCAATATTTTTGACGGGGAGTACTTTGATCAAGGCATCATTCACGCCCCGCCAGTTGGTATACCATGGCCGGAAGCTAAAAGCGCGGAATGGGCACCACCTACTGAGGTTCAACAGACCTTAGACGTCTATGAGACCGGCGCCTTTTTGGTCATTCACAATGACAGCATCCGCCACGAAGACTATGGAAATGGGGTCATGGCAAGCACCAAAACCAACAGCTTTTCCATGGCAAAATCCATCCTGACCATGATGGTTGAGATTGCCATTGAATCGGGTGATTTACCGGGATGGGACGCTTTAGCGATCGACTACGTGAAGGAGCTTCACGGCCCCGGCGCGTCACAATTAACACTGGCCCATTTGACGGGGATGTTGGCAGACCTGGATTGGGATGAAGACTATTACAACCCTTTTGGCATCACAGCAAAGGCCTTGTATGGCCGGGATTTGCGCGCCACAGTGACCGGTTGCGCCGTGGGCGATCAGGTGGGTCGGCACTACGAATACCAATCAGGTGCAACAGCTTTGTTGGGCTTTTGTTTGGAGGAGGCCACTGGCATGCCTTTGGCTGAATACGCCTCTGAGAAATTGTGGTTCCCTCTGGGTGCTGAAATGGATGCGTCATGGCACCTGGATGATGTGGGTGAGGCCATTTCCTTCTCCGGCTTCAATACCACAGCCAGGGATTTTGCGCGCATTGGCCATTTGGTTTTGAACCAAGGCAACGCCTTTGGGGAGCAGTTGATAGACAGCAGCTTTTTTGCCACAGCGACTGATCCGGGATTGGCACAATTTTACGGTTACTCTTTTTGGCTTGGCGACGCTCCATCACCTGATCCCTTGTCAGAAGCCACCAGACCCTTTGTTGCCCTTCGAGGCCATCTGGGGCAATGGATCATCACCTTCCCGGGCTTGGATTTGATCATTGTGCGAACGGGCCATGCAGAAGGCAAAGAGGCTGGTGAAGCCCTTCCTGCATCCTTCATGGCTGTGGCGTCAGCCTACGCGTGGAAGCTGCCTGCGGCCGGCCATTAAGATGGCAGAGTTTCACATCCAAAGCATCCATGCCGGCGAACAATTGCTGGTTAACGACATCCGCCTGAGCTTCAAGCAGGGCGAGTGTTTGGCGCTGGTGGGTGAGTCAGGATCAGGCAAGTCTTTGTCTGCGCTAGCCATGATGAACTTATTGCCCAACTCACTAACGTCAAAGGCCGCATTCGCCCATGGTGAGCAACCGCGGATTGCCATGGTATTTCAGGAGCCGATGTCTGCCTTGAACCCTTCCATGCGGGTGGGTCGACAGGTGGCAGAGGCCGCCGAGGCAAGCCTTGGCTTGAGCAGAAAGGCAGCCAATGAAAAGGCGTTGATATGGTTCAAGCACACGCAGATTGCAGACCCAGAACAATCATTCAAAAAGTACCCCCATCAAATGAGTGGCGGTCAGCGTCAACGGGTCATGATCGCTATGGCTATGGTAATGGATCCTGATATCGTGATTGCAGATGAGCCGACCACGGCCCTGGACGCCTCCGTCGCCGCAGACATTCTGTCCTTGATTCGACAGCTTCAAAAACAGGAAGGCATGGCCATGCTGCTCATCAGCCATGACCTATCAGAGGTGTCTAGGGTGGCTGATCGTGTGATGGTGATGCGTCAGGGACAGCTCATGGAGTCCGGCCCGACCCAGCAGGTTTTGAACCACCCAACATCTCCATACACTCAAGGCTTGATTGCGTCCAGGCCCCCAGAAGGTCGGCGCCCTAAACGTTTACCAACGGTTGAGGACTTCATGCAAAACAGGCCGGTTGATGACAGCGAGAGACCCGCCAGTCAATTGGGTCCCGTCTTGCTTGAAATTAGGCATTTAAGCAAGTCTTATGCGGGGCAGTCTGTGGTCAAGGACCTCAGTCTTGTCATCCATGAAGGAGAAACCTTAGGCCTGGTGGGCGCCTCTGGCTCTGGCAAGTCAACCATTGCCAAATGTTTGGTGAACCTGGTTCAGCCAGACGCAGGTGAAATACGCTACCGCGGCGAGCGCATCGATCAACTCCATGGCGCCAAACGCAAGGCATTGGCCCGAGACATTCAATACATTTTTCAAGACCCCTTTGCCTCCCTTTCGCCACGAATGACCATTGGTGACGCCATCACTGAGCCCATGGTTGTGCATGGTTTGCACAGCGACTCAGTGGACAGGAAGCAGGCCATGGAAGACCTGTTAAAGTCTGTGGGTTTTGAGGCGGCGGACGCAAGCAAGTACCCCCACGAGTTCTCTGGCGGGCAGCGCCAACGGATAGGTATTGCCAGGGCTCTGGCGGTTGAGCCTAAGTTGGTAATCTGTGATGAATCGGTGGCTGCTTTGGATGTCAGCATTCAGGCACAAGTGCTGAACCTTTTGAATGACCTGAAGGAGCGCCATGGCTTCAGTTACCTCTTCATCAGTCACGATGAATTGGTGGTTGATTACATGAGTGACGCCGTTCTTGTTTTAGACTAAAAAACGGGAAAAACAACCCATTTTAATCATTTTTAAAGGGTTTTTACCCATTTTAATGGCATTTTCTCGGTATTTAAAAAAACTCATTGAGGTTAAAAAAACAGACCCGATGGTCGTGTTTTACTAACAAATAAATGGCGGGTATTTGTAAGGGTAGTCAGTCAAGTCCGATCCAGACAGCCTGCAAGGGTACCAGTCTTTAAGGATTTCTGACCCCATCGATTCGTAGAATTTAATCGCCGGCGTGTTCCAGTCTAAAACCTCCCAATGCAGTCGCTGTGCCTCGATGGACCGAGCCCACTGAACGGTTGCCTCCATCAAGCGGCCGCCTATCCCCCGACCTCTCAAGGGGGCTCTAACAATCAGGTCTTCCAAGTGAGCGGTCAACCCTTTCCATGTTGAATACCGTTCATAGCAAAGCGCCATGCCGTAAACTTCATTTGAAGCGTCTGAAACAGCAAGCATGCAAACGAATTTTTTCAATTCCCAATCTTTTGTGAGCTGATCGATAGTCACAGAAACCTCTTCAGGTGCTTTTTCGAACAATGCCAACTCATGAATGAGCGACAAAACAGCTGGCATGTCTGATTTTTCAGACCAGCGAACCGAAATACCTTCTATTTGATCCTTCATGCTGCTAAAGTAATGACCACGGGTCCGCTTTAACCTCGCCCTTGATTGCCATGCAACGACGGGGTTGCTTCGAGCAGATTCAACTAAGGTTTGGGTTGCTTTTTGTTGGGTGGTTTTGCTTTGAGCTGAACCTGGTTTCTGTGTGTCCAGTGGACGAAGTCCTTCCGCTCAGCCCATGTGGACAAAACCCCGCCCAATTGGATCAGGAACTTGTTTTTCCTGACCTCCATGACCTCGCCCGCCTGACGGCCACCGTGCACAACCTTCACCTTGTCCCCCACCTTCACAGGCATGGACCATAGCAGCTCTAGGGCCTGGCGATTGGCTTGCTGTTTCACGGTTTCAATGCGCGTCACTTGGCGCTTGGTGGCTTTCACTCTCTCAGACACCAGGCGAACCATTCGGTCTTTGATCTCGTTGCGGGCCTTTTGTGTTTTTGCTTTTTGCCAACTGCTGGCCCATTGTTCCAGTCGCTTACCCCACATGAGTTGGTCGGCGATGGCTGCATTGTCCGTAGAGGCTCTGCTGAGTTTATTTTCCAGGGATTGAATCTGCTTGTCCTGTGTTTGCTTCAGGTTTTCCAAGTCCTCAAGTCGCTTGCTTACCTCTGTCCGGTTTTTGTCCAGGGTGCTTCGCTGCTTTTGCAAACCAACCAACAGCCGGTCCACCGCCAAGCTGTCTGCAGCAAGGATTTGTTTGGCCTCTTTCATGAGCCTTTTTGGCAAGCCTACCCGCTGCGCCACTTCAAATGTGTACGAGGATCCCGGGACGCCCATGATCAACTGAAACAAGGGCTCAAAGCTTGACAGGTCAAAGGCCATGTTGGCGTTGCATGCGCCTTCAAGCTCCTCCCCTAAGGCTTTGATGCTGTTGTAGTGTGTGGTGAACACCCCGAGGCACTGGCTCAGGTGGAGCTCTTGCATGCAAACTGACGCCATGGCTGAACCAAGCTCAGGGTCCGAGCCACTACCAAACTCGTCGACCAAGCACAGGGTGTTGGCGTTTGCCTCCGCCATCATGTCTCGCACTTTGGTGAGTTTGCCCGAATAGGTGGACAGTTCGTTTTCAACACTTTGCGCGTCACCCAGGTCAACCATGATACGATCAAACCAGGGCAAAACAGTTTTAGGGTGAGCGGGTATTAGCAAGCCACTTTGCAGCATCATCTGAAAAAGACCAACCGTCTTCAAGGCTAGGGATTTTCCGCCCGCATTGGGGCCGCTAATCACCAACAATCGCTGCGAGGGGTTGAGCTGAACATCCAAGGGAATGATGTCCGCTGAATCGCCTTGGTGGGCAGCCCGAAGGACGGGGTTAATGCCTTTTTTGATATCCAAGGTCATGTCGTGACTGATGCGTGGAAGCATGCAGCCTTCCACCTCAGCAAAGCGGGACCGTGCATGCAGGCTGTCCAGGGCATGAAGGCGCTCATCGCAGCCTTTGATTTCTTGCCTGAATGGTTGTATTTCAGCTGTTAGTGCTTTGAGTATGCGGCGAATTTCCTGCATCTCTTGGTCCAATAAATCTCCGATTTCCGCATTGATAGCTAAGCATTCAATGGGCTCGAGGTAGGTCAAGGATTGCTTGGCAGAGCTGCCATGAAAAGCGCCGTTGACTTTGCTTTTGTACGCCGACTTAATAGCCAACACGCGCCGGTCATTGCTCACCGATTCGCGGATATCAGCCAGCCAACCTGACTTGTCCATGCGGCGCATCACTTGGTAAAATAAGCGATCACCTTGAGATCGCCTACTGGTTAGCTCAAGGCGAATGGCTTTGAGCTCCTTGGATGCGTTGCCTCGGATTTGCCCGTTGCGCTCAAACACCCCATCAATGGCTGCGGGTATCTCAGGAATGGGTGGAAATGGGCGAAGCATCGCCGCCATTGATGGGGCTTGCTCACGGTGTTTTTGTGTGAAGCGGTAAGCGTTGGCGTAGGCGTTGGCTTGCGCATGAATGGCCATGAATAGCTCTACGGGCAGGACCGCATCCTTGACCCGCAACAAAGGCATGGCGTCATCGATCGCTTCTGCCGCTACCGCAGGCAAGCGGTGTCCCTGCTCACTTAGCTTCAACAGCTCGTCCACCTGGGACAGCTCCTCCTCCATGGCCCGGCGATTTGCACTAGGCTTTAAGTCAATCAAGGCCAGCCGTGCCTTATTGGTGGACGCATAAGACGCCACCATGGCGGTTAAGGTTGTGAAATCTAACGCCTCATGCGCGGACGTTGGGTACATCATGGTGAGGTCGTGCTTGCGGGTTTTTGGGGTCGTCAATCAGCTTGGCTCAGCTTGCTTCAGTGCCAATTGTTGCTGACGTTTAGGCCTCCGGCTTTGCTTCAGGCTCAGGCGCTGCATCCTCTGCAATAGTCAAGTCCATTTGGCAAACAGGGCAAGTGCCCTCTTCTTCATAAACTCGGCCCTCCTCACAATCCATGGGGCAGGCGTAGTGATTGTGGCTGTGTGCCTCTTCACTCACAGCCTCTGTGCTTTCCTCTGTGATGCTGGTTGACTCGTCTTTTTCACAGCTTTCACCGCAGCAACAGCTACTTAAGCTAGAAACAGCGATGGCTAGTGCGCCAAGTGTGATTGTTGAAACTCTCATGGTATTGTGGTTTGGTTGATGGTTGGCAATTTACGCTTTCTCTTGGCGCATTTGGGGAAAGAATAGCACCTCTTGGATGCTTGACTGGTTGGTGAACAGCATTGCAAGGCGATCCATGCCAATGCCAATGCCCGATGTAGGTGGCATGCCGTACTCTAGGGCCCTAAGAAAATCTTGATCAATGAACATGGCTTCGTCGTCCCCTTTTTCTGTCAGGGCCAGCTGCTCTTCAAAGCGGGCGCGCTGCTCAATGGGGTCATTGAGCTCACTGTAGGCGTTAGCTATTTCTTTGCCGTTGATCATCAGCTCAAAGCGCTCAGTCAACCTTGGGTCGTCCCTGTGTGCTTTAGTTAGTGGCGACATCTCAACAGGGTAGTCGGTGATGAATGTTGGCTGTATGTAGTGTGCTTCGCAGCGCGAACCAAATATTTCATCAATGATTTTTCCTGAGCCCCACTCGGGTGCCGATTCAATGCCAATGCTTGTTGCCGAATCCCTCAGCTCTTGTTCAGACTGCCCTATCAAATCCAAACCTGTGTGGGTTTTGATGGCGTCCAAAATAGGCACGCGAGGGAAAGGTGTTTTCAACGCGATGACATTATCTCCTGACGGTAGGTCAGTGCTGCCAAGCACCTCTTTAGCCATGGACTCCAAAAGGTTTTCTGTGAAGGCCATCATCCAGTGGTAGTCCTTGTAGGCCACGTACAGTTCCATCACCGTGAACTCTGGATTGTGTGTTCGGTCCATGCCTTCGTTGCGAAAGTCTTTTGCAAACTCATAAACCCCTTCAAAGCCACCCACGATCAGTCGCTTCAGGTAGAGCTCGTTTGCTATCCTTAGGTACAGGGGCATGTCTAAGGTGTTGTGATGGGTGACAAATGGTCGCGCAGCTGCGCCGCCAGGTGTGGGTTGTAAAATGGGCGTCTCCACCTCCATCCAGCCTTGGTCATCAAAGTTTTTTCGCATGGCCCGCATCATCTTGGATCGGGTGATGAATGTGGATTTCACCGTTTCATTGACCACCAGGTCAACATAGCGCTGTCGGTACCGCAATTCTGGGTCTGCAAAGGCGTCATGCACCTTGCCGTCCGCGTCCGTTTTAACCACAGGAAGCGGCCTGAGGGCTTTTGCAAGCACCGTCAATTTCGCAGCCCTTACTGTTGTTTCGCCTGTTTTTGTGGAGAATACTTCGCCCTCAACGGCCACGAAGTCGCCGATGTCCAGGTGCTTCTTGAAGACGTCATTGTACAGGCTTTTATCCTCTAGGGGACAGATTTCATCGCGGCTAACGTAGGCTTGAATTCGGCCCTCGCTGTCTTTTATAACCATGAAGGATGCCTTACCCATGATGCGTTTGCTCATGATTCTTCCCGCCACACAAACTGCATTGAGCGCCTCGGGGTCCTTGGAAAATTGGGCATGAATTGCCGCTGAGCTATGGGTCACTGGGACCTCTGCTGCTGGGTAGGGGTTGATGCCCATTTCCCGCATCTTTTCTAGAGATGCTCGACGCAGTATTTCTTGTTCATTGAGTTGTTGCTCCATGGGGTAAAGATAATCCCGGTCTGCATGCACTTACCTTTGCCGTTCACATGAATTCTAACATGACACAAAGTAACGTCCGCGTTCGGTTTGCGCCAAGCCCCACGGGTCCTCTCCATATGGGGGGGGTGCGCACAGCACTCTACAATTACCTCTTTGCCAAGCAGCACGGAGGCAGCTTCATTCTTCGCGTTGAAGACACTGATCAGACACGATTTGTGCCTGGCGCAGAAGCCTACATTGTTGAGGCGTTGAACTGGTGTGGCATTGGGCCTGATGAAGGTATTGGTTCTGGCTTACCTGATGGCGGACCTCATGCGCCTTACCGGCAGTCTGAGCGCAAGCCGATGTACCGCGCTTACGCCGATCAGCTCCTTGAATCGGGCCACGCCTACATCGCCTTCGATAGCCCGGAAGAGTTAACGGCCATTCGTGAGCGCGCAAAATCTGTTGGTAAAGCCAATTTCCAATACAACAGCATCACCCGGACCACCCTTCGCAACAGCCTAACCCTTTCTGAAGATGAGGTTCAGCGACTGCTTGATGCGGATGAGCCCTACGTCATTCGTATGAAAATCCCCCGCAACGTGGAGGTGAAGTTTGAAGACATGGTTCGCGGCTGGGTTCGTGTTGACAGCGCTCACATTGATGACAAAGTTTTACTCAAGGGCGACGGCATGCCAACCTACCATTTAGCCAACATTGTGGATGACCACTTGATGGGTATCACCCACGTGATTCGCGGTGAAGAGTGGTTGCCCTCCGCGCCACTTCATGTCTTGTTGTATGAATGCTTTGGCTGGCAGGCGCCTGCCTTTGCTCACTTGTCTTTGTTGCTTCGTCCTGACGGGAATGGTAAACTATCCAAGCGAGACGGGGACCGCCTTGGCTTCCCTGTATTCCCCATCAATTGGGTCAACCCCAGCAATGGTGAGACCGCAAGCGGCTACCGTGAGCTTGGGTTTTTACCGCAAGGCTTTGTCAATATGTTAGCCTTTTTAGGCTGGAACCCTGGCAACAACGAAGAAATCTTTTCCTTGGATGCTTTGGTTGAGCAATTCAACCTGAGCAAAGTCCACAAGGCAGGCGCTCGCTTTGATTTTGCCAAGGCTCGGTGGTTCAACCAGCAGCATTTGCGCGCCCTAGACCCTTCTGTGCTTCGCGAACTCTTGATGGATGAGGCGGCCAATCGGGGCTTCTCTATTGCCAGCCCAGCCATGGCTGATGCCTTGCTTGAGTTGTTCGTCGAGCGCGCTGAATTCATCAGCGATATTTTGGATGCGTCCACCAGTATTTTCGAAGCACCCACAGTCTATGAGGAAAAAATGGTGGCAAAAAAATGGACCCCTGACGCCGCCGGCTATGTGCGTGGGTTGAAGGCTTTGTTTGCTGACACCGACTACAGCGCGGAGTCTTTGGAGGCCGCATTCAAAACCTATTTAGCCTCCCATGAGTTAGGGTTTGGCCAGGTTGGACCTGTGTTGAGGCTGGCGATTGCCGGTGTCACCAAAGGACCTTCCATTTTCGCCGTTATGGCCCTTTTGGGGCAACCCGCAGCAGAGTCCCGCATGGATGCTGCCATACAAACCTTAGGTTAAGCCTAGTACGGTCATGCGCTTAAGTGAAGACTTTTCTAACAACAACCTGCAACAAATCGATGTGGTCGATCAGCGTGAATACGCTTACCACGGATGCATGGACGAGGAGGCTGCCATTGGTTCCGACTACCTGATCAACTGCTCAGTGTGGGCAGACTTGTTGCCTAGCGCCCAGAGTGATGCCTTAGCTGACACCGTCGACTACGTCGCAATTCGCATCATTGTCAGTGAGGAGATGGCCATTCGGGCGGCCTTATTGGAAACGGTGGTTCAAAGAATTTGTCAAAGAATATTTACGGATTTACCTCAGGCTCAGCGTTGTAGCGTTAAATGTTGCAAATTGAACCCACCAATTGATGGTGATGTGGCGGCGGTGTGTGTTCGCTTCACGTCGATGCGTTAAATTTGTGCCACAGAAAGGGTCTCGTGGCCGAGTGGTTAGGTAGGGCTCTGCAAAAGCTCGTACAGCGGTTCGAATCCGCTCGAGACCTCACTAGTTAGTGACTAAGCGGTCAGCAATTAATTTGTTGACCGTTTTTTTATAGCTTCGGCAAATGAATAGCATCAATCCTCAAGTTTTCGAGTTTTTCAGCCGCCTCAGAGAGAACAACAATCGAGAGTGGTTTGAACAGCACAAACCAGAATTCAAAAATCTTGAACTGGAGATGAAAGCGTTTAGTGGCCATCTTTTTGATCAAATCAGTGCCCATGATTCTTTGGAGCGGTGGAAGCTAATGCGAATTTATAGGGACGTCCGTTTTTCGAAAAACAAGACCCCTTATAAGACAAATTTCGGAATAGCCTTTCGCCGTACTCAGCCTCATTCACGAGGCAGTTATTACCTACACATCTCTCCGGGAGACTGCTTTTTAGCGTGCGGATTTTGGGGGCCTGAGCCCGCTGACCTCTTGCGTGTCCGTAAAGCGTTAGCGGTATCAGCTGACGAGTTTAGGAAGATTCTTAGTCAGCCTTCATTGAAAAATACCTGGGGAGGCCTTGTGGGTAACGAGTTAAAATCAGCGCCAAGGGGTTTTGATAAGCAGCACCCCGCGATTGATTTGATTCGGAAGAAACAGTTCCTGTTTAGTATCCATTTTAGCGATCAGGAAATCATGGAGGATGATTTTTCAAGCCGCGTCAACCTCGCGATAAAAGAGGTTCGTCCATTTGTGGATTTTATGTCGGATGTGTTAACCACTGACTTGAACGGGGAGTCTCTGATTTAGGTGATTTAGCTTAAATCAAAAAACCCAAGCCAAAGGCCTGGGTTTCCCTTTTTTAAGAAAAGGGCTGTTACTTATTCTGTGCTATGACATTAAAGTATAATTCCATTTTACTCATTAGTAGAATTAGGTCCTTTTCAGATACCTCATATTTCTCTCCAAGATGCCAAAATGCATATTTATCTGTTTTGAAGTCCATATAGGCAGAAAAGACAAAGTCTGGTTGCAGAACGATGTCAGCGTGTATGAACAGCCTGCTTTTTGACTGTACGCCTGTTTTTAAGTGTCTATAATTAGACCTCATCCTAGTAAGGATCGTGTTTACCTGCTCCTTGTTATATTCAGTATTGGTGCCACAAAAGATAGCTAGCTGATCTCTTCCGTTACCCCATAGCTCCAGTGCCTCGCCTTCTGAGCTAGATGCGATTGATTCGAAGTACGCAATGCTGTATTCGGTGGAATCATTTAACGCTTTTGAAAAATAGGGGGTTCGGGGCAGCTTAACTGAGGGGTGTGGGGCTTACTGGGTGACTTCATTAAAAAGCTGTGCCCATGCACTCGCGTATGCATATATGAGCAAACCAACAAGAACAGCTACTCCAGCAACCTCTAGGTACTTCTCGGTTTTGGTTTTTTTCATGATATCGCGTTCTTTACCCAATGTTAGTTTACGCCAAGATAGTGTTGGCAAGTGGTTTTTTATAGCTACCCCGTGGGCAGTATCTTTGGCGCTTAATCTTTCAATAAGCCAACCATGGACGCTCAAACACGCAACGCCTATTTTTCTCAACTTGGACTCAAAGAAAACAACCCAGGTACTTGGATTGGTAGCGAATCCAGCCAATCTGACCAATGGATTGCTAGCCATTCACCTGTTGATGGAAGCTTGATTGGTTCTGTCTCTGAAAGCAGCAATGAAGATTATGATCGCGCCATGGCCGCGGCCCTTGAGTCCCAGTTAGCGTGGAGAACGGTTCCCGCCCCAGAGCGCGGTGAGGCCGTGCGCATATTTGGCAACAAGTTGCGCGAAAACAAAAACGCCTTAGGAGCTTTAGTTAGTTACGAAATGGGTAAATCCTACCAAGAGGGTTTGGGTGAGGTTCAGGAGATGATCGATATCTGTGATTACGCCGTGGGCTTGTCTAGACAGTTGACTGGCTTAACC
>Ga0308019_10000724_pt1 | contig 20507 bp, 20 predicted proteins | sample Neamet284_FD_203135 | JGI IMG/M metagenome (GOLD analysis project Ga0308019, IMG submission 203135) | Marine microbial communities from water near the shore, Antarctic Ocean - #284 | ecosystem: Environmental > Aquatic > Marine > Unclassified | place: Southern Ocean | collected 2014-10-01 | reverse complement strand
CCAACACAAGGTCGAGCTCCGATGCAGCGCTTCCCCCCCAATCAAGTGCAGAGACTGCAATGCCGCCTCCGTGTCCATCGAGAGCTGCACGAACATCCCCCAAACGTGAAAGTAATGCTGGAACGAAATCACCCGTTCCGATGAACGGGAGCAATGAAGATGAACGAAGGCGTTCTTCTTCAACTGGGTCGGTCATATCTTCGATTCGACGGCTTGCCTCGGCGGACATTGCTGCCTTTGCTTCGGCCGCATATTTTGCCACGAGGTCATCGTCGGTCATGCCTCTCGCTCTCCGCTCTTCTTCTTCAAGTGTATTATTGATGTGGTATCCTCGCTGTAACCGGTATTGACTTGGATTACACCACTTGATAAAGGAGTACCGCAAGGGGGAATCAGGTGAGGGTGATGGCAGAAGAAATCCTACGGATTGAAAACCTCCATGTCAGTGTTGAAGGTACGCTTATTCTCAAAGGTGTCAACCTCACAATTCACCGTGGTGAAATTCATGCTATCATGGGTCGAAACGGTGCAGGGAAGTCTACTTTGGCGAATGTAGTCATGGGTCATCCAGCCTATGTAATTACCGAGGGGCGCATCTTTTACAAAGGCCAGGCGTTGGAAGAACTTGCCGTTTTTGAACGGGCTCGTGCTGGTATGTTCCTTTCGTTCCAATATCCAGCCGTTATCCCTGGCGTCCAAGTCGGGACATTTCTCAAGAAGTCTGTAACCTCGGTACGAGACGTGCCACCAAAGGGTCGAGAATTCCGCAAAGAATTAACTGCAGCCATGGAACAATTATCCATGGACAAGAGTTTCCTCTCACGTTATGTCAACGATGGTTTTAGCGGTGGCGAAAAGAAGCGACTCGAAATTTTGCAGATGCTTTTGCTGAAACCACAACTCGCCTTACTCGATGAAACCGATTCTGGATTGGATATTGATGCATTGCGAATCGTGGCCAAAGGAATAAATCAAGTTGCTGTCGATTCAGCATGTTTGATTATCACTCACTATCAACGCCTACTGGATTTAGTGAAACCACACTTCGTTCACGCAATGATCGATGGGGCAATTGTTCAAACTGGCGGCCCTGAATTGGCGCTTGAACTTGAAGACCGGGGCTATGAATGGCTCGATGTAACTGCTTGAGGTGTTGAGATGACGGATGAAGCACAAGATGTAATCGGCGACTATCGCTATGGTTTCCATGACCCTGAGAATTCAACAATTCGTTTTGATAAGGGCCTTTCAGAACAAGTGGTACGAGATATATCAGAACTCAAAAACGAACCTCAATGGATGACGGATATACGTGTCAAAGCCTACCGTCATTTCGTTGAACGTGTGATGCCAGACTGGGGCAATTGTTCACTCTTGGACCAGATTGATTTTGAGAGTATTATCTATTTCTTGCGTTCCTCGACAAAAACTGAAAAGTCATGGGATGAAGTTCCTGATGACATCAAGAACACCTTTGACCGTCTAGGAATTCCAGATGCTGAGCAAAAATGGCTCGGTGGCGTGACTGCACAATACGAATCAGAAGCAGTGTACCACTCCATCCGAGAAGATTTGGAAGAACAGGGCGTTATTTTCCTTGACATGGACTCAGGCCTCAAGCAATATCCAGAACTTATCAAAAAGTATTTCGGAACGGTCATTCCTCACAGCGACAACAAGTTCTCTGCTCTCAATACTGCTGTTTGGTCAGGTGGCTCATTCCTCTACATCCCCAAAGGCGTCAGTGTTGAAATGCCAGTTCAAGCCTATTTCCGTATCAATGCCAAGAACATGGGACAATTTGAGCGAACCCTCATCATTGCTGATGAAGGGAGTTCTGTTCACTATGTGGAAGGCTGTACTGCCCCGACCTATTCAACTGATTCCTTGCATTCTGCAGTGGTTGAACTCATTGCAATGGAAGGTGCCAAAATTCGTTATTCCACTGTTCAGAACTGGTCGAGTAACGTCTACAATTTAGTTACAAAGCGTGCTGTTGCTCATAAAAACGCAACCATCGAATGGGTTGATGGAAACATCGGCTCCAAATTGACCATGAAGTACCCTTCTGTTCTGCTCAAGGGCGAAGGTGCACACGCAGAAGTGATCTCGGTTGCTTATGCTGGAGAAGGACAACACCAAGACACCGGTGCAAAAGTTCATCATCTTGCCTCAAACACAACGTCGAATATTCTGTCAAAATCAATTTCAAAGAAAGGTGGACGTTCCTCTTACCGTGGATTACTACAAGTCAGTCCGAAATCAACAGGTTGCCGTTCAAAGATTGTCTGTGATGCTCTTATTTTTGATGGCAGTTCACGTTCGGATACCTACCCAACTATGGAAATCGGAAATTCAACTGCTGATTTGGAACACGAAGCAAGTGTTTCTAAAGTTTCAAGTGACCAACTGTTCTATCTCATGAGCCGTGGATTCACTGAAGATGCAGCAATGGGCTTGATTGTCAATGGATTCTTCGAACCCTTTACCAGAGAACTCCCTATGGAATATGCAGTGGAGTTGAACAAGCTACTCGAATTGGAAATGGAGGGTTCCATTGGATGATCTACCAACAGATGGCAATCCCACCTCGTTCAGAACATTTGTGGCGCTATACTCCTTGGCCTCGAATCCATCCCAGTGTTACCGATGAAGTTCCAATTGCTGACGATGTGATTTTTTCACTCGAAGGCGGAGAGGCGTTCGAAAAAATACAACAGCTCGAGGATTCTTTTGACGATATTGCTCGAGCCTTTTTACAGGCTGCTGGAGGCTCATACAATCGTTTAGTCATCAATGAAGAGTCTGAACCGATTCACATCAATGCCCGAGCATCGGGTCATGTGGCGGTTGGTCATTTAGACCTTGAAGTCAAAGGTTCAGCAGTCGTTTTTATTCATATATCTGGCGAACCGGAATGGGTTGGCCTCCACATTACAGGCAAAATTCATCCAAATGCTCAACTCTCTTTTGGTTTCATCAATGAACTCGACTCGAATACCAAATTCCTTCGCTGCGAAGATTGGATGATTGAACGCGATAGTGAACTTGAACATGCAACTCTTTCTGTAGGTGGGTTCCGATGCAAATCAGACCTTCGCAGCACATTGAATGGAACAGGCGCTTCAATTCGCCAATCGGTCACAGTCAATGCAGTTGGTGCACGGCATGAAGATCAGCATGTCGAAATCCACCATCTTCACGGCCATACAAATTCCGATTTAGTGATGAATTCAGCATGTGCTGGAAGCAGCCATTTCATCGGTACTGGCTTGCTCACGATTGCTGAAGGCGCCAATAAATCCGATGCATCTCAAGTCTTCCGCAATCTTCTTCTTTCCGAAAAAGCAAGGGCAGAAGCAATCCCCGAACTCGAAGTTCATGCTGATGATGTATCCGCTGCTCACGGTGCTGCCAGTGCCCCTGTCGACAAAGAACAAATGCATTATTTGATGTCAAGAGGTTTGACCCCCGAAGAATCACAAGCTATGATTGTCAATGGTTTTCTTCTCAATGCTTTTTCGAATTTGACGAACAAACATCTCATCGAAGAAATGCGAACACGACTTACTGTTCATCTTGAATGCGAATTGAAACGGTGATTTCATGGCTTTGCGAGATGATTTTCCTATTCTCAAGCGTAAAGTCAACGGTTTCCCATTAATTTATCTCGATAATGCAGCAACGACACAGAAACCACAAGTTGTTTTGGATGCAATGAACAACTATTACACCTCTTCAAACGCCAATGTTCACAGAGCAGTACACACTTTGGCGGGTGAAGCCACCGAAGGGTATGAAGCATGCAGAACCAAGTTGAAGGATTGGTTCAATGCAGAACGTGCAGTCCTCACCAGTGGAACCACCGAAGCCATCAACCTCGTCGCCCATTCATGGGGTCGAGCAAATCTAAGTGAAGGCGATGTTATCGTCCTGACCGAAATGGAACACCATTCAGATATTGTTCCTTGGCAAATGCTTGCCGAAGAGCGAAATATTGAGTTGAGGTATGTTCCCGTCATGGAGGATTTTACGCTTGATATGGATGCATATGCTGCATCTTTGGATGGTGCTAAACTCGTTTGTGTCGTTCATACTTCGAATGTATTGGGTGTTCGTAATCCAATGGAAGAAATCATCGAACTTGCACATTCAAAGGGTGCTTTGGTGTTGGTTGATGCAGCCCAGGGCGTTCCCCATGAACGTATTAATTTCCAAGAATTCGGTGCTGATTTCATGGCATTTTCTGCTCATAAGATGTGTGGCCCGACTGGAATTGGTGCTCTTCTTATCAATGAAGAGGTGTTTGAAACAATGCAACCATTCATGGGTGGTGGCGATATGATTGAAACCGTCACAATCACTGGTTCCACCTATCAAACTGATGAACACAAATTCGAAGCAGGTACGCCAAAAATTGCAGAAGCCGTGGGTTGGAGTGCTGCGTTGGATTGGATGTCAACACTTGATTTAGAAAGGGAACATCAACGCTTAGTTAAGATTGGAAGTTGGGTTGCTGAGCAATTACGTTCAATGGGTATGGCTGTCTATGGCCGTCATGAGAAGAATGACAGTGCTGTGGTCTCATTCAATCACCCAAGTATCCACAGTGAGGACTTGGCTCACTTATTTGATTCACGAGGTTTCGCAGTCCGTACTGGCCATCATTGCGCACAACCATTGCTCAATCGATTAGGTATTTCGAGTACGGTTCGAGCCTCATTTTATTTGTATAATACGATGGATGAAGCGATACTCTTCATCGAACAACTCAAAATAATCACGGAGAGGTTTGGATGACCTATCCTGAAGTGTTAGCTGAATTGATCGAAGAATTTCAGGATGTTGATGACAAGATGGAACGCCTTGAAATGGTGTTTGATATGGCAGATGAAGTGGTACCTTACCCCGCTGAACGATGGGATGACGAGTCGAGGGTTCTGGGTTGTCAATCTGAAGCCCATGTACATGTTGAATTAGAAGACGGTAAGGTACTCTTATTTGCCGGTGCAGATGCAAAACTTGTTCAAGGTCTCATGGGAATTCTTAGTATTGCTGTCAACGGATACGCACCTGCTCAGGTCTTACTTCTTTCACCCGATTTCGCTGAAGAAATGGGAATTCTTAGTACACTCTCTCCAAGTCGTTCAAACGGATTCCGAAATATGTTTGATAAAGTGATGAAAGATATTCGGGGACTTCAATGAGGAATTTTTATGGTAGAAAAGCAAGATGTTATGACGCAGTTAGATGAAGTGGAAGACCCAGAATTGGAATTATCCATCGTCGAATTAGGGCTTGTTTATGATGTGCGTTTTGAACAAAAGGACGGAGTCTCTCATGCTGAAATTGATTTGACCCTCACTTCACCTGGTTGCCCAGCAGCACCTGAGATCATGGCTGCTGCCCACCGAGCAGCATTACAAACTGAAGGACTGACAAGCGTTCATATCAATCTTGTTTGGACCCCTCGTTGGGACCCAAAAATCCACGCAACAGAAGATGCCCGAATGGACATGGGTATATGGGATTGAATCAACGTCGAACAACAATCGTTACCAAATCACCATCTTTGAGAAGATGGTCTAGGCCGACACGTTGCCAGTCGAATTTCGCACTTGGTCCCTTAACTCGAGCATAGCGGAATTTGCGAACAAAATCCCTGTGTAATTTGTTACAGATGTGCTCAATCGTTGTATCGTCTTTGACAATGAGTGGTTCTTCCATGTCTGCATCTTGACCTTGAGGTTTGAGATAGACTCGCATAAATCCGAGGTTATCGTAAATGAAATCTTTTAATTCTTCGAGCCCAATATCCTTGAATGCCGAGATTCGCATGACGGGCCAGTCGTCAGGTAAGGATTTCCGTGAGCGAATTAAATCTTCCTCGGTCGCAATATCAATTTTGTTAATAGCAATAACTGCTTTTTCATAGATTCTATTTTCCGCCAAACAGTCGACGATTTGTTCTGCAGTGGTGTTATTTCGCAACGTCACAATTGCAGAAGTGTATCCGAATGAACGAATGATTTCACTCATTTCTGCATTGGAAAGGTAAGTTTGTTCAACGGTTGTGCGAACATCAATTCCACCTCGGTCTGTGCGCTTGATGAAGACGGGTGGCTTTGTTTCATTGAGTCGAAGTCCAGCGTTGTGCAATTCACGATGTAAGACATTGAAGTGGGCATCTTGGAATGGGTCAACGATGTAGAGTACCATATCCGCACTTCTGATGACATTGAGAATTTCTCTTCCACGACCTTTTCCTTCAGCCGCTCCTTTGATGAGTCCAGGCAAATCCAGAATCTGAATTTTTGCACCTCGGTGTTCCATCACACCAGGAATACATGTTAGCGTAGTAAAGGCATAACCGGCCACTTCGGAATGGGCATCGGTCACTTTTGAGATCAATGTTGATTTCCCTACGGAGGGAAAACCAACCAAGGCTACAGTAGCATCGCCTGACTTTTTAATTTCAAACCCTTTTCCGCCACCACTTGCCTTGGAGTGGGCATGCGCCTTTTCTTCCTTGATTTTCAATTGAGCTATTTTGGCCTTGAGTTTACCAATGTGAGCGTTAGTAGCCTTGTTTTTTTGGGTCTTATCAATCTCGACGCGGATCAAATCGATCTGCTCCTTAATTGTCGCCATAACAAAGCCTCCAATTGACTCGGGACAACCGTTCTTCTTCAATGCTCTTCTCTTGAATCCGTGGATATACTGCTTTCATTTCTTCCTCACTACGCCGATGACATCAAACCAATCAACCCTTTCGATTCGATTATGGGCATAGAATTGATTCTCTTGCTTGTCGATGAACCAAGTTTGAAGATGCTTCTCAATCATACCTGGAGCGAACTTTATCAGGGAATGGAGAAAGGTCAATTTCGTGACCAAAGACCTACCTATGATGGAAGATTAAAACGAGCCTTCGATATAGATTGTGAAGCCGAAATCCTCGATTGGATGGATTCCATTGGAGAGGAACATACCGGTTCTGTTTTGGAGGTTTTACGCACTTCAACCGATGGCTCTCAGGGTTTACTCGAACTCATGAAATGGGCCAGCCCAGGCGCATGGGAAGTGTGGGAAGGCCGAGCGTTCCTCTATCTGGATGTAGCATTGGGACGCACAATTGCTGACAGTCAAGAACTGTATGCAGAATCTACATGGCAAGAACTCATTCAGCGGCTCAAAGGCGTTCCTGAAGGCGAATTCGCAGAATCGGTCTGTTTGGACTGGATGGGACGCAGAAAAGAACTCGGTGAAACACTCGACGAAACAGAGGACCCCAAAATAGTTCCAACCTATGAGGCTCATGACCGAGCAACCCGAGCATTGGTCTACACAATTACTCTTTGCGACGCTGACCCCTTACTTGTCGGGGTCTTGGGTAGAGAACATCTCAAGGCTGACCAATGGGGACATGGCCTCTGGAATCTTCGACAGTACCTTCTCGATTAATCGAGGGGTTCAAAGACCACTTCCGTAACGCCTTACATGATGAGTGACGAATTGCCTTCGGAAGAATCGGAAGAAAACATCATTGAAACCGATGACTCAATACCAATTATCGAAGAAGGAATCGATACTCTTGACTTGGCAGACTCCATTGTAGTCGAAGAACTCGACCCGTTGGAAGAAGCACTTGCACGAGCAGAAAAAGCAGAAAAAGAAATTGCCTACAAAGATGCAGAAATTCAGAATGTACGAAAGCGTTTAATGGCAGAAAAAGCAGACCTCATACAATACAGTGGAATGGGGCTTGCTCGACGTATGCTCACCGTTTTAGGCGATGTGGACCGTGCACTCGACAACCTTGACAAAGATGATTCTTCCGCAGTTGCTCAAGGCTTACGTCTCTTGAGAAACAAGATGTGGCATGAACTCTCAGCGGATGGAGTCACTCCAATTGAAGCAAAGGGTCAATCATTCGACCCTGCTAAAATGGAAGCCATCACTACGATTCCCGCATCAGATACCTTTGCTGCAGGTCATGTTGTTGATGTTCTTGAAGCGGGCTACATGTACAAGCAACGAATTCTTTTGGCTGCCCGAGTCGTTGTCGCATCGGATGAATGAAACCACAAGTTTTTTCAGTGGAGCGGCTCTCAACGCTTCATGGTCAAAAAAACCGCAGGTAAAGCAGCCGGTGCTGCTGGTATTGTTGCCAAGAAAGCAGCAAAGATTGCTGCACAAACTACCAAACTGCATGTCATTGATGAAGTGTCAAAGCCAGTTAAGAAGGCTGCTACTGAAAAAATAGCGGCCATCACGAGTGGAATTAAAGCCAAGGCAGAAGAAAAGGCTCAAAGCGTTATGAAAGAGCAAATGAAAAAAGAACTCAAGAGGAAATTCTTTAAGAAATAATTACCCTGCATGGAAACCAGTTTCAAAAGTTGAAAGCCGGAACAACCCATCAGTTTCAATCAACCATTCTATGACTGACTTGGGAATGCTTGCCTTGAGCACTTCACGTACAGCATCGTCGTCGTAAACTGTTGAGAGCATTTTTGCAGTTTGACGAACACGCCATCCTTCGAATTGTTCACGTTGATTCATTTGAGGGACTCGAACCTCAAATCCAGCCTCACGATACAATTGGGCGGTTGCCTCATCTGTGGTCACGAGTATTCCATTGCCGTGTATTTTTTCTGCATGGGCAACCCAATTTGGCGGGTCATTGATGTCTTCTATGGCTACAAATTCCATGGCCACATCAGCTTGCTCAGCCCATGCCTGAATCATTGCCTGTCGTTCTTCTATTGTCCAAGGATTATCCGGCTCCCAACCTGCTTGTTTTGAACCGATGGCGACAACAAGTTGGTCACCATCTTCAACGTGGCTCAAAGCAGACTTTACCAAATATTCATGGCCCATGTGGAAGGGTTGAAAACGCCCGAGCACGATGTACCTCGTCATAGTGTCACCTCATGCAAAATAAGATTCGACGTCCACCTTGGGAAGTTCCATTCCAAAAGAATTGAAGCAGTCAATCATACGATTGCATCCTTCGATCATTTCACTGACTGGCGTTTCGCCCATTGAACCAATACGGAACATTTTGCCTTTGAGATGGTCTTGTGCTCCAATGACTTGTGTGTTGTACTTCTCTTTAAGACGAACTCTCCAAGAATCATCGATGCCTTCTGGATAGAGTATTGCAGTAACAGTATTACTTCGTTGTTCTGTGTCAGCAAGTAGTTCAAAACCAAGGTCAATAAAGAGATTTCGAACACCATCAGCCAGCATTTCACATCGGTCCCAACGACCCTTATTTGACTCATCCTTCAGAACTTGCAGGGCAGCACCCCAGCCCATTGCAAGATTGACCGACGGGGTCCAAGGCGTTTGGTCATCTCCTCCTTTTTTGAGAGCAGCGACCAAATCGAGATAGTAATTCGGATTTGAATCACCTTGTTCTCGGATTGCATGAACCCGTTCGATGAAGTTTGAATTGATCGCAATTGCTGCGATTCCTGAAGGTCCTGCAGTGCACTTTTGAGCCCCAACTACTACCGCTTCAGCCTTCCATTCGGTAGGATGTACAGGCATGCCTCCAACAGATGTGATACCATCGAGAATGAGCGAAATATTGTGCCGAGCACACATTTCTGCAATAGCAGCAGCATCTTGAGTAATCCCTGTGCTTGTCTCATTGTGACAAATCAAAAGCGATTCATAGCAACCTCGTTCAAGTTGTTGTTCGAGTTCATACAAGTCAAAAGCGCGCCCCCATTCGTATTTGAGATGTTTTACATTACAGAAACGCTGACACATTTCTGCAACTCTTTCACCAAATTTACCGTTGGTAGGAACCAGTACTAAATCATTAGAACGAAATCGATTTGCTATGACCATCTCCATTGCTGCGGTTCCACTTCCAGACACAACGACGACTTTGTAATCATCATCGCCAGACCAAGATTGAACGCCACGAACCGGTTTAGAGGGTGCTAAATTGAAGGCATTTCGCAACCCCGAGTTAAGATGTGCCATGACATCCCTAAATTCAGAACCACGTGCAGTCATCACGGGAGTTGACAGCGCATCGAGGCATGATTGTCCCATTCGAACAGGGCCCGGGACGAGGAAACAGTCTTGACTGATGTCCATGAGTAGTGGCAACACATGGAGGTTCTTCAAGTCCATGTATGGAACTCCTCGTTCAATGGTATTGCACTCAATACCTTGTCGTCGAACTCTTAGGCAAGTGCTTCCACCATCAGCCATGGTGCGTGTCGGACTTGCAATGCTTCAAGGCGCTCGCCATGAGCACGCTGAGGCACTTCGAGCAGCATCCAAACAACTCAACATCAATCTTGAAATTGTCGAATTACGGAGTGAGTTTGAAGTCGATGGAGACCTCGATTGTCTTGTTCTACCCGGTGGGGAATCAACCGCAATGCGGAAAGCAAGTCAAAGTGAATCACTCCTTTCCGCATTGTTTTCATGGATGGAACAATACCCTCATCGCCCCGTTCTTGGAACCTGTGCAGGAGCGATTCTTTTGGCCAATCCAGGCGAAAATCAGGTTCCATTTCTTCGCGCTGGCATTTCACGAAATGCTTGGGGCCGACAACGCGATTCTTTTGAAGCTGAAGTGGAAGTTTCACTTGAAACTCCATCTGGAGAAAGCATTTCACCTCAGGCTGCTGAACGTGACCAGTTTAACCATCAACCGCTACCAGTCGGAGACCGTGTATCTTTAGAGAAGAATACGACCTTCCACGGCGTCTTTATTCGGGCTCCGAGATTTGACCAATCCAGCATTGAATGCACTCCAGTCGCTTCTTTGGGAGAGGAAATAGTTGGTGTTCTTGATGGGCCTCGATTGGCACTGACTTTTCATCCTGAACTCACAGGTGATTATCGATTCCACCGCTGGCTTCTCAACCAAGCCAATTCGGCTCAATGAGGAATGTGAGTAAGGGAGAGGTTGAAACACCAAAGGCGACAGGAGTGTTTGAGTTCAATGACTGTGTCTTTGCCAATGGCGACCGAAATCCTCCCTGCAGAAGAAGGTGAGGCCGAAGGATGTGTCCAGTGTCAACATGGTAGTAAACTGGTTTTATTTGTCACAGGAAAATGCCACTGGGGCTGTGATTATTGTCCACTTTCCGAAAACCGACGCGAATCTCCGGACATGTTTGCCAACGAACGCCGTTGCTCTTCTTGGGCAGATGTCATCGAAGAAGGTCACGCCATGCGAGCCACTGGTACCGGAATTACCGGTGGAGACCCGATGCTGGATATGGAAAAATCATTGGAAGCCGTCCTTCAACTCAAAGCAGCGTTTGGAAAAGAGCATCACATTCATCTCTATACTTCAATACCGTTCCAAATTGACCGAGCAGCAGATTTTGGGGCCGCTGGTTTGGATGAAATCCGTTTTCACCTCTTAGCTGGTACTCTGCCGAAATATCTCCCCGTGATTCAAGCCTGTGCTGATGCAGGAATTCATGTGGGAATTGAATTGCCATGTGAGCCGGATAAAGAGGAACAACTGTTCGCTTTGCTCGATACTTTACATAATTCACCTGTCGAATTTCTTAATCTTAATGAATTAGAAATAACGGTCGGTAATCAAGAAAATATGGATGTTCGAGGCTTCAACCTTAGCGGTGGAATTACCGCAGCTGCGGAGGGTTCTGCTGAATTGGCGTTGCGATTAAAAGAAGCAGCAAAAGACCTCAGTTTCCATCTCAAATTTTGTTCATCACACTACAAGGATGCCGGGCAACTCCGAGCCCGTTTCCGCCGTAGAGGTCAAGCTAATTTACGACCCTATGAGGTTTTGAGTGATGATGACACCATTCTGTTTGGCTCAATCCCTACGGCTCTCGAGGATGCATCTGATGATATCGCCGAGTTGATGGGAGAACTGGGAGTTGCAGAGGGATGGATTCGGTATAATGCTGAGCATCAGCGTATCGAATTACCACTCTCGCTCGCTGAAGAATTAGCAGAAGTTGTCAACGTCCCCGTACATCTCATCGAAGTCCATCCGACGCATGACCGACTCGAAGTTGGCATGGTTCATCTCAACGCTCACCGTTAACCTAAGTGTTCGACGGGGAGACTTATATCGCCGTGTCTTTACGACGGTTTACCTTAGGGCTCGTGGTCTAGGGGTTATGATGTCGCCTTCACATGGCGAATATCGAGAGTTCAAATCTCTCCGAGCCCACTTTACAACTCTTTATCTCGTATTGACCAATTTTTCCGTGGTAATCCCTCAAGCGCAACTCCAGTAAGCATCCCCCAAACCAAAGGGTCGTGAATTCCCAACCCTAATAACAAAACCATGAACAGTGTTGCGATTATCCAATGATGAATCCAAAAACCTTTCATACGGATATGAATCGTAGTGCTTTCAGTAACGTATCGTGTGAATGCATAACCAACGACGAGCGAGATGGAATAGAGTGCAAAGGACATGCCTACCCGTAGTTGAACTGCTATTTTGGTTCATCCCTGCTTCGTCTCGAACTTTCACAGCCAGAACCAAGGAATGAGATTCTTATACGGTTGCAACCACGCTTCAATGTTCATGATTAGAAATAATTCTTTGGTTTACATTTTTTCGCTATAATGAATGATGCGTCTCATTGAACTGAGAAGGAACCACCCCATTATGTTCAAATGGTGCGATGGTTTGGTGGGGATATGGGACTGTGGGAACAGGCAGATTTTGGCGTGTTTAAGCAGGCTGAAACTTGGAAGGCGTTCGGAATCGGAGCGCTGATGTTCGTTACTATTTCCTTTGCAGCACTTTCAATGTTCGACAGTATGGATGACGTATTTGCCTCTGACGCTGAGCCAGCACCAATCCCAAACATTGTGTTTGAATCATTGAATCGCAGTGAAATCGAACAACCCTTGGCAAACTCAACGGGCTGGATTTCTCTTGATGAATATCGAGGAAGTATCATTATTCTTGATTTGATGGCACGTGATTGCGGTAGTTGTCATTATGTCCAAGAACACATTGAGGGGGAAATGGAAAACTGGCAATCAATGGCCAATGTTTCAGGAAAAGAACTCAATATTTTCGCCTATGGTGCATGGTATGGAGAAAGTATAGCCTATCTCAATGAATCTTCATCTGCCTACACTGTCCCGCATTATGCCACCGGAATCGGGTCCACTTCTTCTGCCATTTTGGAAGACGGCTCCACCACTGACCCTGTCCGCTTGTTTACGACAGGAGGTACCGGGCAAATCCCTGTAGTTCTGATCATTGATGAAGAAGGCTACATCATCGAAAGGCAAACTTCAGGTACTCCAACGGATGGATGGTCGAGTTTTGATAGTAAAATGGAAGATGTTTTGACAGCAAATGCTTCAGAAAAAGTGGTCTCCGACTTAATCTCCTCACGGGTTGCCTGGGAAGAGCCAAGCACCTCCTATGTCGCTGTTTTCGCTATCGGAATGGTTTTATCGATTTTAGTCTACTTTTCCCCATGTGCCTTCCCAGTTCTTCCGGGTTTCATCTCCTATTATCTTTCATTGGGAGCGCGAGAAGATGAAATGATTGAATCCGGTCAACTGAAAACAAAAATGCCAAGTTCATTGGTAATTGGTCTTCTTTCGGGTGTAGGTATGTGGACTTTCTTCGCAGTGATAGGAATTATTGCTCTGATTATGGGTGAAGCATTTGCTAAATCAGGGGCTGTTCATTATATTGCTATTTTTATTGCAATCTTGTTGGTTGTTTTAGGTTTGATGATGTTACTCGGAATCACCTCCCATCTCATGGGGTTCGTCGATAAATTTGTTCGAAAATACAGTACCACAGAGAGCGATGACACGTTTACTCCTCGCCGTAATATGTATCTCTATGGCATTGGCTATGCCGCTGCATCTATTGATTGCACCGCAGCAGCAGTCCTTCCATTTGTCATCTATCTCAGTACTCTTGGCCCTACGGCCACCACGATTGGAATCAGTGGCTTGATGATTGGTTTGTTGATTTTGATGGTCATTATTACCACCATGGTTGGCATGGGACGACAAGTCATGATTAACTTCCTAAAGCGTGCTACAGGCATGATTAAACTGATAGGTTCTTGGATGATGATCATGGCAGGAATAAGTCTAACCCTCTACCTGACACGTCCTGATTTAGTCAGTCAAATATTCGGTTAATCGAGAGCCATTCGTGTATCAAATGCATCTATGAATTCTTCAGTCTTTAAGCGCTCTAGGCATGGTTTCATCCAATAGACCCATCCCAGGCCAGCAAACAACACTGCTGTTGCTACATCCCACACATAGTGCTGCTTGACGGTCATTGTCGATACGATGAGAAGTATCCACATGATAAGGAGCAAGGCATGTAAAATCCGGAGACGAGAAGTCGTCGGAGGATACCAATATCGTAGGACCAATACCACTTGCATGCTTTGAACAATATGAAGAGACGGCCAAGAATTCCAAGGTGTATCTGCGCTATGTAATACTGCAAAGAACGGTTCCCATGAGGTGCCTTCTACGCCTTGGATAAGATGTCGTAAGTCAACTTCTACTGGCAATAAAATGAATACAGCATTAATCACCCAACATGTAATCAACATCATTTGGTGGAATACGATATTTTGTCGCCACATCACATCATTTCTCCCACCAAGCCATGCAGCAGCAGGGTAGTATAGGTACAAAGTAAGGTACGGGAGAATCATCCAAGCCAAGAATGGAATGTCGAGATCGAGTTGAAACGTTGGGTCAAAGGCTGCCCAATTACGCATTGAAGCGAATCGATTTGTCAGTGTATATGGGATTGCAGCAAACAGAAGCATCGCTGTCAGAATGGCATAGGAGAGGCGTTTGTAGCCAAGCATCTGACGGTTATGCCAATGACTACGCCAAATCTTCCATGGCCGAGAACCCAATTTTAAGAACATGATTTAACCACATCCGCTGAAGGTGTAATACTTGTGCTGGGCCAAGAGCATTCATGGCGATTTTGAGATGTAAATCATCGTGTCGAGCCACAATGAGGGCAAGCTTTCCACTCAGGCATCATTGCTGCTTGACATTGCTGGCATACTGCTGCAACCGGAGGGGGTGTTGGGGCTTGTGAATCGGTACCATCGATTGCTTTTTGTGCAGTTTGCTGGCGTAGGAATTCTTGCATCACTTCAGGCGTTAATGCACCTTGGTTTGCTGCCATTTCCATCATTTTCACTTGAACATCATTTTGCTTATCCATTCGCTGGTCTTGATGTTCTTGACTTTGCTGAATTCTGTCTCGCTTTCGTGCTTGGACTTGTTCAAACAAATCCATGGCTTGAGTTGTTTTGTGAGATGATTCTTTCATACGAAGGTCAGATTGGCCTTGGTCTCGGTTGAGTTCTGCTTCCCAAACAGCTTCTTGTTTGCGGAGTTCGAGGAGTTCACTTTCAGCTTGTATCGTGACTTCTCCATGTTTCTTTGCACGTTCAACATTTACTTCGCATTCAATTCTACGCAGAGTAGCGGCTTCTCGAAAGACGATACGCTCCATAAGAGCGTCTGCATTCGCACCTTCGGTTTTGGTTGCAAAATCAAGGTCTGCTTTGAGGCGAGCAACTTTTTCTTGGTCCGTTTTACTGGTCGAGATAAAAGCACGTAGGAAAGTGAAACCGAGTGTCGAAAGCGTCTGTCGCATCTCAACTTCAGCATGCATTTCCAAGAGTTCTTGAAACTCTGCACTTCGTAATTCTTCAATCCCTGAGCATTTTGCCATTGCTGGTACTATGCAGCGTGTTATCACTTCATGACCAAGTACTCCAATCAACCCATCTCGATCGAGAAGTGGTGCGCGATTGGCAAAAATATTGAGTAACTTAGGAATGTCCTCTTTACGCATTTGAATACGTAGATTCATGTGACCTGAGGCTTCTGAACCATCACTGAGGTTTGCTGCAAAAGGAATCCATAAATCAAGCGGGCCTGTCATTGCAAATAGCATTCGTCGGTCGGTCGCGGTAGCTCCGATCATATCTGCTATATGACGGCCGAGGCCACCTCCTATGTTGCTGACAACCTTTTCAGAAACGATATCTCCAATTCGACCATCGATAATGAAAGCACAGGCTTCATTTGGCTTCAAGACAACTTGTTTGGATTTCCAAGTTTGAATATCATTTCCATCGACCAATCGTGCCACAATATTTGGATTGCTTCGCCATTTAAAATTCGTTGTCATCTTCACACCTTCTTTTTCTGTCGTAGTCCATCAAGGACGGTTGTTCGTGCTCCATAATAACCTCGTGAACTTGTAATCATCTGTTCACATTGGCGGATTAAAGATTTAACTTCATCATCCGTCTTATCAGAAGAAAATGCATGTTCAACACTGTTTGAAATGTTCACCGCTTTGGTCATCATTTCAATAACATCATGGTCGTGTTTTATGAGTTTTTTAAGTACAGATACCGATGCAGAACGCTGACCCGAAAAAAAGGCATGGTTCATTCCAGTTGGTGATTTGTCAATGTCCTCAATCAATAGGTCAATCGTATTGCAGCATGCTTTTGCAGATTTTGAAATATCGATTTTCTTTTCACGGAATGCACTATCATGAACATTCAACAAATGATTGCGAACACGTGTTCCACAACGCTTGAGTTCTTCACGAATAGCGAGGTCTGCATCACGACGTCTACCTTTTGTATATCCCTCGTATCCAGAGAGAACCATTTGGATACCCCGCACATACGGGAGTACATCGAGTGGGGTGCCTACCATGTTGACCATTCGGAATTGATACGGGGCCACTTATTATGCTATCCTTGATATGGCTGGGCGCCCATTCCTCATTCCTCTTCAGAAATTGGTTTTTGTTTTCGTACGAGAGAGAGAAGTACCGTTACTGTTCCCGAGCCAAGAAGTGCCGAGAGAAACACATCAAGATTTGCGAGACCATAGTCATTGGTTGGCAACCAAAGATAATAGATTCCTGTCGTAAGGTCTGCGGTGAGAACTCCATACAAGATGACAGATCCAAGGCCACTTATTGCTCCAATGAGTGCTGCCTGGGAGGAGATGCGGTTCCAAAGAGTGAGGAATACAGGGAGTACGGTTGCAGTTGCGAGCAAATCAGCCCGAAGAAAAATAGCAAAGACGCTGGTAGCATTGACTTCAAAGCCAAAAATGGTAGGTTCAGTTGCTAAATAGATGGCTAAGGGGACCAAGGCAACGGTTGCGACACGTGCATGTTGGAGTTTCATCCGACCATCCGAAAGATCCCGTGATATTGAGGCCACAACAGCGTTTTGTAAGGTGTCAACACTTGAACAAACCAAAGCAACTCCTAAGACAATAAATGCTGAAATAAACAATACATGAATGTCATCAAGTAGATAGAAAAACGCACCAGACTTGTCTGCGAGTGTTGCATCTGCAGGTATCACTCCTTGACCTGCCACGACTGTCCCCAGTATCCCCATGAGAAGTACGAGTGGAAAAACAAGTGCTGCTGCGAGTAGGGAACCCCTTCGCAAGGCCTTGTCATTTTCAGAGGCATAGGCACGTTGCCAATTACCTTGGGTAAACATTTCTGCCGCGGTAATAGCGATTACAAGAGCAAGACCTGATGCAAACGAGTCCATGTGCGACATCGAGCCAATACTCCAATCATCAATCGGGTTGTAGGCTTTAGCATCGGCAAGAAGCGAACTGAGGTCACCTGCGAACAAAATCAACATCAATGCGACGAAAAGCCACAATACCACCCAGGCTTGCCATCTGTCCGTTCTTAATGATGCAGGCAAACCTCCGTATGAGGTGTATGCTGCTGTGACAATTCCAACAGCCAACATCGGCACCAAGGGATTCATGCCAGTGAGTATATTCATCGCTCTTCCAATGGCGGTAAATTCTGCAAATAAGAATGTAAACATATAGAGTACCGATATTATTCCAACATAGATTTGCATGGGCCTTCCAATTCTCATTCGTACGTAATCAGCCAAAGTGATTCCTGTCGGCATTTTTTGACGAATCAATGGTCCGACATAGGCGAGTAAGAGGAATGGGGTAGCAGCAGAAACGGCATAGCCGACGACATCCCAAAAGCCTCCCCAATAGCCTACTTCCGAAGGTCCAAAGAGAATCCATATTCCCATTCCAGAGGCAAACAGGCTCAAACCAATTTGAAGTGAGTTCTTTGAATTCCGTGCGGAAAGGTAGTGCTCTTGGTCGTCATCCTCTTTCTTTCCACTTTGAAATCCAATGTATGCAAAAATACCAAGAGTGAGTAACAGCAGCACATAAGCGAGTATAGAATTCATCAAATCACCTCAGAGTGCAGAAAGAATCTGGTGGGTTCGGTCAATGAGGTCAAGTGGATTATGGGCCAATACGTACAATGTTGGCTCCCATCCAAAGTCGCCTACATCAAGTAAAATATCAATTCGAGATGCTTGTTCGGCAACAATTCCTTTTGGTGCGAGGGAGAAATTGTAACCAAGTTGTTTGCATGCTTGTTCGACTCGTTTCGTATCAACGCCATCCGGCCCCAAAGGTGGACGGATGTTGAGAATAGATACCTTACTCGCATCAAGAGCATGTGTCTCAAGCAAGACTGTAGCGAGGTGATTCGAAGAACCAAAACTCGGCGTTTCATGATGCCGCAGCGCGCCATCAACCAACGTAATGCGGCCAGGGAATGCCGCAACTTCTGAAGTTGAAGTCGCACCCGTACTACACGATGCAATATTGAGTCCGACAACTGGAATTGAATGCTCAATACGTCGAACATCTAACCGCCCTGCCGCCCATTCTAGTCTACGCAAGAGCGCTCGCTGTTCTTGGCCCTCTTCCAAATCGAGCCCAGTCAATGTTTTATCATACCGGATTGTATTGTTGCCTGTGAATTGAAATTCAATAACCAGTCGTTGTCGAATGACTTTCGATTCAGGCCCTATTGCATTCAATGCAAGCGATAATTCGTGGCCCCATCCATCGATCGTTGCCTCATCAGCACTCGCACCAAGTGGTGTCGGAGGTTTTTGCATTTGACGAGAGATGGTGCTCTGAGTTGAGCCCAAGGCTTCTGCAATTTCCGTTTGTGACCAACCTTTTGTGCGTAAATCTTTGGCTACATATTGATGTAAACGGCTAAGCCATTTGTCCCCTACTTCTCCGAGCATGAACGAAACTCGAACAATGTGTTATTCAATGTTGCTCATGAATTATGCAGGGTGCATGCATTTTTCCGAGTATATTTTCGGATCGGAGGTCCGATTGACCTGAACATAACAAAAAACTATGTTTTTGTTAATTTGATACTCTCATAGGTTCTCAAAGTGGTTTCAGTTAAATAATATTCCGTTATATTGAGTTGATTTATCTGTGAAATACCATTGTATACTCTTATTAGTGACAATGCATAGTTTTATACTCACATCAGATAAACTTCATGCGCTCAGTCATTTTTTATTCTAAATCTATGTATTGCAAGCGATGTGACTCATGAACACTAAGTACCCCCCTCCCCTCCCTGTAAATGAGTCGTATGGAGTTGGAGGTATTCATCCAAGAGATCGCTGATCGTATTCTGATGTATCTCGAGGCTGCTGATAAACCTGGGAAAGTTGCTGAACCGATTCCACACACCTCTCTTTCGAAAACGACAGACCTCAAATTACCACTTGAAGGAAACGGCATGAATGCAGTGCTCGATGATATCGATACCTATCTCCGTTCATGTGTCAAAACCAATCGTCCCGAGTTCATGAATCCACTCTGGGGTGGAATAAACACTGCAGGTCTTGCAGGAGAAATCATCGCAACGCTGACAAATACTTCGATGTATACCTATGAATTGGCGCCATTGGCAACGCTCATTGAACAAACTCTACTGAAGCGAATGGGGGAACTTGTTGGATTCTCAGAAGGTGCTGGAACGTTAACAACGGGTGGTTCCAATGGCAACATGCTCGGAATGTTATGTGCTCGCCAAGTGATGCTACCTTCATCGACACAAAGTGGATTTGATGGTCGTTCAATGGTTGCTTATGTGTCGAGTGAATCGCACTACTCGGTTCTAATGTCGGCGAATGTCATCGGAATCGGCCACCAAAACATCATCAAAGTAGCCTGTGATGAAAATGGGTGCATGCGTCCATCAGCACTGGAAGATGAGATTCAACGAACACGACGCGAAGGTGGCATTCCATTCTGTGTCGTCTCTACCGCAGGAACAACCGTTCGTGGGTCGTTTGACCCAATCAAAGAAATTGGTGACATTGCTCATGCCGAAGGGCTATGGCATCACATCGATGCTGCATGGGGGGGTTCTGCAATCTTCTCCTCTAAACACAGTGGACTTATGGCCGGTATTGAGTCTGCAGACAGTGTTTGCTGGGATGCCCACAAAATGATGGGCTTGCCATTGATTTGTAGTGCTTTTTTGGTCAAGGATTCAGATATATTGGCACGTGTCTGTGCACATGGCAACGTCGCTCATTACTTGTTCCATGAAGAATCTCGTAACATTGATGCCGGTCGGTATTCAT
>Ga0308019_10000720_pt1 | contig 20571 bp, 17 predicted proteins | sample Neamet284_FD_203135 | JGI IMG/M metagenome (GOLD analysis project Ga0308019, IMG submission 203135) | Marine microbial communities from water near the shore, Antarctic Ocean - #284 | ecosystem: Environmental > Aquatic > Marine > Unclassified | place: Southern Ocean | collected 2014-10-01 | reverse complement strand
GGTCTTGAGTTCAATGGAATTGGTGCAGAGTTGGATTGGACTTTTGGTTTGCGCCAAGGGGTTTTTTACACTAGTGGTGGAATGACGGATATTTGGCAGAATGATATAACGTTAAGAATAGGCCCCACAATTACATCATCTGAGTTTGAAATCGCCCTGGCCAGAAACTCAGATATTATGACTCTGAATGGTTCTCAAGAGATGATTGAAGGGAAAATTGTAATCGCTGAAGCACCACCTAATTCAGATAGTGTTCCAAACGAATCGGGAGGAATTTACTTTAGTATCGGTGAAGACGCAGTTCCACTACCTGAACCCATTTCATTGGAGAGACGACATGAAAATGATATTCGCATTGTAACTTATAATAATTTAAACGAAGGCATGATCGACCCGGATCGGGAACCCCATTTCAGGCGAATTTTGCAGGCACTTGACCCGGATGTGATTGCGATCCAAGAACACTGGGAATGGAACGAAATTGACGATGTGGTTCAATCCTGGTTTCCGGAAGAACAATGGCACACAAGTTGGACTTATCGAGATTTGGTTGTTTTCTCGCGATTCCCAATTTTAAATGATGCTAATTTGATCAGTTCTGAAAGAACAATGTGTGCCTTATTAGACACGGAAAATGAATTAGGAAAAAATTTACTGATAATCAATTCTCATCTATCTTGCTGTGCATACAATGATAGTCGCCAACAACAAGTGGATGAATTTGCTTCCGTTTGGCGAAATTGGATTACGAATAGTGACGGTCCTTTTGATTTGGAATTTGAAACACCTTTTCTTCATGTTGGGGATTTCAATTTTGTGGGCTATCGTCAACAGGTGGAAACAATACGTATTGGCGATATAGACAATGAAAATGAATATGGTGATGATTTTCTACCGGATTGGGATGCGTCAAATATTATTGATCTTTTTTCCCGTCATACGCATAAACGGATGGGCTATACTTGGCGGAGTGATGGTAGTTCATTTAATCCGGGAAAACTGGACTATATATTTTATTCCGATGCTACAATTGATACAGGAAAGCACTACATTTTAAATACATTAGCTTTGGATGATGAAACGTTGGCAGAATATGGATTAGAGTGGGATGACACACAGGAAGCATCTGATCACCTTCCAAGGGTTTTTGATATTTCATTGGACCCAAATGTGGAGATAATTAATGAAAATCCGGTTCCAATAAAATTTGCCATTGTGAACAATTATCCCAACCCATTCAATCCAACAACAACCATTACAACTCATTTAAAGACGTATTGCAATATATCTTTACAAGTATTTGACTTAAACGGTCGTTTGGTTGACTTGCTATTCGAAGGTGAAATTGAATCTGGAATCCACGAATTTCATTGGAATGGGAACAACCAACCTAGTGGTGTATATTTTATAAAATTGTCATCGAACGATCACAATCAGACAAGGAAAATGGTGTTGTTAAAATAGCTGTTAGGAACTCTTAGTTTCCTTACCAGCAAGATCTTCTATCTGTTCTAGAGCATTGTCATACATGGGCGCCATGTATTCCCAATCGAAGGGTTTGGCGATTGGATAAAAATGGGTGGACTTTATTTTCTCATGATTCTCAATCGCCCAAGTAATTTTATTAAAAAGATCCTGGCCATTAGAGTATAAATGATCCCGATGCAGTTCGGGAGGCAGCAACTCCGGATATGTTAATCGATTGGGTAAAATGGGCCATGTATCACAGTACATGGCTTCCATGACACTCGCACCGAAAAATTCCTGATTCGATGTTACAGGTAGGATATCAGCCTTCCAGAGCCATTGCGCATACTCTGTGAATGATTCGGTATAGCCCCATTGAACGATCTGATCTTCAAATAATTTATGGGCTTCAATAAAAACATCTGGGTGTTGATTAAAATTTTCGCCCATGACAGCCAATTTAAAATTATAACCATATTCTCGGACTTTTTCCAAAACGTTAAAAAATTCAGTGGGATTTTTATCATACTCCCAGCGATGATTCCAGAGAATGAGCGGTACATCTCCACGGTCCGTGCGATGGTTGTCAAACTGCCGAAGATCCATACCCAGGTGAAGAATACGACTTTTTTCACGGATCATATTTACAGAATCTAATTCACGATAATCCGGAAATTTCCGTAAGAAAGGGGAGAGAGAATCCAAGAAAGAAACCATGTGAAATTCAGAATTGAAAAATACCTGATCCGCAGCCAACGCTGATGCGTAATTGATAAACCCGTAGTGGGTGTCACGATTATTTTGAGCATCTCGATCTTTGGGAGACCAAGGGTAAGACAATTGATTTTCATGAAAATAGATAGCAGTTGGAATACCATGGGATTTAGATTTTGTAAGGGCAAGAAATGTGGACAAATCTAGCATATCCGTTGCAAGAATGAGATTCGGGCGCCAGGTAAGATTATTGAATTCCCTTGCCATGGTTACTGCCCCGCCATGCATGCGCCATTTCCAAAATTGGCCTTTCATTGTTAAAAATCGAACATCATGCTTGCTGTATTTGGCAAATCCATCAGCCCATTGTTTATGAGATCCGGTGAAATAAGGTTCAATGATGAGAATATTCACGATGAAATATACAAAAATATTAATTTAATGATGTTTAAAGCTTGATAATGAAGTAACTAAAGTTTCCATTTTCAAATTAAAAAAAGTGCCCGAGACTGGAGTCGAACCAGCACGTCTGTTAAGACACACGGACCTGAACCGTGCGCGTCTACCAATTCCGCCACCCGGGCAATAAATCAAAAAAGATGTAAACATTTAAAAATAGATCGAGAATTTTATTCAATCCCGACGGAAGATCACAGGGAATAAACTTGGAGAAAGGTAAAGCATTCCCGTATTTTTCACCCGCTTTTTTATCATGGAAATCAAAACAGTCGCCACCAATCGAAAAGCCTTTCATGAATACCATATCCTTGAAACCCACGAAGCAGGAATTCAATTATTGGGTAGTGAAGTGAAGAGCATTCGTGAAGGGAATATTAGTTTAAAAGAATCTTATGTCTTAATACGTAAGGGTGAAGCATGGCTAAAGGGGGCTCATATCGCATCCTATAGTCACACAGGGATTGAAGGTCACGAGTTCATTCGAGACCGAAAATTACTTCTTCATAAAAAGGAGATATCGCGTATCGGTTCAAAACTCGCAGAAAAAGGATTAACTGCAGTCCCTACTAAATTGTATTTTAAAGGTGGACTAATCAAATTGGAAGTTGGATTAGCAAAAGGGAAAAAGCTTCATGATAAACGAGACAGTAAAAAGAAACGTGACGTTGAAAGAGATATACAAAGAGCATTGAGTCAAAAATGAGTTTTCTACCTGTAGATGAGCAATTAACCCTTATAAGACGAGGTGCGGAAGAGATTATCCCCGAAGATATTCTTAAAAAGAAACTGGAGAAATCCAAGGAGACTGATACACCGCTAATTATCAAACTCGGGTGTGATCCTAGTCGGCCAGATTTACATATAGGGCACGGAGTTGTTTTAAGAAAACTTCGCCACTTTCAAGATCTAGGCCATCAAGCAATCCTCGTTATTGGCGACTTTACAGCTATGATCGGCGATCCATCTGGTCGCAATAAAACTCGCCCACAATTAACATTAGAAGAGGCTCGGTCCAACGCTGAATCTTATGTGGATCAATCTAAAGTTATACTTGATATGAATAAACTTAAGATTATGTATAATTCAGATTGGCTAAATAATATGAATTTCAATGATGTGGTAAAATTGGCTAGTTCTTACACAGTGGCTCGCATGTTGGAACGGGATGATTTTACTAAACGATTCCAATCTGAAACTCCCATTCTTCTCCATGAATTTTTATATCCATTGGCACAAGGTCAGGATTCTGTGGAATTGAATGCAGATGTGGAATTAGGTGGCACAGATCAAAAATTTAATTTATTAGTGGGACGTGACCTCCAAAAAGCTAATGGACAAAATCCGCAATGTATTATTACACTTCCATTACTGGAAGGGACTGATGGGATTGATAAAATGTCCAAGTCTTATGGAAATGATATTGGGCTCCATGATAAACCTGAAGATATGTATGGTAAAACGCTTTCTATATCTGATGATATGATAGTAAAGTGGTTCACTTTGGCAGCAGATGCAGATGAAACGGTAGTCAAGTCCGCAGAGTCTCGATTGGCTGACTCTTCTGTTAATCCAATGGAAGTCAAAAGAGAACTAGCATGTGCTGTGGTAGAATTATATTATGATGCGGAAACCGCAAATAACGCTGAAAACCATTTTAATACTGTGGTGGTTGGAAAAGGAATACCTGATGATATCCCAGAATATACTTTATCTTCAGAAGATCAAATCATAAATGTGATCTTTAATTCTGGATTGCTTAAAAGTAAGGGAGAAGCCCGACGAATGATTAAGCAAGGTGCAGTGAAATTAAATGGTGAATCTGTTTCTGATATTCAAGCAACAATAACTCCCACAGGTGAACAAATTCTCAAAGTTGGTAAACGAAGGTTTCTAAAGGTGATTGAATGATACGTAGTTATTTCTGGCTGCCAATAATTGCAGCTTTTTTTTCTTTTTCTTGTAACAACTCTCAACCCCAAATGCCTAAACTGATTATCACTCTTGTGGTAGATCAGATGCGACCAGACCTACTTACTCGGTTTGATGATTTATACACCGGTGGTTTTCGTTGGCTCATAGACCATGGCATCTGGTTTACAGACACACACCATGAGCATAGTTATACAGCTACAGGTCCGGGTCATTTTGCCATTGGATCTGGTCAATATCCGGGGCGTGTTGGAGTTATTGGAAATAGTTTTTATGATCGGGATTTACAAAAAAATGTAAATTGTGTAGAAGACCCCAATGCACGTGTGGTGGGTGCCGAAGAAGGAAAAGCAAGATCCTATTCGCGATATAATACGACTGGACTAGGAGATTGGGTGAAATCTTCTTTTTCAAATTCTAAAGTGATATCAATCGGGGGAAAAGATAGGACAGCGGTGTTGCTAGGTGGACAAAAACCAGATCTAGCTTTGTATTTTAATTATGCAGGTCGTTTTATCTCATCGGACTATTATGTGGATTCACTTCCGGACTGGGCGAACCAATTCAACACATCACTGAATGCTGAGACTTACAAAGATTCACTGTGGACAAAATCATTATCAGATGATGTATACTTGAAATATGCTCGGGAAGATTTTTACCAAGGCGAGTTAGATGATTATTTAACCGATAATTATTCTCCAGTTTTTCCAATTGGTATTGATCCAAAGAACAACCCCAAAAAACATTTAATGGCTCGTCCATGGTTTGAGAGAGAAATTCTAAATTTAGCTAAAGAAGCTGTCGTAAATGAAAATCTTGGAGTAGACTCAAGTCCCGACCTTTTATTTATTGGGTTTTCTGCCATGGACTGGATGACTCATGATTATGGGCCCTTTTCCCAGGAGATTATGGATGCATACATCAAATTAGATAAATATTTAGGTAACTTTATCGAATTTATAGATAATTCTGTGGGATTAAACAATGTTCAATTTGTACTCACGGGTGACCATGGTGGTTTACCACTTCCGGAATATGTTATTGAGCAGGGAGGAATTGCCGGACGAATCAATAAAGAGCATTTAAAAGAAGCATTTGAATGGATCGATGAAGAAGTTGAAGAAAAATTTGGTAAGAATTTCTATCATCGTTCTGGTGGAAATTTCTTTTTAGACTTGGATCGATTGAAAAAAGCAGATATTGATCCACGGGTAATCTATGATATTGTACAAAATTATCTTCCAAAAGTGGAAGGAATAGAACGTATGATTTATAAGGAAGATATTATCAACAGCGCTGCAACAGACAAGATTACACATCGTTTACAGAATATGATACACCCGCATAAAACACCAGAGATATTTCCCATTGTGACGAATGGGTATTTATACAAAAGTCCTTATGGAACAGGGCATGGTTCACCTTACGATTATGACACACATGTTCCACTCATATTTTCCCATATCCATTCTCAACGGTTTTTAAATGCAACTCCACAGGCCACGGTAGATATTGCTCCAACAATCGCTCAAATACTAGGCGTTCACATTCCTGAGTATTGTGATGGTATAGCCATCCAATTCTAAAATGTTAAATCTTTCAAATCTGATAAAGCAATACGATGGCGTTCGCGCAGTAGATGATGTTTCATTCACGGTTGAAAAAGGAGATATTTTTGGATTTCTCGGTCCAAATGGCGCTGGAAAAACCACTACAATTCGTATGATTATGGGTATCATTCACCAGGACTCGGGCTTCATCGAATTGAATGGGAAAGATGTTAACACACTGGAACGTGACAACTTCGGTTACCTACCCGAAGACCGCGGTTTATATCAAAAGCAAAAATTAGAAGAAACTATTATCTATTTTGGAATTCTTCGTGGATTAGAAAAACCTATCGCTAAAACAAAAGCGAATGAATGGCTTGAACGATTCGGTTTGGGAGATCAAGGTAATCGAAAAATAGAAGAGCTTTCCAAAGGGAATCAGCAAAAAATTCAATTTATTTTATCCTTAATTCACGATCCAGATTTATTAATTCTAGATGAGCCTTTTACAGGATTAGATCCGCTTAATCAGCTATTATTAAAAGAGATTATTCAAGAAAAGAGGAGTGATGGCAAAACGATTCTTTTTTCTACTCATCAGATGGAACAAGTGGAACGACTTTGCACAAACATTTGTCTTATTAATAAAGGGAAAATAATTATTGAAGGATCTTTGGCAAGTGTAAAACAATCCCACCGCAGTGATGCAGTGGATGTTCGATTTTCGGGTGAATTAAATTCGGAAAAAGCGAAAACTTATTTTTCAGATGTAAAGATTGAAGAATCGTCCTTATCTGGTGTTTTATCATGTGATCCTCGAGATTTTTTATCTTGGATTAATACATGCGTTACTGTTGAATCATTTCAGATTCAAGTACCAAGTTTAGAACAAATTTTTATAGAAGAAGTGAAAAAAGCATCATGACCCAAATCTGGAAAATCTTTCAATGGGAATACATGAATCGCGTAAAGTCGAAACTCTTTTTGATTACGACATTTTTACTCCCATTCTTTATGGGTGGAATGATGTATCTGCCATCTATTCTCATGGATCTTGAACCTGAAGAAACTTCAGAAATTGGCTTAGTTTATCAAGATGACATTCTTGATCTGGTAAATCGATTTCAAGCTCAAATCGGTGTAACGCATCAACTTAAGAATGGAAATCCGCAATTTATTTTTAGCCGCTTTGATTCAGATCAATTTGCACTAGATAGTGTAGTTTCAAAGTCAATTGATGGATTTATGGTCATTCCATCATCTGTAATGGATACGGGGGAAGTGGAGTATTATAGTCTATCTCTAAGTAATATTAAGATTTACAGCCAATTGAGACGAGTCTTAAATCAAGTTGTAATTGAACAAAGAATGATTTATCAAAATATCGATATATCGTTGGTTGGACAATTAAGCAAAAGAATTTCATTTGAAACTTTTAAAATAGATGAAAATGGTAAAACTTCTGAAGAAGATGGGCTTACAAGTTTTATAATTCCATACTTGTTTTTGATGATTCTTTTTATGACTGTTTTTATGAGTGGTCAATTGTTACTTCGATCTGTTATGGAAGAGCGAACCAGTCGAACAATAGAAATTCTATTATCATCTGTTACGCCAGACGAATTAATGCGTGGGAAAATTTTAGGTCTAGGTGCATTAGGTTTGACACAAATGTGCTTCTATCTTATTGTGGGATTGGCCGTAACAGAATACAAAGAATTAGCTACTATCGAATTTTCTCAAATTCCTATTTTCTTGATCTATTTTATCACTGGATATTTATTTTATGCTGCTATATTCGCAGCCATGGGGACATTTTTTACATCTGAACAAGAAGCACAACAATCCAGTGGGGTTATTAGTATGGTTGCGATCCTACCTATGGTATTTGGTTCTTATTTTATTAGCAATCCAAATTCAGCCTTTACGATTGGTGCAACTTATATTCCTCCTTTAACACCTTTTATGATGATAATTCGTTTTGGAACGGGAAGTGTGGAAATGCCAGAAATAATTTATACCATGATCCTAATGATCATTTCCTGCTGGATTATGTTGAAAATATCCGGAAAAATCTTTCGAACTGCCGTTTTACTCTATGGAAAGAAAGTCACAATAAAAGAAGTGCTACGTTGGATTAGTGCTTGATTCTTATAGCACTTTCATAATTTTTACCTAAATTCATTCGTTAATGACAGCCCTCATCACCTATTTTGTGACGGCACTTGTTGTGTCGTTCTTATGTTCACTCCTTGAATCAGTACTCTTAAGTATATCCATTACCCATGTATCTGTCCTTGAAAAGAATGGAAGTCATTCGGGGAAAATAATGGCTGAACTCAAGGGAAACATAAATCGTCCTCTTGCCGCTATACTTACAATCAATACCATTGCAAATACTGTGGGCGCAGCAGGTGTTGGTGCACAAACTATGAACCTTTATGGCAACGAATGGGTAGCCTTTGCATCAGGGATTTTAACCTTATCCATTCTGATTTTTTCGGAAATTATCCCAAAAACAATTGGCACTCTTTATAATAAATCTCTGGCATCTTTTACGGCCTATACTATTAGGTCTCTTATGATAATTGCATATCCGTTCGTGCTTCTATCTGAATTCATGACTAGCTTGATTCATTCTGGAGAAAATGGTGGAGAATCTAAGGCATCTCGAGAAGAGTTACTCGCTATGGCAGAAATTAGTGAAGATGAGGGATCTATAGATGAACAAGAAGGGGATATCATTGAAAACCTGATGAAATTGGACGATATTGCAATTGAAGAAGTGATGACGCCTCGGTCAGTTGTTTTTGCACTCAATCAGAATCGCACTGTCGGTGAGGTAGTTGAAAAACATTCCCCCATTGCCTTTTCTAGGATTCCCGTTTTTGAGCAGGATTTAGATAATGTAATAGGATTAGTTAATCGATACACCTTGGTGAATGAGCAAGCTGAAGACCGGTTTGATATTAAAATGAGTGAATTGATGAAACCAATTCATACAGTGAAGGAAAAGGAATCTGTGGCCCATGTACTGGATCAATTTGTCAAACGTCGTCAACAAATTTTCATGGTGACTGATGACTTTGGAACAACTACGGGGTTGATATCATTGGAAGATGCAATTGAAACATTATTGGGTGTAGAAATAGTGGATGAACATGACAATGTAGTAGATATGAGAAAATTGGCTACGGCTAAAATGATTGAAAAAGAACAGAGTGAATCACTTCATAACCGTTGAGTTTAAACTGATTGGTATTTAAATTCGCCGGCTTAATTCCCAGGAGATTTTAAAAAATGGCTAAAAAACAACAAAGTTTTGCAGATAAAGCTGCAGGATCAAAAGATAAAGAATCGATTTATGTTAAATACGTAAAAAGTGTAAAGTCCGAAAAGACCGGACAGTGGAGATTTAATGAACAAATGGTTCGTTCCAAAAAAGGCGAACAACTCGACGTAGCACTTAAGCGTATGGATGAGGTTGCAAATTTGGTTGATATTGACCTTTCAAAATTCTTAATAGCAGATACGCCTGAAGTACCTGAAGAAGATGCGGTGGTTGAACCGAATGAAACAGTTGATGAGCCCATTGCTGCTGTTGCGGAGGAACAACCTGACAACCAAGATGATGATGTAGAAAAATCGGATGCATCGAATGAAGACTCAATTGATGAACCAGTAGCAGAAGAATCACCTGAACCTGGAACGGAAGAGTCTAAAGATATATCTGTAGATTCTGGCTCAAATGATGAGGCTCCTTCTGAAGATGATTCAAGTGAAGCTGAAGACAATAAACCAGAAAAAGAAGGTTAAGAATCTCTGGAGATTTCTGATTAGAATCATTGGATAAACCCATTAACTGAAAATATATTTGGAGAGGTGTCCGAGTGGCTTAAGGAGCACGCTTGGAAAGCGTGTGTGCGTTTACGCGTACCGTGGGTTCGAATCCCACTCTCTCCGCACTTAATTATACACACCCGGAGGGGTGGCAGAGTCTGGCTGAATGCACTGGTCTTGAAAACCAGCAAGGGTTTATACCCTTCGGGGGTTCGAATCCCTCCCCCTCCGCATAAGAAAAAACTCAAATTAAAGTCTGGGCTTTTTTGCTTTCATTACATCCAGTAATTTCATATCTATATTTAATCGAATTATATCTAGTAATCTAATGAATCCTCGCGTCCGCTTTGCACCCAGTCCCACTGGACAACTCCATATAGGAGGAGCAAGAACTGCATTCTTCAATTTTCTATTCGCCCGGAAAAATTCAGGCAAATTTTTAGTGCGAATAGAAAATACTGATCTTGAAAGATCAAAACAGGAATATACAGACCAGATCTGTGAATCTATGACGTGGCTAGGACTTATGTGGGATGATGACCTTGTTTATCAGTCTAAACGGACTGATGGGTATAAAACAGCAATTCTAGCTTTATTAGAATCTGGAAATGCTTACCGTTGTTTTGCATCCAAAGATGAATTAGAAAAGATTCGGGCCAAAACTGGATCTTATTCTTATTCTGGCTTATGGCGTGATCGCTCTGAAGAAGACATCCAATTCGAGATGGAAGAGGGCAAAGCATTTACGGTCCGGTTGAAAGTCCCCGAAGGGAAAGAAACCATCTTTGATGATCTCATTTATGGCACGATTACGTTGTCTCATTCTGAGTTGGATGATTTTATTATAGCCCGGTCAGATGGTAGCCCTGTGTACAACTTAACCAATGTGGTGGATGATAGTGAGATGGGCATCACCCACGTGATTCGAGGTGAAGATCATATCGCGAACACGCCTAAACAAATTCTAATCTACCAAGCTCTGGGGCTTGATATTCCAACCTTCGCACATTTACCAATGATCCTTGGCCAGGATAAAAAGCGATTAAGCAAGCGACATGGTGCAACGGGTGTGCAATCTTATCGTAATGAAGGATATCAACCTGAAGCGCTTTTAAATTATTTATCATTACTGGGATGGAATCCGGGGACAGAAGAAGAAGTGATGTCTTTGGATGAAATCATCCAAAAATTTGATTTAACTATGGTCCATAAAAAAGGTGCAGTCTTTGATGAAAAGAAATTGGATTGGATCAGTGGGCAACATTTAGTTAGACAATCGAATGAATCTATTTTATCAGGGATAGAAATTATTCATAAAGATTGGAGAACTGATTTTGACAAAGCTTTTAAATTATCAGTGATTAATTTGATGAAAATTCGTTCTAAGTCATTAGTAGATATTATGACTCAAACTGATTATTTTTTTAGCGATCCTCATGAATTTGATGAAAAAGATGTCAGAAAAACATGGAAGAATGATACGTCAGACATTGTTTCTAATATTCAAATTATTTTAATGGAAATTGATCAATGGGATGGGGAATCATTGGAGAAAAAATTGAAATATTTCATGGAAGAAAAAGGACTTGGATTTGGGAAAGTGATGAAACCTATTCGATTGGCTATTTGTGGTACGATCAATGGACCATCTCTGTTTGAAATTCTTTCGCTTTTAGGAAAAGATATTTGTTTAAGAAGAATAAAAAAGGCTCTATCGCAATTTTAATATGAATGACACTCAAAAAGAACCCATCAACTTTATTCAAAAAATCATTGATGATGATACCGCTTCTGGGAAGTGGGATAATCGTGTCCATACGCGATTCCCACCAGAACCAAACGGCTACCTTCACATTGGCCATGCCAAATCTATTTGCCTGAATTTTGGGATTGCAGAAAAGAATGGTGGCAAATGTAATCTGCGATTTGATGATACCAATCCGGTAAAAGAAGAGGATGAATATGTTCAGTCCATCATTGAAGATGTAAAATGGCTTGGTTTTGACTGGGAAGATAGACTTCTTTATGCATCGGATTATTTTGATCAAATGTATGAATTTGCTATTCAACTGATTCAGGATGGGAAAGCTTATGTATGTGATTTATCAGGCGATGAAATACGCAATACTCGAGGCACTTTAACTGACCCAGGAAAGGAAAGCCCCCATATAAATCGATCCATTGAAGAAAATCTGGACCTATTTGTTCGAATGAAGAATGGCGAATTTGCAAATGGTGAAAAAGTTCTTCGAGCAAGGATCGATATGTCTCATCCGAATTTGAATATGCGTGATCCTGTTATATACCGAATTCTCCACGCATCCCATCACCGTACTGGGGATAAATGGTGCATCTATCCCATGTACGATTGGGCCCACGGATTAGAAGATTCTATAGAAAAAGTAACTCATTCAATTTGCACATTGGAGTTTGAAGATCACCGCCCGCTCTATGATTGGTATCTAGAACGATTAGGGGTTTACCATCCACAACAGATTGAATTTGCTCGGCTTAATTTAAATTTTACAATAATGAGCAAACGGAAATTGAAACAACTAGTAGATGAGAATCATGTGGATGGATGGGATGATCCACGGATGCCATCGATCTCTGGATTACGCAGACGTGGATATACTCCAGAGTCAATCCGGAACTTTGTTGAAGGTTTGGGTGTCACAAAACGTGATTCGATCATTGATGTCATTCGGTTAGAAAATGCTCTTCGTGAAGATTTAAATAAACGGGCACCACGGGTTATGGGTGTTTTAGATCCACTAAAAGTTGTCATTACCAATTATCCTGAAGGTAAAACAGAAATGTTGGAAGCCATTAATAATCCAGAAGATGCTGGTGCCGGTAAAAGGGATATCCCATTTTCACAAGAATTGTATATTGAACAATCAGATTTTATGGAAGATCCGCCGAAAAAGTTTTTTCGACTGGGACCCGGCAGAGAAGTACGGCTTCGATATGCTTATTTTATTACTTGCCAAGATGTCATTAAAGATGAGAATGGTAATATTATCGAATTACAATGTACTTATGATCCAAAAACAAAAGGTGGTTCTGCACCAGATGGCAGAAAAGTGAAGGGAACATTACATTGGGTTTCCAAACAGCATGCTGTAGATGCAGAAATCCGCTTATATGATCGATTATTTTTAAATGAGAATCCTGACAAAGATGGTGATTTTTTAAAGAATTTGAATCCGGATTCCTGTAAAACTTTTTCCAATTCAAAATGTGAACCTAGCCTTGCGAATCCTAAAAATCTTACTTATCAATTTGAACGTAACGGTTATTTTATTAAAGATGAAAAAGAATCAATTAATGGAAAATTGGTTTTTAACCGGGCAGTGTCTTTGCGAGACTCCTGGGGAAAATTTCTCAAACAAGTTGGGAAATGAATTTATCAGTATTTTGAATTGGATTAATTCATTGATTACCCCTAAGTTGAGATCATGAAACCAAACCTACCGATGCGGAAAATTATTTCAATACTAATTTTTATATCCCTTCTCTCAGCGAGAAGCCCATACACATATGTGTATTTGCTTCCATTTGAGAATATCCAAAATGATCCAGCGGTGGAATGGATAGCGGGAGGATTAACTGATATGGTTCATCAGGAATTAAAGAATCATCTTGGCCTTCGGATGAAGACAAAAGAAGATTTAGAAATTATCATGAATGATCGTTCGCTTATGTTGAAACAGCCGCGTGGGTCACGGAATCTTCTTATCTTAGGTAAATACAATCGACAATTAGATAAAATTCATGTTTCAATTCAGATGGTTGATGTGGCTAATTGGGAAGAATTAGCTGTGAGAAAAATCATGGCAGTGTACACCCAGATACCTTCATTGAACAAAGCAGTTGGTACAACAGTCAATCAAATGATAACACCTTATATTCAAAGCCAACCAGTTGCGAAAGTTTCGCCTTTCCCGGCATTCTCTGAGCCAAAGGTTGAAGTAAAACGACATTCGGTTTCACTTGAATCTGAAAAAGTAGTCTCTAACTTGGACCACCAAATAGCAGAATTGGAAGCATCCATGGATGTTCTTTTGGGCGCTCGCGTGAGAAAACAAGATCAACCGAAAAAGGAAGTTCCTCGGTTTGATGCAGGTGAATGGACCATGGATTTTGATGTTGATAAAAAGTTGGAAGATAATCCTGAAAATGCTGGCAATACGCAAATGTTATCCGCGGTTCTGGATCAACTCCTTACGAATCCTTATGATGTGGAATTACAACGTCCTGAATTTGAATACCACGAAGACGATGAACTTTATATGACAGTTCGTTTTCCGGTTATTTACAAATTAAAAGATAAGATCATTAAAGATATGCTTGGAACACTTCCTTATACGGGTCTAGAACAAAATGGGACGTTAGCGATCTTCTATTTTGATAAAAATTCGTTTAATTTCCCTAAAAAATACGTTGAATTAATTAAAACGGGGGCATTCCGGATTATACCCGTGATTCGAATTTTGGATCAAAACAGGAATACATTGATCGTGGTTGCGGATACACCGGATACCTATTGGCATACCAAAACAAGTGATAAAGTTTTGTATGTTCCCCAACATCAGTTTTCGCCTCTAATTGATTTTGCGATTGGCGGGTGGTCCATGCAGGTGGCTATGGAAACAGTAGAAATCCAAGCTGTTTATGAATTTATACTTCCAGTAGCAGATGTTGAATCTTTGAGTAATGTTAGCGTTAAGTTCGTTAATGAAGGTGAGCTTAAGTCTTTCTTGGATCCACTTCTTTGATACAACTGTAGGGAATTATACTTTATGAGAATAGCAAATAATACCTTAGACTTCCATATGAATATAATTTTCATAGCTATACGGAAGTATATCTAAATTTGGATGAGTTTCGGGTTTGTAAAGATTAAAGTCATATCAGTATTTGTAGTTGTCCCTAATCAGCAAAATAAATTTTCAATAATACAATGATAGACAAGTCATGAAAAAGATACTATTACTTTTAGCAATATCCCTGCCATTCGCGCAAAGAATGGACCCCATTGATTTGGCCATTGATGAATTACGTACAATCGTTGAAATAGCATCTCGTTCATCTCAAAAGGTCTTTGTAGATGATTTTACCGGTCTCAACTGACCATACTGTCCGTCCGCGAGTTTCGCGATTTCAGAAATGATGGATGAGTTTCCGGAAACCTTAGTAAGTATAGAATGGCATAGCCCAAGTTACACACCCAGCGGTTCCGATTTTGACCTTTCATCGGAATATAGTCAACGTAGTGGAATGTATGGTGTGGGAGGTATTCCTCATACCCAGTGGAATGGTGTAGAAGAGACTGTTGGTGGTTATCCAAATGGGGATTGGAGCCCCATGTATAGTTCCTTCATATCTATATATAACAGTATGGTTGGCGATGATACACCTTATGATATAGAAATCAATGGAATGATTAATGAAACGGTCGTATCATATGATGTTTTTATTACCATGGATGCCGATATGAGTTCAACAAATCAAAAAGTAGATATTTTTGTGGTTGAAGATAATATCTGGTCCTACTGGAGTGGTGCAAGCAGCTACCATGATGCAAGGAATGTAGCCAGGAATTGGGTTGTGACTGAAAATCTATCCATAAGTTTGTCTGGCGAAACAGAAACTTTCTCGGGGACATTTGATCTTAGTGATGCCTGGGTTTTTGACAATGTAAAAATTATTGCAATTGTCCAAAATTATGGAAACCCAAAGCAGATCTATCAAGCCAGCCAAATCAATATTAATGATATGAATCCTGACATCGATGATGACAGTATTTTAAATGGAGAAGACAATTGTGTTGATGTTTATAATCCAAACCAAGAAGATGTTGATAGTGATCAAATAGGTGATATGTGCGATCCCTGCAATGATTTGGTATATGTTCTTGGAAATGCAAATGGTGATTTAGACCAAAATGGAGATCCGGTTATTGATATTTTTGATTTATTCACCTTGGTTGATAATTTACAGGAAGAGACTATTAATGAATGTTCGGAAAATGTTATGAATATCAATGGTGATAACCATATTAATATTCTTGATGTAGTTTACCTTATGCAGATTTTATTGAATAGTAATTAATACGGAATTCAATACCAAAAGTTTTAAATAAAAAGCCGGTTAATAAATCGGCTTTTTTTAAACCCTTGAGTTAGAAGTGAGTATATAAGGCAGAATTGCCGTTTCTAGGATAGGAACTTCAGTAACATTTATAATTTTTTTTAAAAAATACAGAAGCCATTAAGGATTAAATTGAAAAAGCTATTAATAATTATTCCAATCATGATGTTTGTTTTGATCTCAGGGGAATCCTTGGAAACAGGGGGGAAGATTCCAGATCTAAAATTAAAATTATTAGATGGAAAAAAGACATCTATCCATGCACTTTTGGAAGATGGGCCACTTCTCATCGACTTTTGGGCGACATGGTGTAAACCATGTAAAAAAGTCATGAAACACCTGGATAAATATCATAATAAATATGAAGAAAACGGGTTTAAGGTATTAATGGTGAATCAGGATACGCCACGTAGCGTGGGAAAGGTTAAGTCATACATTAGGAGCCAAAAATACTCCTTTTACGTTGGTTTAGATCCCAATCAAAAAATAGCAAAAAAGCTGAATGGTCTTATCATGCCGACTCTCATCCTTGTTGATACCGATGGAACAATTCTGTGGCGGCATCAAGGGTATATGCCTGGTGAAGAGGTTGAAATTGAATCAAAGATACAGTCTGCAATAGGTTTATCTACAGACGAATAGGAAAATTCATCCTAATATGTGTAAGCCACTTTTATTATTTACTTTATTTTTTATAACGTGTCTTTTTGCCGAAGACTTATCTTATAATGCTGCTATTACATCTAAATTCGGAGATAATTATAATTTCTATACCTACACAGAAAATCGATTTGATTTAAATATATTTTATAAAGATTTTCAGAGTTGGATCCAATACGAATATTCTAATCCACCGGATATTGGTTTTCCAATCAATGATATTCGAAAGTTTCGCATAGAATATGGTCATGACAATTATACCATTAAACTTGGGGATATTTATGAATTTTGGGGAAGAGGTCTCGTTTTAAATCAAATTGATGATCAAACAACTAATTTTGATAATGGGATACGGGGTATGTTTCTGGGCTATGAAAAGGGGGGGCTTACTTTTAACCATATTAATGGTAATTCTAATATATGGGATTTTGGTCAGGATTTACGAATCCCCAAGTATAAGAATTCACACAATGTCTCAGCAAACCAAATCATCTTTGATTTAAACTCATTATCACTGGGGATTTCACATCTTTCGTCCAAAGAAAACCATATGTTAATGTTTGGCAATGATGCATTTATTTCCCATAACATGAAGGGCATATATGGTTCTTGGATTTTGGATAATGTGGATCTGTTTATGGAATATGTTGATAAAATTTCAACAGAAAAAAATAATATAGGTCCCCTTGATTCTTTGAAATCAGGTCACGGTTTTTATTTGAATTTCAATATATATGGTGGTAATTGGGGACTAACAACAGAATATAAGAGATATGCATTTGATAAAGGTCATTTAGGTTTTACTCCTGATGATTATGGCAACAGAATTGCATTCCAGGCAATGCCGACTTTAGTTAGAGAACAAAATTCCACTTTGCTTGGACGAGTAGCACATCAATTCAATTTCAATGATGAAAGAGGTGTCCAAGTATCATTAACCGGTTCAATCCTAAATTTAGATGTTATCCATCAATATGCTCATTTAAGTCGGAATGAGGAATGGCAGTCCCAAACATTATTGGATTGGGTGGATACTTCCATAGATGGATATTTGCCTAGCTCAAATCCGTCTGCTTTACCTTATTGGGAAAATTATCTTGAGATAAGTGGTTCTCAATTGAATGATAATCTTTATTTTAAATTAGGCCGAGGTCAAAACAGGGGCATCTTGGAGATCATGCGTTATTTCAAAGGAGAGCAACAAGATAGGATCATTAATTCTTTCTGGGAATATGACACGGTAGTTACTGATTTTTATGGGACTATATATACGATTATTGATTCTGCTGAAGTTCTCGATACGAGTTTCACAGATCTTTATTCTGTAGAAAATAAAATGTGGCAGGAGTTAAAATCAATTACTTATCCTCTGGAATTGTCCTATTTATTTAATAATGGATATTCAGTAAGTATTAATTTTGAATATCAGGAAAAACAATTGAGAAATACATCTAATGGGAACTCAAGAGAGTACAACGCATCAGATTCTTTATGGGTGTTGATCGATCCAGGAAACCCGGATTCAAATTTCACTCAATATGATAATCTATTTCATGCTGGTACGAAAAATTTTGATACTCAGTTTAATAGAATGTTATCATTAACAATTGGGAAGGCATCCAAGTGGTCTGCTACCTTGACTCATGACCAAACAAACGCATTCTTTGGCCCAACAACAGTTGACCCATATTATAATCCATTAGAAGCATTAATATTTGGAGATCTGAAATATTTTACAGGGAAACGAAATAAAGTTGACCCCCCGGATTTTATTCAAAAAAAGTGGGTTTCATTGGAGTTAGCTTATAATCTAACATCATCTCAAAGAATCTCTATATTATATGGTTCCCTGCAAGGTGGCCTTTTTTGTAGCAATGGTGTTTGCCGAACAATAGCGCCCTTTAATGATGGGATTAAATTGTCTTACAGTGCCATCTTTTAGAATTGTATTAAACGATTAAATATGAGTTGGTTGAAGAGAATGATAAATAGATTATTAAGACTTCACATTTTAGCGTTATTTATTTCTCAGGCTACATCTCAATCGTTAGATGTGGGTGATATAGCATCTAATTTTACAATACCGTATTGTGAAAATGGGGAAGGGAATTTTAATCTATATGATGAATGTAATGGTGCCTTAAACGGTGGTAATTATAAAGTAACTTGGTTAACGCTGTTTGCTTCCTGGTGAAGTTCCTGTCAAGTGGAGGCTCCGCTTCAGGAAGGTTTGTGGCAAGATTATGTAAATAGTGGTGCCCCTGTTATGATGATTGATTATGGCGTGGATTGGGGGGCGTATTCCTGCGCTGGATGGGCGGATGCATTTGGCACTTCATACCCTATTCTAGATGGTGAAGCAGATGAGAGCCTCATTGATATTTATAGCCAGGGAATTGCTCCACACCATGTTGTGATTGATCACAATATGGAGATTGTTTATTCTGAGATTGGCTTCAATCAAGATGGGATTATAAATGCTATTAATTCCGCTTTAGAATATTTACCAATGGATGTAGATGGGGATGAAATTAATAATATGGATGATAATTGTCCGCATACCTATAATCCAACCCAAGATGATTTAGATGATGATGGATTAGGCGATGCCTGTGATGTTTGTGATAATGCAAATATCTGGGTCAGTGGAAATACAGATGCCACATTAGATATGGATGGAAATATTACATTAAATGTAATGGACATACTTACTCTTGTTGATATAATAGCAATCGAAGATGGTGATAATTGCAGTTATGAAGCGGCAAATGTAAATGGAGATAACCAAATCAATATGTTTGATCTTATTGCACTTGTACAAATGGTTTTAGGAGGTGGGATACCGTAAATAGCAGTTATGCTTTCTAACGGAATATTTTAGACTAGTCCTATGAATCAAGGTGGTGTTGCTATGATTGGTATCACGCTATTTGTTTTCAAAAAAAAATAATTGAATAAATTTATCTTTACTATCTCTATCCAAACATCTTTTAAATTCGGAAGTCTTTTATATAAGAAAAATCTTATTTTTATTAAGAATTATATGCGCCCGTAGCTCAACTGGATAGAGTGTCTGGCTACGGACTAGAAGGTTGGGGGTTCGAATCCTCCCGGGCGTACACCAAAAAAGCCTCTAAAAAGAGGCTTTTTTCATTGCTTATAAACATTCATTTTAAATTTGCCTTCGACAAGGCACTTGCCCTATATTTGGAGTGAGTATTTATACTCACGAGGTAAGTGAAAATAAACAAACAATAGGTGGTCACGGGAGTGGTACACCTTCTTTGGAGTTCGACATGTCGAAAAGAATAACCCTTTCTTTTCTATTTGGTAATGCCCAGGTTGTACTATGGGCACTTTTAAGCCTGCTCATATTAGCACCTACGTCCTCTCTCTACGCCCAAGATCCAGATGATATTGATGATGTGGAAGAATTCTTCGGCGATGATGAAGAATACGAAGATGATGAATACGAAGATGACGAATATCTCGACGATGACGAGTACGAAGATGACGAGTACGAAGATGACGAGTACGAAGATGATGAGTACGAAGATGAAGAAGATGAATTCGATGAAAGTGAAAACAATGAAGTATTATCGGACGAAGCTGAAAATCTGGGGTACACGATTGATTTACAAGGTGGATCACCGCGGTTTGTAAATTCAAATATAATTGATTGGGCATCAAATGTTGATATGCGAGGTAGCGTTGAATTCCCTGTACTCATGCAGGTTCTGGGTATGAAATTCAGATTTGGTGCTGAAATTGGTACGTTCAAGTTTGAGAATGC
>Ga0308019_10000719_pt1 | contig 20580 bp, 15 predicted proteins | sample Neamet284_FD_203135 | JGI IMG/M metagenome (GOLD analysis project Ga0308019, IMG submission 203135) | Marine microbial communities from water near the shore, Antarctic Ocean - #284 | ecosystem: Environmental > Aquatic > Marine > Unclassified | place: Southern Ocean | collected 2014-10-01 | reverse complement strand
CATGCCAACTAAACCGAATCCTGCGCCCGTAAACAGCACCAGGCAAATCAGCGAATGGAGAAGGTAATTGCTCAAAGCACTGCGCCCGACAGCTGACAATCTGAGGCGCAGTGAAGGGAGCATCTGGCTTTGGCAAAACAGCATGATGAGGCCTAACCAGCCCATGGCCATGGACACTCGACCAACTTGGTAGGTGCCCTGAAAGTAGCCCGATATCACGATCGCATCAAATCCAGAATCAATCGCCTGATACAACTCATACCCATTCACGAGCAAGCCCACGCCAAAGCCGCCCACCGTCAACCGCATGTAGAACATACGCGAACCTTTTGCCGACAAGATCCCCTTCCGATACATTGCCATTCCAAGAAGCATCATTCCTATGACATCCCAAAGCATGAACACAGGGGCGAAAAACAGCAGATTCTCATTGACGCCTTTTGCGTTATAGGCCGCAACTTCTCCATAGGATCCTTTGCGAATGTCAAGTTCTTTGTCGACTGCCGTTTCATTGTATTCAAATGAATTTTCTGATTCGTGCCAAAGGGTTGCTTCATCGAGGAAAGCCTGAGAATGATTGCCGTCAGGGTCCGATTCAACAACATCTGCTGCAGCCCTTGCATCCATCATGACTCCACCAGCGGTGATGAACAGCAAGGAAGAGCAAAACAAAATGGTGACTGAAAGGGTGACCAAGGTTTTTGGTTGTGCGTGCCGCAATGGGTAAAGCAAAGCCCCCGCAACGGCGTAAAGCATTAGAATATCGCCTTTCCATAGCAGGATATAGGCATCAAAGATCCCAAAGAGAAGCAAAAAGAACGTGCGGCGATAATGCAACCAGCCGCTTTTTTCAACACCTGACTTGCTGCCGAGACCCGTCGTAAACATCACGATACCTGCCCCAAACAACAAGGAGAAAAGGGCCCGCATCGAACCCTCGAAAAAGAGATTGACGCCGCCCCAAACGGCGTAATTTAGTTCGGGATGATTGCCAAGCCCCACAAATGGATTGTAATACCCGACTGAGGCCATTCCAAATGCGAGAATGTTGAGCAAAAGCACACCGAGCAAAGCCACACCTCGAAGCACATCCAAAGATTCAATTCGACGGAATCCAGCAACGGGTGTTGAAACAGACTGGAGTGGTAAATCTGCCCCTTTCATACCTGCGTGTTCGGTACCCGAGGGTTAAATCTTCAGCCGTTTGATGTCTGAATATCCAAGTTTTTCGATGCTTTGTGCCCGGTGGTTTGCCGCCTGTTCAAACATGGCCTCTTCTCTATGGTTGGGAGATGTTGAAAGAGGGACGGCGTTAGTGTGTTGCTATGGCCGCAGACCTCTTGGCTGGTGAGCGAGTGCTCGCTTTCGATTTGGAGACGACTGGCGTGTCCACTCAATACGACCGAGTGGTCCAGTTAGCCCTGGTCGGAGCCAACCCTGACGGGTCCGAAATTCATTATGAGCAACTCGTCAATCCCCGACGCCCCATCCCCGCTGGAGCAAGTGGCGTTCATGGCATCTACGATCCGGATGTTCGTTCAAAAGGGGACTTTTCGACCATCGCTGACGCTGTCAGCGAACTCATCGAAGGTGCAATCATCGTCGGTCATAACGTGCGGAAATTCGACATGTCAATGTTGGAAAACGAGTACCTCCGCCTCGGAAAACAAGCACCAAAACCCAAAGCAATCATGGACACCTATGAACTGGTCCGCCGGTTGAAAATCGGACGGCCGCACGGCCTTGGGCCGCAATGCACGCGCCATGGAATTGAACTCAAAAACGCCCACACCGCTGCTGCTGACGCTGCTGCATCGCTGCTTCTGTTTTGGAGGCTCTCTGTTGATCATGCACCATCATTCCGCAAATCTGTTGAAGAGATTGAACGCTGGGCTGTCCACGGAGCTGCCAGCCCTGACTCTTCGGACCTTGGGCGTGGTTTAACCGACCTTGAACCGGTCGACAACCTTGGGAAAATTCGAATTGATGGTGGACATATGGTGCTCGCCTTTGGCCGGCACAAAGGACGCCACCTGAGCGAAGTTCAAAATGAAGATCCGCGTTACATCCAATGGCTGCTGTCACCCAAAGGCATCGAAGACGATGATGCGAGAGAACGCGTTCGGACCTACCTTGGAAATCTGTGAACCAAAGCCTTGCTATGGCTTGTTAACCATGGCTAGAGAATGCACTTCCTTCTCACGTTCGGTGGTGTTCAACGCCGTCCGGCATCGGGCTCCAGGGCAAAACATCGCACCAATGACCAACGCGCCAAACCCGTTGAGCCGTCATGATGGATCCGAGGAAGAGTGCTCCTTGGTGCCCGCTTGCAAGTGTTTCTTGGAGGGCTTCTTTGCCACGGTCAGAAAACCGAGCAGATTGATGCACCCCTGTTGGAACGGCGCGTCCATCTTTGTTTAGCGGCTCGCAGAGCTCCAACACGGCAGCACCAGTAGAAGGATCGAATTCTTGGAGGAGGACAACGGCATCTGCGAAATCACTTTTGTGAAGCGTTCCGTTCTCATGCCGCCAATTCCACCAATGTGGGCACCATGCTTTCCAATCGCAGAACCCGCCGCATGAGGCGTCCCCCACTGTGGGTTCCATGGGGAGGGGCGTTGGTATGGTGGCCTGCCAAGCAGCATAAGCGTCTTCCAAAACGCTCTCGCCGACCGCAGCCCACTTTGACGAATCATGTGTGTACCAGCCTTCCGTTCTTACCGGTGGAGCACCCGGGTTATTGGAGAGGAGAATGTCGCGATACATCCGCAATTGACGGTTGACATCAACCTTCAACTCGCCTTCAGGGATCCGTCCGGTCTTGAGATCTGCAACCAGCCACCCTTGGGGTTGGCCTGCTTCGTCAAGGTCGGTCATCAACAAATCGAGACGCCCCATCAAACGACCATCAGCCGTTTTCAATTCACCTTCCACTGCGATTGCTGCGGATTGGATTCTTCGCCACAATGCGGCGGTAATTCTTTCGTGATCGAGGCCCCGAACGCCGACGTGGTCGAGAAGCATGATGATACCACCGCGTTGGTGTTGTAAGGCGTCCTTCCACTTTTCTTCCTTCCATTTTGGCCGACGTGGTGTGGCCATGAACACGGCTTTCTCTTCCTCCCAGCGTACCTTCAGTACCCGCTCAGCCTCAGCAACAATCCATCCGCTTTCGGCATCTGGTTTTGCGCTGATGTCAAGGTTGACGAGGTCCTCAATTGAGGCGTGGACGGCGGTTCCGACTGATGCCGCCATACCTGCTTTCCTTGGCAGGCCTTGCCGGCTCAACCAGTACATACGGGGGCAGGTTTCGTAACGGTTCCAGGCTGATGGAGAAAGCATGTGGGGTCGTGCTACATCGGCCATAGAATATGCTTGACCTCAACGAACATGAAGCCACCGGCCTCATCCAATGGAGGCAAAGTGTTGATACAGAAGGGGGCTTGTCAGGAAAGCATGGAAGGCGCAAAAGTTCGCATCACGAAGGACGTCAACACGGAAAACGCACTCGTTGTCGCGTGCTTCCCAAGCATCGGCATGGTTTCGAGCGTGGTAGCTCATTTTCTAATCGATCACCTCGGCCTTGAATTCGTTGGGGCTGTTGTCGACAACCGTCTACCGGTGATTACCCTCGTCAACGATGGTGAACCAATGCCGGTTATTCGCGCCTATGCAGGCAGTCCTAAGTGCACCATTGAAGGCTGCGATCAGGTCATTCTATTGATGAGCGAACTTGTGATTCCTGAACCATTGATCCACGACATTGTCTGGGCTATGTTTGAATGGTCAAAAGAAAATAACATCGTTGCGGGTGTCGTCATCGATGCATTTGCCAAAGAAGGAATGAAAGGCAACCTCAATGGTTCAGAACCGTCCGTTGAATACGATGACACCGAAGGCGTCGACGTCGTCGGTATTGGTGCCAATGCAAAGGTCCGAGAAATGCTCAAAGAATTGGGCATCCCGCTCCTGAACCAAGGCGTGATCAAGGGCATCAACGCCGCGATTCTTAGCGAAGCACGACGAAGAGGTTTGGACCTCATGTCCATTATGGTTGAAGCGGATCCTCGCTTCCCTGATGCTCGCGCAGCAGCAACCCTTATCGAACATCTGAATGCCTATCTGCCGGCTATTGATTTACCTCATCAGCCGCTTATTGAGGAAGCAGAACTCCTCGAAGCTCAAATCAAATCGATGATGGATGGCGCTGACTTACCTGAATCGACCCAGGGCAACTCGATGTACAGTTAATCGGTAGGCCTGAAGCCAATCACGGTGCAAGTAAGCCCGAGAAGAAGCAAGATTACGCTGAGGTATGTTGGCATCAGCATAACCTCATTGTAGGGTAGATGGAGCCAGTCCAGCAAGGACTCGCCTCGTGAGAACTTTCCACCGGCTGAGGCTGTAAGCAACATCAGACCTGTTGCACCCGCTCCCGAACATGCTTGAATGATGCTCGATCGCTTCGTCTCCCAAACCGCGGCCCCAATGCGCCAACGACCAACCAGCGCGCCCAAAGCAAGTCCGAGCCCGCTCATTGAAAGCAGCATTTTGTTGGCCAGCAATGGGCTTCCCATGTCCCCGCTAGGAGCAGAAGATAACCCGCTCCAGATGGCAAAAGGTGTAGCAATGATGCCGAACATGAGGGCGGAATGGGCAACTGCGTCGCCCGCTGATCGCTTTTCTTTGAGGGATGTTGGCAACCACGGACAAACCAAACAAAACACGAAGGCGATGCCTGCAAGAGAATAAGCCCCCACCACCAATTCGGTCGCAACGACGTGGAACGTATTGGACGAGACCATCACTGGCCACCTCCGTAAGTTCCGGCGAGGTATTCATGCCCATACCAAGCCCACTGCTCTTCGGTCCAACCCGGTGGCAAGCCCCCTTCTGGCAGCGGTGCAGGAGCGTCTGATGTCGACTCGACCACCGAATCTGCGGCTTGGATGGTTTGGATTTCTACTGTTTGATCAAAGGTTTTGAGAAGATCTTCTGAGTTTGTTCGAGGCTTTTGTAAAGCCACAACAGCACCGAAAAGAAGCAGGCCCATGGCGAGACCTTGGATGTAAATCGGCCGGTCATCAACTTCTGCCGGCGTGACTTGGGCAGCGAGTGTAAACCAGGGTGTGGTTTGTTCAGGACCTTGCCCGGTGAAGGTAGCACGCCATTGTAGGCTTGAGGGTTTGAGTGTTGCAGGGAGCGTGAATTCCCACACCTGTTCTCCCGATGCGTTCACCGATGCTTCGAGGGTCACCCCATCTTCGGTTTGCCATTCGACGGCAACCGTTTCCGTGAATTTGGTCTGAAGTTCGACAAGCGTCACTTCGCCGACTTCCCTCATGCTGGGTGGCACGAAATCTTCGTGCAAGCGTGGGAGGTCTTCAGGCACCGGTTCGATGTTGATCACAAAGGCTTCAGAGATTCCGAAAAAGGGCCGGCCTTGAGATGAGCCCGTTGCATCACCATGATGCACTGAAGCGAACAGGGTCCGCTCCCCGATTGCATCTGCTCGTAAGATCCAGGTGTGTTGAAGCGAGGCGCCGCTGCCATCGGTTGAGCGTTCGACGTAATTACCGGTCCCTCCGCTGCCATCAGAGAGGATTTCCCAGCCATTCGATAGAGGCGTGTCTCCGTTCGCATTTGTACTCGACAAAAGGAAGAGGCCAACCAAATCTTCGTCATGGCTCACATCAACACCCGCGACGACGATGGTCACTTCTGTGGGCTGGCCGGCCCACACATGTTCAGGCGTTTCAATGGAAAGAGAAAGCGAAGACGTCGCATTTTGTCCAGCGTCACCATGGCAGGCCCCACCGCATTGCATGTCGCGAAGACCGTCCCCGTTTCCACCAGGTTCAGCTGCTCCGAAGGTTGTGGAACCAAGAAGAACCAGCAGAAGAAGAAGGACTTTTACTCGGAGTTGGAACACATCAGTCCCTCCTTTCAAACAAGACCAATCCGAGAGCACCCGCACCAAGGAAGACCAACAAAAATCCAATCACTGAGCCGCTAAAAGACACTTGACTGTTCGCAGTTTCGACCGCCGGCATCACTTCAACAACGGTTGAGGCCGATGACCCTGATTGCAATGAAAGCCCATCGATCACTGGGCGTACTGTGTAAGAAGTCTGCCCGGAAATCAAAGGCTCATCTGAATATTCCAGTGTCGCTACTGTGGCGACGATTGCACCATTTCGTTCGATGTTAAAGGTGGCATTTGGTCCATCATAGGTCCATTCCAAATTGACGGTTTGTCCATCAACAGATGCTTCGAGTTCGGTGACAACTGGCCCTTGCACTGGCATCAGCGGTAGGTTGGCGGTTGCTGTCGCACCAAGGTCGTCGGTGACCAAGAGGTTGACTGAAGCCCCACCCGTTGGAATCAGCGTGAACGTGGCCCCTGTCCCAGAACCGGAACCGCCGTTGACATCCGACCATGTCCAAACATAGGACACAACCTGTCCGTCAACATCCGAGGAAGTGCTGGCGTCCAGAATGACGACCTCACCAATCCAAACCGATGGAGATTGTTGTTCAATCGATGCGGTTGGAGGAAGGTTGGCAATCGAGACTTCGCCATAAGCCGCCGTTCCGAATTCTGTGCCATCATGGACAGAAACCTCGACCGACCATTGCTGGCCCGGGCCGAGGAAGTTTGCTGGAACGGTCGTTTGATTCGAAAGAGACGCTTCAAGGAAGCCATTTCTGTACCACTGAATCGATGTTGTTGGGAGGTCACCGTCGACATCTGCAGTGGTGGTGGTGAGGACGAGTGGATTGAGAATTGAAGGTGATTCGCTCAGCAGCAGTTCAACCGAAGGGGCGCTGTTGATGATGGAAAGTTCTGCCTCAAGCATGGTCTCACTCAGGGAAGTTCCGTCGCCAGCCCTCACTTGTACAGTCCAAACCTCGCCTTTTGAGGTGTGCTGAGCAAAGAGCGTCGTGCTGTCGTCAAGAGCATTGATTTGCACGCCATCTTTGAGCCAAATGATTTGAGAATTCGCTCGAAGGTCGCCGTCGACATCGCTTTGTGAAAACTGAACCGTTGCATCTTCAAGGGTCGTTATGCTGGTCTGACTCAGTTGGATCGAGGTGGTAACCGGCGGGGTGTTTCCGATGATGACGGTGTTCGAAGAGATCCATGCTGACCAGGCTGCGCCATCGTTCACTCGGACCTTGGCGAACCATGATTGCCCTTTAGCAGTGGAACTCGCTGGCACACTCGAACCCTTGAACACTGGATCGACTGCCCCGTTTCGGTACCATTCCATCTCGCTGCGAGTTTCGGCATCACCGTCGGCATCTGTGAAGCCATAAGTCAACACTAAATCATCTCCAGTAACAGGATTTGACGGGCCTACAATGGCTGATGAAACCGATGGTGGGGTGTTTGGCGTTTCACCACCAATCTGGACGGTTTGAGAAGTCTGCCATGCTGTTGTAGCTTCACCGTCGCTGGCGCGAACTTCCATTGACCAGTTCTCGCCAACTCGTGTTGCATACGAAGGAACCTGCGCGCTGTTATCCAAATCAGAAACGACAACCCCTTCGAGCAACCAACGGGTTTCGATCGTGATATTGTCTTGATCATTATCGATGATAGCGCTGCCTATCCAGAATGAGAGATTGTCTGCACTTTCTGGTGACGACGGAGCGATGGAAGGAGGATACATCGTTGGCACGGAATTCGCGATGATCAGCAGATTGCTCGTCACGCTTGTACCTGCATCTGCTCCATCGGAAGGGGTCACGACTGCGTACCATTCTTGATGCTTGCTTGTCAGCGAGGGGGAGGCCGTTGCAGTACCACCTGTGTTTGAAAGCAGGCTGCCGTCCCTAAACCATTCAATGGTCGTGCCAGAGTCTGGATCGTTCTCTTGGTCGGAGTAGGTGTAACTAAGTGAGAGTGTTGAGGTGGTCGTTGCCCCAGAAGGGCCCAGCACAACGTTGCTGGCAGTCGGTGGAGTGTTAGGGGCCGCACCCGCTTCGGGAACTTGATAGACTGCAGTTGCCCATCGATCGCCGCCGTTTTGCGAGTTCCCATCTGCCGTCAAGCCAGCCACGCTGAGCGTTGCTTGGCCCGAGCCTGTTGAAGGGGCTGTCCAATCAAGGCTCCATGACCGTTGACTGCTCCCCGTGATTGAATGGGTCCCGCTTGTTCCAGCGCTGTCGACATTGACTGCAAACCCTATTCCTGAAGAAAGACTGCCTTTGTTGACATCGAGGCTGAACCCGCCATCGTTTCCTGAAACACCGCCTGTCACGGCAATGGAAAGCGTGTAAGTTTGGCCGGCAGTGTAACTGCTTGGATGGCCGCTTAGTGCCACGCTCGCTGCGGTCGTGCCACTTGTTGCATGGCAGGAGCAACCTGCGCTTTGATTGTACTTTCCTGCAGAGTTCCCTTCGGTGAGAGGGATTGCTGAAAGCAACAGCAAAGTTACCAACAAAATCGATGCTGGTTTGTTGAACATGCGTTTTGGTTGTCCGTGCTCTATGAGAGGGTTTCGCTTCGATGGAAGGAGAAACTGCGTTTGCAGGTCAATCATTCATAGTCGAATAACGATGGTTGCGCGGATTTCTTGGGTGCTGGGGTTGGTGGTGTTTCGGCGGGTGATGAGGGCGGTGATTTGCATGCATCATGCAATTGTTTTTCGCTCCAAACGGTCACGCCGAGTGTTTCAGCCTTGGTGAGTTTCGACCCTGCTTTCTCACCTGCAACGAGAATATCGAGGTGGGCGGAAACGCTTCCAACAACTTTACCGCCTGCTGCTTTAATGGCCAACTGGACCTCTTTTCGAGGGCGCTCAAGCGACCCAGTGAGGCACAGTGTCATGCCTGAAAGGGGTCCACTCTCTGCTGCTTTCGGTTCGTTCATGACCTCGATCATCGAGGCAAGATCTTCGAGCATGCTTCGGCGTTGATGCAGGCCATCGCGCACTTGAAGGGCGACTTTGCTACCGATACCATCGACTTCACACAGCGACCGAATGGCTTGATTATCCGCGTATTGTTTTCCTTTTTCGTCGGCTTCGGGCCCGAATTCTTCGTCACCCGCTACCGCCCTAGCCTGGCTGACCCAGAGCATCATGTTGGAGAATGATGTGAACCGTTGGGCAACCGATGTAGCCAATTCAGGACCGATGCCAGGAAGCCCTAGGGCGTGTAAGAAATGACCCAACCTCAACGATTTCGTTTTGCCAAGTTCGACGATGACGTTGAGGGCCGATTTCTCACCCATGCGGTCGATGTTTTCCAGTTCTGCTTGTTGAAGGCGGTACAAATCTGGTATGTTCTGGATCAGTTCAAGATGCAGCAGTTGGTCGACCAGCTTTTCACCAATCCCGTCCATCTCAAGGCTCCTGCACCAGTACAAAATGGCCCGACTTGTTCGAGCTTCGCACATCATGTTCTCACATCGAATAAACGCTCCAAGCGGAATGAGGGTAGCGTCACATGCAGGGCATTGGGTTGGAATTGTAATTGGAGAAGGTGTTGGCATTGGTTCATCGAAAGGAGCGCCATCTGCATGGAAACGTGAGGTGAGGTCGCCAGCAGTACCGGGTCCTAAACCTGCTTCGATCTTTGGAATCACATCGCCCCTGCGTACGATTAAAACCCGATCGCCGAGGTTGACACCAAGTCGTTCAACCTCGCCTACGTTGTGAAGCGTCGTGTGTTCCACAGTCACGCCGCCAACCGATTGGGGTGCGATGCGGGCAACCGGTGTGACAGCTCCTGTTCGGCCTGTTTGCCATGTGACTTCCAATAAAATTGATGTCGCTTCCTCGGGAGGGAATTTCCATGCCAGAGCCCAGCGTGGGTGGTGGGCTGTCATGCCAAGCAGATCCCTTGTTTCAAGCGCATCGACTTTGAACACAACGCCATCGATCTCAAACGCATATGGTTCACGTTGTTGGCCCCAATTGGTCGTTGTTTCAATCATGTTTTGAGCAACTGATGCCGCTGAATCTTCACTGTGAACGGTCCAAGGAGCAGGCTCGATACCGGCCGTATCCCTGAGCCAAAGAAGGCGGTCACTGTCGAAAGCATCGTTTGGAGGGGGGGTTGAATCGGGGTGACGGTTGTCTTCGGTTGGGAACTTGGCATCGTATGCTTGGAAGACCAGGTCTTCCGCCTTGGCTTTGCCCTCGCCTCGCTTTTGACGGAGCGCTCCGGCTGCTAGGTTGCGGGGGTTTGGGGAGACTTCTCGGTACTTTTGCAAAAACACATCCTTCCGCATGACCACCTCACCGCGCACATGCACGTCGACATCCGAACCGAGATGTTCGGGTACGTTGGCCAGCCGGCGTGCGTTTCTCGTCACGTCTTCGCCGCGTGTACCGCTGCCTCGAGTCGATGCTCGTACGAGCCGCCCTTTTCTGTATTCAAGAGAAAGAGCCGAACCATCCAGTTTCGGTTGGCTTAGAAAGCGCTTTGCGCCAAGGGCCGTTTCGTTGACAAAATGTAAAATCTCTTCATCGCTGGTGGCTTTGTCGAGGCTTTGCATTGGAAATTGGTGAATCACTTTCTCCGAACCGGGATCAACATCGGAGCCGACCTTCTTGAGTTGAGCGTGGTCTGAATCAAGCTGTTTCAATTCCTCCCACAAGCGGTCGAATTCAGCATCGCTCAAGGTTGGTGCGGCGAGGTTGTAATACAGATGGGAATGGTGTGCAATTTGGCTTGCAAGCCATGAAACGCGAGCCGCCTCATCGCTTGGAGAGGGGCCGGTTTGCGCCATGATTCAAACAGATGGTCCAGACCTATTGAAGCATCGCCTGTAGCCACTTCAATCAAATTTGAGAGCAACGAATTCGCTGTCCGCCATTGGGCAGCGGGTCATGATGGCTTTCGAAAGAATGCGCAAATGAATCTCTGCTACAACTTCAACAGTCGCTTCGAACATGTGCCCGGCATGGACGACGTTGTCGTTGTCGGTGAATGTGGCGTGAATGTGGGTAAATGGGCTTCCATCTTCCATGAGTGCAAGGTTGCCTTGGAGGCTGACCAATTCGCAGGGTTCTTCCTGAGTCCAGCGGTGGTAAATGTGCTTGTGATCCATGAACCCGTGAACGTTCATTCGGGTGCGGCCAATACCGCTTGTGATCGCTGCGGCCTTGATGTCCAACTTTTCTGCAAGCGCACGAATTGAGGCGTGAATTTCTTCACCTGGTTCAAGCACCAAAAATAAATCATCGTTGCTTCGTGTCCATTCCATGAATCACTGACAGCGAACTCGATTATTGAGCATAACGCTCATTCCTCTTGCTTCTTGGATTCAAACCGAGGCCATTGTTCGGCATGGTCGATGGCGATAGAGATGCGCTCACGTGCGATGGTCAAATCGTTTTGGACTCCGCCGAGGGGCAATGGGCCAAAGATGCCCCAGCCCTTTCTGAGCAGCATAATTCTGCGAGCGGGTTGGCGGCCTGCAAGGCGGAGTCGTTGCCAATCGTACCGCTGCCCATCGGCAAAAGCATGGGTTCGAGTGACCGCATATCGCTTTGGAATCAAAAGGGAAATCAAATGCAATGTCAAGCATACATCCCACGCGATGGCGTAGGCGGGGCTTGTGTTTGAGGCACCGACGAGCCCCCAGGGCAAAACCATCATCGCTGCCATTGAACCGAGGTTGCCCCACTGCCGAATCAATTCCTGAGCGCCCTGACTCTCCCAGGCAAACCCTCCATTGGATAATTCACCCAATGTTGGAACATCGAGGCGTTGCCGTGTGAGCCAATAAGCGTCCCAAACAACAATGCCGAAAAGCACAGCTACTGCCAATGCTGCAAACGTGTTCGGGTCTGGCAAGGATGGTTCCATGATTCCACCTCAAAGATGCCCTAGATTGAGCTCGCCGATGTCATCGCCGCCGCCTTTACGCATGCGAAGAACAAACAGCAAAATTGCGGCTCCAATCAAGGCCATGAGGAGCAGCGTTCCCGTAGAAAAGTCACTGGTTTCTTTGGTGGTCGTGCCTTCCATGACATCAGGGACGCCGTCGTTGTCGTCGTCTTGGTCTGCGAACAACCAGGTTGTCATACCTGCAGGGCAATCCACGGTGTCTGGTTGCCCATCCTGATCGGTGTCAATCCATGCACATGGGTCCATCGGGTAGTCATCTCGGGCATCGGGGTAGCCATCGTTGTCGTCGTCTGTGTCTTGTTGATCTGGGCCGCAAGGGAACCCGAGTTCTGCGTTAAACCAAACCTCAGTCGCCTGAGTGTAGATGCAAGCGTTGTTCCAGTCCCCATCGGTATCGAGTTGTGTGATTTCAAAATCAACGGTGTCGCTTGAGGATGCACCAAGTGCATCGGTGACCACCGCTTCGAGCACATAGAACCCGTAAGGTAGGCCTGTGATGTTGAATTGGGATTCGTTTGGACCCTGCGTGACTTCATCGCCTGTAGCGTCGGTGATGATCCATTGAATCGCCAAATCCTCGATTGAATCAAGGTCGTCGCTGTAGGTCACCTCGGCTGCTAACGGTGTTGTTTCCATGGCCCGTTGGCCGGAATATGGTTTCGAAATCTCAACAAGTGGTGCGCCGTTCAAAGCCATTGCCACCACAAGTGTCGTGTTCATGCCTTCGCTGACGTTGACCGTTCGTGATTGAAGTGGTAGCCCGGTTGCTGAGGCTACAACCGTGATTGATTGCAACGATGTCGAAGCACCCTCTTCAACCACCATCATTGGTAGTTCAAGCAAGACGGATGAACCGCTGGCTACCATCGAGTAAGAGGGCGTATGTCCAATTGTGTCGATGGTGAAATCAACTGCGATTGAGGCCCCGTTGACCTGTGCATCGATGTTGAATGTCTTCCACATCTTCAGCACAGCCCCGTCGTAGACCGAGGTTAGATCGGCGGTCACATCAACCAAGTCGATCGTGATTGAGCCTGAGGCAGCAACCTCGCCAACAAGTTGACCTCCTTCGATCCGAGCAGGGTACACTTCGGCTGAGAGGACAGAGGATGCAAGAAGGTCCGGGGAGCGAAGGATCAAGGGAGCAACGCTCCCGTCGTTTTCATCTGCATGTAAATCGACCGCAACAGCATAATTTGCTGCGCTGAGGCCCTCGACGATGAGCGAATCCATTGAGCGACCATGGTGGCTCGAAAAGGCTGTACCTGTTCCCAAACCATTCAAGATCATTCCGTTTATCTCACCAGCTGTGTTATCGAAATCAACAGCTGGAGCGCCGGTGATTTGGATGGTTTCCAGATCAAGGAACCGATTGTTGGCACCTGCAAGACCGCCCATCGACCCAACTGTACCGTTGAGGTTGGACAGCAAAAAGTCGCCATCAATGGATTCCAACCACCCGATGTATCCGCTGCCATCAAAGCCTGTCGCATCGATGTTTGCCATGCTTCCTTTAACGGCAGTCAGTTCAAATCCGTGCGTAAATCCGTTGTTGAGTGTGAATCCATCCACGTGGATGTTTGCCTGCCTGGCCCAGAGACCAACACCATTGCATGTCGCCACGGTGAGGTCGGTGAGATGGAGTTGCCCTTCTGTTGCAAAGGATTTGATGCAGCCGCTTCCGGCGTCGTAGAGATGGCTTTCGCTGAATTCAACGCTTGCGTTGCTGGAAGAACCAATCATAATCAGAGGGTCCGCTCCAGAAGAGCGAGCAAAGTCTGAGCCGTCTGCACTGAACCTACCGAGGCTTGACACGGTGAGTGCTGGTGAGGCTTCGAAGATGGAAGTTGCAGACAAATCGATCGAAGAAGACGTGAGGGAACCCAAGTGCATCCCTCCCCACCTCGCCCCTTGTCCGGTTGATGAAAGGGTGGCGTCACCGACGTTCATTGTTCCGTCAACGGTGATTGTGTGGCCTTCTGAAATACGTACGGAAACCCCGTCATCGATGCTCAGCGTACCTGTTTGGGCCACCGTCAAATCTTCATCGAGGAAATATGGGCTCCATTGTGATTCAAGCACGAGCCATTGTTCGAGCGTTCCACCATCGATCCTTGAAGCCATGAATGTGTGGTCAAAGGAGGTGGAGGAATCCCATGTTACAAAATCTGTAAAGGAGCCGATTTGAAGGTTGATGTTTTTGATACCGCCAACGATTTCACTGCTGTCGGTGACTTTACGAGCGATCGCAGTGGTGCTCAAACGGCCATCGGTGCCAGTTGATGCAACCGCGCCATCCACTGAGATTAACGCACCTTCGACAGGCGTTCCTTGGTCGAGAACCCGGACGGTCAGTTTGGAAAGCACATTCAATTCCGCACCAGTAAGAGCCGAAACTGACCCCGAAACTGTTCCTGCGAGAAGATCCAGTTTGCATCCGGGCTGCAGCATCAAATTGCCTTGAATATGAACATACTCCGAAGTGCGTAGGGTCTGGCATGACCACGAAACGTTGCCAATCACCGTCAACCCGTCTTCGGCGTTGGAAGAAGAAAGGGTGCTGTCCAAACCCATCGTGAAGGATTGTGCAGAAATGGTGGAGGCGTCTCCGAACAGTTGGGCCGTACCTTGCACGCTTACGCTTCCAGTTGAAGGCAACAAAAGCGTGGTGTGGTCCAATTGCAAACCGCTGCCAGTCTCGAGGGTGAGGTCGCCACTGAGAATGTGAGGTGAGCCATCCAGTCGGGCTCCAAGGTACACTGTTTGTCCACTTGTGATGGTCCAATCACCTTGCGGAATTACCGCGACCTGAACCGATTGGCCCATCGTTGCCCCGTACAAGACCACGCGGATGCCTGCGCCACCAAGGCTCACGTCAACCGTGCTGCCTTGAGCGAGTAAAGGAAGCGTTGCGGCTCCGTTGCTGTTGCTCATAACCGTGAAACCATGCACCAAGATGGTGGCTTCAACAGGTGAGCCTGCGAGGTCGGTGAAGGTCACAGGTGTTTCTTCGAAGAAGGCGGAAGAAGAGGTTGCAATCGATGCGGTGGTCGAACCGCCGTACAAAAGAGAGCCATCGCCCAAAGCATCCGATGAGGAGGCTTGGGTGTTTTGAGGCTGGAAGTTACGAACGATGGCTGTGCAATCGGTATCGAGGTTCAACGGTGTTGCGTGCAAGTCTGCAAGCCAATCTGTCACATGAAGCGTTGAGTCGCCTTCCATGTGGACGCCGGTGGAAAAGACCCGTGTCGAGAGGGTGTCGACGGTGACAGCGGAGTCGTGGAGGACAAGGCCGGTCGTCTTTCCATCGACAGCAGTGATCGTGTCGCCCGTAATCGTTGCATCACTGGCGTCAATTCCAGTTGCAAAATGAGTGATTGAAAGTGCTTGGACAGCGATGGTGCTGTACCATGCTTTCACACCAATGGAAGTGAGGTCCTGGGAAGAATAGGGTTTCGAGATTTCGACATCCTTCCAGTCATGGAGACCATCGAGTACATCCAAGCCAATCGAGTTAGCAGAAGTCAATGAAATCGATGCTCCATCGATGTCGCTGTCTGGCCCTCGAAGGCTGATGGCTGCAGCTGAACCGCTCAGATTGAGTTCGGTAGCGATAAGAGCCCCGTTGCCAGAAGCATCGAGGTTGCGCTCGGTTGCCACGGCGGTCACATTGGTCAACATGTGCGTGCCCTCGCCAGAGAGAGCAAGGCCCCACACGACGTTGTTGAGCGTTGTCTCTGTCCAACTGCATACGCCGCTGCACCGCTGATCGATGGTGGCCCGTGTTTCGTTGAGGTCGCCGACAAAGGTGATGTCGTGCCCTGAGACCATGGTTGCTCCACTTGCGACCAGCAATCGGTGGCCTTCGACGACCATGTTGGTCAATGTGAGATCGTCGCTGTTGCCAGCGTCAACGGTGAGTGCAACGTCCGTTCCTGTGATGCTCGAGACCGACATGGACGCTCCTGCGCGGCTAGCAATACCAACCGTCACAGCATCGAAACCGATGCGGGTAGCGTCAAATTGTCCGGCGGTTGCTTTGAGAGCAGAGCCTGTCTGAATGAATGAAGCGTCTGAAATGGTGGCGGTTCCAGACGAAATAATGCCCCCTGCCACCTTGGTGATGGTTGCTTCTTCGAGAGTGAAATGCCCTGGGTTGCGTACCACGTCGTAATCGATGTCGTTGGCCGTGAGTCGTGCAACTGTAGCGGTACCTGCGTTGTTGATGCCTATGTAGGCGTCATTGATGATGAGGTCTGATGCGTGAAGCTGTCCGTCGTTGCGAACGGCGGTTTTGGCGTTGTTGATGGTGATGTTGGTGAGCACGGCATGGCCTGTTGTTTCAACATGGAGCCCGACCCAGAGGCCCGCACCATGGGAACCTTGGGTAAGCGGGGTGTGTGAAGAAGAGAAGGTTGTCTCGGTGGCTAGGAGGGTTCCTTTGACGAGGATCCAGTGATCATCACCACCATCCACCGTTGTGCCGGGCTTGATGGTGAGCGTTGTTCCATTGGCCACAGTAACGTTTCCTGTCAGCACAACAGCGCCTGACCATGTGGTTTCGCTGTTGACCGTGGTATCAGCTGCTAGGGCGTGTGGAAACACTGCGCTGAGGGATGCCAACAAAAGCAGAGAGACCAGCGTGGAGGCCTGAAGGGTTCGCATGGTCGATTGTTCTCGCGCCAGCCATATCAAACCAAAGGGTTCCTGTTAATCGATGTGGAGCACTTCGCGTCGATTGAAATCAAAGGAGAGAAGATCAGATGGGCCCGCCCAGATTTGAACTGGGGTCTGACGGCCCCCAGCCGCCAAGTATAGGCCAAGCTAACCCACGGGCCCCCGTGTTTTGATCTTCGATCGAGACTCACTGAGTCGAAGCGCTGAAAGGAGCTGCCTCGTAGATGAGGTCGATGTGACCCACATACATACGGCGGCAGCAATAACGCATCAAGCCAACCTTGTCAAGAGCTTCCGCTTCCTCAAGACCTGCGGCCTTAAGTTCGTTGAATTCTTCCCATTTATGGGCAATAACGCCACCGCAACTGAAACATCGTACTGGAATAATCATTTCATCACCTCATCGATAGGACTTCTGCTTCTTGCGTCGAGCACCGCGACCAAGTTGGTGCTTCGCTTCCTTGCGCCGTGGATCGTTCACCAAGAGGCTGCGATCGAAGCGAAGGTATTCGTCTCGGAGTTCTTCATCGATTCCTTCCTTGCCGCCGTTGTAGTGGACGAGTCCACGTGCAATTGCGGTTCGGATGGCGTCTGTTTGACCCATGATTCCGCCACCAAGCGTTGTGATGCTGATGTCGACCTTGCTGAGTCGCTTCATTGCATCAGCAATGATGAGTGGTTCCATAGCCTTACGTCGTGCGAGGGAAGGTGAAAGAATTTCGATAGGTGCGCTGTTGACACGAACCCGTCCTTTACCTGCCTTCAACGATGCACGAGCAACGGCGGTCTTACGCTTTCCTGAAGATTGAACTGACTTTTGTTGTTTCTTACGAGCCATCATTGCTCACCTCCGTCCCAGCGGTGGGTTGGTGCGCCGAGATCGGCGCTAATGTCACCCAAGCGAATGAATCGCTCAGGCATTGCCTTACGAATCTTGGTGAGGTCACCGTGTTGGTGGCCGTCAGGAAGATCTCCAGCAAGGTGGGCTGGACAACCAATCTCAACGCGTAGGTTGCGGAGAGCACGGCGGCCACTGGATATCTTTTGGTATGGAAGCATTCCACGAACTGCACGCTTGAGGATCATATCAGGCATACGTGGGAAGAAAGGTCCCTTTCGAGCGTGGTTCAGTTCATACTTCTTGTGGTATGTGTTCAGAACAGAGCGTGGTCGTCCGGAAACGATTGCTTTCTCTGCGTTGATGATGATGACTTTGTCGTCACGATCAGCCCGAGTAGCCTTCAGAAGAAGGTCTGCAGAGGCAGAGGCGAGGCGACCTAGGATCAGGCCATCAGCGTCAAAGACGTAGGTTGTTTCATCCAAGGATAACAACCCCCGTGCCTGTTGGGTTTTCATTCATCAGCTCGCCGTAGGTCATGAATCGACCTCCAGCGGCTTCTATTTTCTCACGTGCACCATTGCTGACACTGTAGGCGGCGATCGTGTGGTTGGCAGACAATTCACCTGAGCCGAGCAGCTTGCCTGGAACGAGGATGGTTGCACCCTCGGGGGCGAAGCGGCTTACACGGCTCAAGTTCGGCTGCGCCCAATTTTTACGACTCTTAGAGAGTCTCATGGCCACATCTCGCCAAACAGCGGCTCCGGTATCACGCGACTGGGCTTTCAACTGGCTGATTACATCAACCAGTCGGGCGTTTGTCTTTTGTGTCGGATTGCTCATTTGACTCCCTCGATGCTTTGAAGCAATTCGCCGACTCGCCATCCCATTATCAATGCACCGACGCGGGCGGTCACTTCTTCGCGCCGCAGTGCGTTGATTCTTGGGCACGGCAATGAGCAAAGTGAAAGCGTCGAATTAGCCTCATTCAAGAAGAATATCGCCTTGTGCATCGAGAAGTTCGATGGTCAAACCTGCGGCTCGACCTTGGATGATGATTTCGTCATGAAGCGTGTCCGAGAATGCGTCCATAGCGCCCAATTCAGTTCCGCCTGTGACATCTGTGAGCTTGTCGATGAGGTGGTTGAGAACACATGAGACACCGTAGGCTTGGCCTGCTCGGAAAGCGTGGTCCACTCCACCAATCTCTGGATCTTCTGCCTTCATGCGGAGCATAATGGTTTGAGAATAAGCAACCAGAGCGCCATAAATGGCTTCGATGATCTGTGCTGCCTCGACGTCATCCAAGAGGTTCTGCGAGGTTGTGAGGCCTGCAATCACCGCACGTTCGTAAATTTTGAACGCCGCAATGGTGTCTGTTGTCTCAATTTGCATAGCCTCGCCGATAAGTTCCTTCCAATCGTCCATGGTATCACCACACAACATCTGCTCCTTGAATGTTAAGGCGAACATGAAGCTCAAAGGGGCCTCATGTGAGGCCCCTCTGATGCCTTCAATCAGGTTTCAAATCTTGAAATCTGTGCCTTCGCCTTCGACGATTCCGGCTTGGCGAACCGAGCCATCTGCTGCGACGAATTCACCAGCCTTGGTTTGCTGATCGTACAGGCCAACCAATTCTTTGCGGCTGACTGCTGCTTCCTCGCCAAGAGCGGCGGTCAGCGAGCGAACGATTGCGTCGAGTGTTTGGAGTGCTCTGTCTCGGTGTGAAGCATCGATGGTGTGATCAGAGTAGCGTGCTTCTTCGAAGATCGACAGGAACCCGCCGAGTTGGTCAGAAGGAACCATGCTGAATGCTGCACGGACTGCAGACTCGAATTCACGAGTGGTTTCGTACACCTTCTTCATGAATCCATAGCGCTTGAAGTACTTCACCAAACTCTTGTAGCAATCAAAGATCGCTGCAATGTATTCATTGGTTGCTTGAAGTTGCATCATGGTGTCGGTGAGAATACCCTTCAATGCTTGGACCTGGCGACGTTCTTGGGCGCGTTGGTAGTAGACCAAGCCACCGATCAACAGCGCCATCAGAAGGATACCGAGGGCCATACCACGCGCTGGTGTGAAGAACGCAGACTGGGCGTCAATGCCCGATGGTGTTTCGTAAATCAATTCGTGCGTGATGTTGTCCTGTGATTCTGCAAAGTATGTCGAGCCAGGGTAGTAAGCGATGATTCGCCAGCGACCTTCACAAGGTTCACCGTCACACGATTCGCCACCGAAAGCCCATTCGAAGTCTGCAACACCTTGTTCGTTTGTCTTGGACTTGTTTGTGCCCTCAACAACCCATTCGGTGTTAGCTTCCGACCAGTATTGACGGACGAACCAAACCTCTTCGTTCTCGACAGCGAGGTCGAGACGATCTCGGAGCAAAGCAATCGAACCAACGACGGCTTCATCGTTGTCCAATCCATTTCCTGCAAGGTGGCTCCATGTTTGCTTGACTTGCAAATCCACACGGGAGCGGACGAGGATGCCCATGTCAACGAACGAACCGTTCAAGACATTGGAGGAATCTTTGTCACAGCCGCCTGGAACGTTGACGTCAGGCTCAAAGGCAACACGAAGTGTTCGGAATCCTTCCAACTTACCGCCCGTAGTTTCAACACCCTTCAAGGTCGGGTTTTGACTTGGGTCGCCGCTGAACCATTCGATGCTTCCATCAATTTCGCTGGTGCGGATTGTGGACACTGGGCGGATGTTTTGCTCAGGGTCGAGGTAGATGTTCAAGCACTTTCCACCGACAAACTGCCCGTTGGATTGAGTCAGTTTAGCATCGATGTGGAACGACTCTTTGAGGTACAGCACTGGGAAGTTCGAACCATTTGGAGCAGTCCACGATTCAACGCTGGACTTGAATGGTCCAACTTCGTTGATAGCAAGGGTGGAATTCGAGAACACGTCGAATTCTGTCTGAATGGTCTTGTTCTCATAGCGGTAAGCATCGTTGTTATCGTACGAAGAGTACGTCACGCTGACCTTAGCCTTTCCAGCCATCACGTCAGAAAGCGGGCAGAGGATCGAGTATTGGCCGTCCATATCCGTCATGCCACTCAGGCACGAGGTTGGGTTGGATTGGCCGTTGATCATCTCGTAGCTAACACGGATGTTTCGGTTGGTGAGGTTGGTTCCGAGTTCATCTTGCAGTTGACCGGTGACAATCATTGGCTTTGGCACAA
>Ga0308019_10000717_pt1 | contig 20618 bp, 15 predicted proteins | sample Neamet284_FD_203135 | JGI IMG/M metagenome (GOLD analysis project Ga0308019, IMG submission 203135) | Marine microbial communities from water near the shore, Antarctic Ocean - #284 | ecosystem: Environmental > Aquatic > Marine > Unclassified | place: Southern Ocean | collected 2014-10-01 | reverse complement strand
CCTACGGGGGCGCTACTACACTTCACTTTGGTGCTAAAAGAAACGAATTCCAGACGGTCTGTTTACTGTTCTGAAAAAGCCAGATTACCATTCAATTTCAAAATCGTCACCCTCTTTCGATGAGGGCTCAGCAACGACTTCTATCTTCTTCTTCTCTGTAATTACATCCTGCTTTGAAACCATTTTTATTTCGGTTCTTTTTTCGACAATATCTCTTTGTCCACGAAAAGCAGGGGCCTCGTGAGTTTTGACCTCTTTCTGCTCTTTTGTAGCCAGTTCTTTCTTCTCTTCTTTGAGTTGTTTATCCCAAGCACCTTCGAAACTCAAATCGTCAGCCCGCCTCTCCATGCAACCTCGTTGTAAGAGGAGATACATAATCGGTTTGATGTATCGTGAACATCTGGAGTGGCATATGCGCCTAGCCGTCATGGTCAATCCTGATGCTGGACTAGGCGGTAGACTTGGATTCAAAGGTAGTGACGGACGCGCTGCTGAAGCAAGGGCGGCTGGCGCAGTGGATCGGGCTGGGCCAAGAATGAAGCAATGTCTTGAGCATCTATCCACATTGGCCAGGAAGCCAATAGAAATTATTGCATGGGATGGTAGAATGGGAGGGGATTGGATTCCGGGTGAATATACTTCAACCGGGCAAACACCTCCTGCAACCAATGCTAATTCTACCACAGAATTCATCAATTCACATGAGCCAGATATTTTCCTTTATGCGGGTGGCGACGGTACGACTAGAGATATCGTTGATGCATTAGGTGAACGAGAAATTCCGATTATAGGAGTTCCTGGTGGAGTAAAGATGCACAGTGGTTGTTTTGCTACAACCCCTAAGGCTGCGGCGGAAGTAATCTGGTCATATTTCACAGGTGACCTGATGATTGCTAGGACCGAAGTTATGGATTTGGATGAAGAACTTTACCAAAAAGGTGAATGGAAAGTTCGGATGTATGGAGAAGCCTTCACACCAGCCAGCCCTCGATGGATGCAAGGAGCTAAAGAACAAGTACAACGCGAATCCGAAAGCGAAACCCTTGAAGCAATGGCTTCGCATATTGGTGGTTTGGTTGAAGAAAAACCCAATTTGATGATAGTTTGGGGGAGCGGTGGAACGCTACGTCAAATGTGTAAGGAGTTAGAGTTTGAATCAACTCTACTTGGAATTGATATTCAGCACAAGGGGGTTATGCACTGTGACCTTAACGAGCAAGGCTTGCTCGAACATATTCAAAATCATGATGGCGAGATTTTGCTACTACTATCTCCTATGGGAGGACAAGGCTTCCTTATCGGTAGGGGCAATCTTCAGTTGTCACCCACAGTTTTGCGAGAAATAGGAATTGACAATATTCTTGGAATTGCAACTCCTGCAAAGTTACTCGGCCTGAGTGAAGTCAGAATCGATACAGGTGAAGAAAGCCTAGATCTAGAGATTCGCGAAAAAAGATATCTGAAAATCCTACAAGGCTATCGAACAACTCGAATAATAAGAGTAGCTTCAGATTGATTGACCAGTTGCCGCCTTTAGTAGACCAAGGAAAGGTGGGCTTGGATTTTCTGGGCGGCTCTTGAATTCAGGATGATATTGAACTCCGACATAGAATGGATGCCCCTCCAATTCAAAGATTTCACAACGCTGTCCAGTCTCATCCTTTCCAACATAAATCAAACCTTCAGATTCAATTTTCGCGATTAAATCAGGATTAACCTCGTAGCGATGTCGGTGCCTTTCATCCACTTGGGCTCCTCCACCATACAGTCGACGCGTCATACAGTCATCCACTTGGAATATTGTTGGTCGACTTCCAAGTCGCATAGTTCCTCCAAGATGTGTCTTAGAAATCTCAGGCATGAATACGACAGCCGGATTTGGAGTATTTTCATCAAACTCAGTAGAATTGGCATTTTCCATGCCTAGTACATTCCGGCAGAATTCAATTGTTGCAACCTGCAATCCTAAACAGATTCCTAAGTATGGTGTTTGGCTTGTTCTAGCATAGTTTGCTGCAAGAATCTTACCTTCTATGCCACGGTCACCGAATCCGCCAGGTACTAGAATACCAGCCGCAGATCGAAGAATCTCCCAATCCGAATGTGTAGAGTCTTCAAGATTACTAGCTTCAATCCAATCAATTACTAAGGTCCGATCCACTGCATATGATGCATGTTGTAGGCTCTTGATAACAGAGAGATATGAATCGGATAAGCCGGTGTATTTTCCGACCATTGCAATATGAATGTCACTACCTAGGTTGTCGACACGGTCAGCCATTTTCTCCCAGCGTTCCATCAAATCAGTAACATTACAATCAATGCCTAATGTCTCACATATGCCTTGGTCACGAAGCAATAATGGTACTCGATAGATGTTGGATACATCATGAGCGCTCATCACTGCATTTGGTGACACATGACAGAAAGCAGCTAACTTTTCTCGAGTTTCCTGTTCAAGAGGTGCTTCTGCTCTACAAACCAGCACATCTGGGCTAATTCCTAAACCACGTAATTCCTTAACGGTATGTTGAGTAGGTTTTGTTTTCTGTTCTCCAACAGGACCCATTACCGGAACAAGTGAAACATGCACGAAGCAGACATTTTCTCTGCCAACTCGGAATTGGAATTGACGCAGAGCTTCGATGAATGGTGCACTCTCTATATCGCCAACAGTTCCTCCCAATTCGATAACACATGCATCTGGAATCTTGCCTGTACCATCGGCAGGTACCTTTGCAACTCTTTCAATCCATTCTTGAACTGAATCTGTAACGTGAGGGATAACTTGTACGGTTTTACCCAAATAATCTCCTCGGCGTTCAGCCTCAATTACTTTGGAGTAAATTTTTCCAGTAGTGATGTTATTGTCTCTGTAAAGATTGAGATTACAGAATCTTTCATAATTGCCGAGATCTAAATCTGCTTCTCCACCATCGTCGAGTACAAACACTTCACCATGCTCGAAAGGAGACATGGTTCCAGCGTCACTATTCAGGTAGGGATCTATCTTGATTGCTGTGACTCGCAGTCCAGCACTTTTGAGAAGAACGCCAATGCTAGACGCAGTGACACCTTTACCGAGTCCACTGAGGACTCCTCCCGAGACGATGACATATTTCATGTCCTTCAACGGGTTTTGAGGCCATCGCCCTCCCCTTTCAACATTGGGTTGGGGCAAGAAATCAATAATTGGCCCTTAAAAATCGAGAACTACTTTTCCACAAAGGCCACTGCGGGTAAGTTCCATCCCTTTTTGGAAATCATTTATGCTCAATCTGTGGGTTACAATAGAATCGACATCTATTGCGCCAGCGGATAATAATTCATGCATAGTTTCCCAAGTCGACCACATTTTGCGTCCGTTAATACCTTTCAAGTGAAGATATCTGAACACTAAATCATTCATTGGCACCTGTGGTGTCGATTCTCCATAAACCGATAGGACGTTGAGGTAACCTCCCATTCTAGTAGATTTAATTGCATTCGACAATGCTGCTGCTGAGCCTGAAAATTCACAAGTATTGTCAACACCTCTGCCGCCTGTAGCCGCAAGAATTTCTGTTATGACATCATCACCTTTACCAAGAACCAAATCTGCTCCTAATTTTTTGGCAATATCCATCCTGTAGTGGTTATCCCAATCGATTGCAATAATCTTTGATGCACCCAGTGCCTTTGCTGCATTTACTGCAAATAGACCGATTGGTCCCAATCCATGAATCGCAATAGTTGCGCCCTTTATGGGTCCACCTGTAAGTGTATGAATGGCGTTTCCAAGTGGGTCTTGTATTGAGCCATGCGCAGAATCTAATCCAGGGGGTGTATGTCGAGCATTGGTCGCTTGTATGGTGAAATATGGAGCGAAAGCCCCGTTATTATGCACGCCGAAAATAGAACCATTTTCGCAAATATGAGCATTCCCTTCATCACATCTTGGACAATTCCAACATGCCAAATGACATTCGATCGCAACTTGGTCGCCAATCGTGTGTGTTTCTACATTAGCGCCAATGCCAACAACAATTCCACACGTTTCATGGCCAGTTACTGTACCTAAGGGTACTTCGGAACGACTCCATTCATCCCATAGCCAGATGTGAAGGTCGGTTCCACAGATACTTGTTGAAGCAGTTTTGATTAACACTTCATCTGCTTTTGGAGTAGGAATCGGGTGTTCGATTAATTCGAAACCATTCTGTTCATCTCGGACCTTTGTCCAAGCCATCATGGTGTTTGGAGTCTCGGACATGATTCACCGAGTCTAAAGCCCGTTCTTGAGCGTATCCTCATTCGGCTCCTAAACCTTGGAGTTGTTGTTGAACGTCATCTGGTACTTGAGCATCCATTTGTGCCCACAATACATCATCGATTCTCAAAATACTAATCGCAGCCTCAGTAGCTCCAGAAATGGCTTGCTTTGCAATTTTAAGTGGTTCAAGAACACCTCTCGCAATCGTATCTTTGGGTTCACCGTTTATCAAATCCAAACCGATGAAATCACCTTCTACGTTTTGAGCCGCAGTCAATTTGAGTAATGAATCGATACCGTCGAATCCAGCATTTGCTGCAAGGGCTCTAGGAATTGATTCCAATGCATCAGCCCATGCTTCGATTGCCATTTGTTCACGCCCAGGGACAGATTCAGCATGTCGGCGTAATCTTCGACCTAATGCGACTTGAGTAGCCCCTCCGCCCGGTAGGAGAATCGGATTTTCCAATAATTGACAAGCAACGCCTAGCCCGTCAGCGAAACACCTAACCACTTCATCAAGAATCCCTTCAGTGCTTCCTCGGGCGATAAGAGTCGCACCGCCTTCTTCAGCGTCAAGAATCCAATGATTTACGCCTCCACTTAGTTCTTCACGGGTTTTGATGAATGCGCCAAGATCGCTTTTGTTTGCCCTACCTGCATCGGGCACTAGGTTCGCCCCGCATGCACGTGAAAGTAAATCCAAGTCTTTCTTTTCGACCCTACGATAGGTTACAATTCCTCTGTCGGATAGCGCTTGACGTGCTTCTTCATCGACACCTTCCTTGCACACTAGCATTTCACAGCCAATTTCCACCAAATTGTCAACTTGAGCTAACAATCCTTTGGATTCCGCCTTCCTGAACGCCTCAATCATTCCTGCGGATGTAATCTTCACTTTGGTATCCAGTTGAGATTTACGCCTTTCAAGGCCCCCGTCTAGGAGTAGAATGGAACCAGGGCCTCCTCTTTCTTTCATTTCAGAATGGATTCTACTCTTTGCTAATGCAAGCCCTGTGATTAATGTGGTTTCGGTCATTGCCCCACCGGTTTGCTTGATGACTTTGACTCTTGTAGGATCTGCCCGGCCATCTTTGAGAACTATTTCTCCTGCACTCATCGCTAATTTTGCAAGGTGCTTTTCCATGGCTTGGTCTATCTTCCCTGCAAGTGATGTTTCAATAGCGGCAAGAATTTGTTCATGTGTGGCATTGATAGTTAGGTCTTCCAATGCTGAAAGAGAAAATGTTTCCGCCAGAGCGAAACCTCTGGCTATAGTGGCGGGGTGTACTCCTTGGCGAACTAATTCCCAAGCATTGCGCAGCATTTCTGCACAAATTACCACCGTAGTTGTGGTCCCGTCACGTGCGACTCTATCCTGTGTGGAGGATGCATTGATGACCATTTTTGCAACAGGATGTTCGACTTTAGCAGATTCTAGGACAGTAACCCCATCGTTCGTGACCAAGGTTCGACCTTCGTCATCAACTAGTAATTTGTCAAGACCCTTTGGACCAAGGGTTGAGCGAACGGCTCCCGCCAGTGCGATAGCGGCTTGCACATTCTTGCGCAATGCTTCGCGGCCACTCGTTCTATCAGTGGATTCGAGAATGGTCTCTTCCGCCATCGACCTCCCGACCCGCTAACCTGCCTTCAAACCTGTTGATGATAACAAAGCGCTTAGTTCATATATGGGTGACTGCTCCGACTATACAACCGATGGTTAAGTAGTGGGGTGACATTGATGGCTGAAGATGAGGAAGAGAAGATGCTCGAACAGATGGCGGAGATGTTACGCAACATGGGAATGACGGTTGATATCGCCCAACTAAAGGCCCTCATGAACCAATTCCGTTCGCAATTCGACTCAATGGGTATCGACCCTGAGCGGATTGCTAAAGGTGATGTAAACTTCAATTTCAATATGGCTGACCTAATGAAACTCTTCCAATCTGGAGTGCCGATTGAAGATATGCTTTCCAATTTAGGAGTCGGCATGAAAGCCGACGCTACGCCCGCCGAAGTAACAATCGAAGATGAATTTCCAAACACCGAAATTCTTCGGTTGCCAGCGGATGACATCTATTTGTCAGGCTGGAATATGTCAATAACTGTTGATATCTCAAAGAAATCACAAATCGAAGAAATCGAAATCGCTTTGTCTAATGGCGGAGAATTACTTCAAGTATTATCTGACCCTTCAGAGCCTCCATTGGCTCAGATAGAGTTGCCTCATCAATGCGATGATGTTGAGAGTTGGTCGCTCAACAATGGTATTCTAGACATTACTCTCAAACTAGCACCACAGGGTTCAGCAACCGAGCCCCATGTCGAAGATATCGACAATGATATCGAAGACGATGATTCTCCCATCCCCTCCGACGTAAGTCTTGATCTTGCAGATGATGACGACGATGATGAGGAAGATGGAGGAATCCCGATATTTTGAATCGGGAAATTTCTAAGGAAGTGAAAATATGGCAAATGTAATAGGAATAGATCTTGGAACTACGAACTCTTGTGTAGCAACGATAGAAAATGGTGAAGCGGTGGTTATCGCAAATGCAGAAGGCGCACGAACTACGCCTTCAGTTGTCGCATTCGCAAAAGATGGTGGCGAACGCCTTGTAGGTGTAACCGCAAAGCGCCAGGCAGTAACTAACCACGAGAGAACTATACTCTCGGTAAAGAGGCACATGGGTACAGATTGGTCAACTAAAATTGATGATTCTACATATACCCCGCAAGAAGTCTCAGCATTCATTCTGCAAAAGCTCAAAGCCGATGCAGAAGCATATCTAGGGACCACAATCAAACAAGCAGTAATCACCTGCCCGGCATATTTCACAGATGCTCAGCGTAAAGCAACAAAGGATGCAGGACGTATTGCAGGTCTTGAAGTTCTAAGAATAATCAACGAACCTACAGCAGCAGCTCTTGCTTATGGTGTGGACAAAGAAGAAGATCAAACAATTCTTGTCTACGATTTAGGTGGAGGTACATTCGATGTATCAGTTCTTGAAATCTATGAGGTAGATGGCCAGCCACAAATCGAAGTTAAGGCTACTGCGGGTAATAACAAATTGGGTGGAGACGACTTCGATGAAGTTCTAATCAATTACTTGGTCTCTGAATACAAGAAAACCTCTGGTATAGATTTGGCAAAGGATGTACAGGCAATGAGCCGCCTCAAAGAAGCAGCAGAGAAGGCTAAAATCGAATTGTCAGGAACAGGTCAATCACAGGTTAATCTGCCGTTCATTACTATGGTCGATGGACAACCAGAACACCTTGACATCACAGTATCTCGTTCTAAGTTCGAAGAACTAATCGCTAAGTTGGTTGAAAAAACAATGAAGCCAACCCGCCAGGCTATGAAAGACTCTGGACTATCAAAAGGACAAGTTGACAAGGTCATCCTAGTCGGTGGCTCAACTCGTGTTCCTGCGGTTCAAGCAGCTATTGAGAAGGAAACAGGAAAGTCTCCTTTCAAAGGAATAAACCCCGATGAAGCAGTCGCAATGGGTGCAGCACTACAAGCTGGAATCATTGCAGGCGATGAAGGTGTCTCGGACATCCTTCTTCTCGATGTTACTCCTCTTACACTTGGAATTGAAACACTTGGTGGCGTTACTACCACCATGATCGAACGCAATACTACAATTCCAAGTCGTCGCTCAGAAGTATTCTCTACCGCAAGTGATAACCAACCTGCAGTAGAAATTCACGTACTACAAGGTGAAAGAGAATTCGCTAAAGATAACGTAAGTTTGGGTCAATTCCATTTGATGGGAATACCACCTGCTCCTCGTGGAACTCCACAGATTGAGGTTACTTTCGATATTGATGCAAATGGAATTGTAGATGTTTCAGCTAAGGACAAGGGTACTGGAAAAGAACAATCGATTAAGATTGAATCTAGCACCTCCCTTTCAGAAGAAGACATCCAGTCAAAGATTGCTGAAGCCGAAGAGTTTGCAGAATCAGATAAGCGTTTGAAATCACAGGTTGAGATGCGAAACATGGCAGACCAAATTGTGTATCAAACTCGTCGCACAATCGAAGAGGCTGGAGAGAAACTCAGTGATGATGACAAATCTCCAGTTCTAACTATGGTAGACGAACTCGAAGCATTGCTACAAAATGAAGAAGGGGAAGCAAAGGAACTCGATGAAATTGATGAAGCCGCAGTTCAGGCCAAAGTCAAGGGAATCGAGGAAGGCATGCATGCGATATCTGCTAAACTCTATGAGGCAGCAGCAGCAGAAATGGCAGAGCAAGAAGAAGCTGGTCCTGAACCATCTGATGATGATGTAGTCGATGCCGACTTCGAAGTAGTCGATGAAGACGAATTACCAAAGGAATGAAATCGCGCTGAAGGTCAACATGACCAGCGGTCTGAGATCTATTGTTCCACCCTGCCATATGCCCCACTTAGGCTGTATGGATATCACCAATTAGCCTCCAATAATCTGGGATTATCGGTTTGTTAGTTCATCGTAAATATTCGATGAAAATAATGCTCACAGGTGGTAATAATTTGCACAGTACATGACAATGTTGAATATACGCCTCCGACGCCTTTTGGGCATGGCAGACGTAATGGCATTGTTGACACAGATGCGAATCGCGAGTGGAATCCCCGAAACAGTAGGGCTTTCCGATAATGTCGTTCTCGACTTTGCAAGTAGAGATGAAACTCTAGTCCAAGCAATAAATGAGGCTTCAGTAAAGCAAAAGCAATTACCTTCTGAAGATTTGATGCGGGACGAATCTGACTTAGTGAAGCATTTACAGGCTGATTATGTCAATTTTTACGCTCCAGAAACGATAAACCCCTATGTTGCAATAGCTGGCCGTGGGCCATGGATTGTGACCTCTCATGGTGCAGTTTTACATGATAATGGTGGATATGGAATGCTCGGAGGGGGCCATGGGCCAACCGAAATCATCTCTGCAATGAGTGAAAATCATGTGATGGCGAATGTAATGACCCCATCTTTCAGCCAAGCTCGTATGGCTGCAGCACTTAGAAAAGAACTAGGTCACACAAGAGGTAGTTGCCCATTTTCAAAGTTCATTTGCATGAACTCAGGTTCTGAATCGATGACAGTTGCAATGCGAATCGGCGATGTTAATTCGAAAATAATGACAGGCCCGGGGGGTCGTCATGAAGGAAAGCCTGTGAAATTGCTAGCAATCGAAAGAGCCTTCCATGGGCGTACAGATCGGCCAGCACAAATTTCTCATTCGTGCAAAGCAAGTTATGATAAGAGTTTGAAAACATTCTCTGATAGAGATAACCTAATTTTAGTTCCATCGAATGATATTGAAGCTCTACGTGAGGCTTTCCGCCAGGCCCAACATAATCATTACTTCATTGAATCAATGTCGATTGAACCAGTTCAGGGAGAAGGAAATCCTGGTCAATGTATTGAACGTGGTTTTTATGATGAGGCTCGAAGATTAACCAATGAACACGGTTCTATGCTAATCATAGATTCAATTCAAGCGGGAATTAGAGGTCAAGGAACCTTGTCTGTAGTGGATTATGAAGGATTCCAAGATGCCGAAGCACCAGATTTGGAAACTTGGTCTAAGGCTCTAAATGCCGGCCAATACCCTTTATCGGTTCTAGGTTTGAACAAAAGAGCCGCAGACTTGTATGTCGTGGGAATTTATGGGAATACAATGACAACCAATCCTAGAGCACTAGAAACAGCGGTCGCTGTTCTTGAAACAATTACTCCAGAATTAAGGCAAAACATTAGAGAGAGAGGTGCAGAATTCGTAACTAAACTAAATGCACTCTCGGAAGAGCTCCCTGGAACAATCATCAAGGTACAAGGTACTGGTTTACTTATCTCAGCAGAACTTGACCCAAGTATACTAACCGTAGTTGGCTTTGATGAAGTTGAAGTTTGGTGCCGTAAAAATGGACTTGGAGTAATTCACGGTGGCGTAAACGCACTAAGATATACTCCTCACTTCAATATTACAAGCGAAGAAGTCGATCTTGTAATCGACATCACTCGTCAGGCAATTATTCAATATACTCAGTAATCACAATCCAGTGATTAAGTGGTGTAGAGTTCTAACGTGGATTCCAGTTGCACCGTTCTTGACCAACTTGTTGGTCTTAGCGCCCCATGCAGTTCCTGCAATATCTAGGTGAGCCCAAGGAATCTGGTCGTCAGTTCCCTCCATGTTAGGTACGAATTGCTTCAAGAATGCTGCTGCGGTGTTTGAACCACCCCAGCGGCCTGCTCCTAAGTTACGGACATCAGCAATCTTTGAATCGGTCATCTCTTTCTCGAAGGCTTTGAACAATGGCATAGGCCAAGCGATTTCTCCACAATGATCTCCAGCGGTTTTGATATTGTTCAGGAGTTCATCATTGTTAGACCAAAGTCCACTCGCTTCATGGCCAAGTGCGACTACAACAGCACCAGTTAGAGTTGCTAAATCAATCATGTAAGATGGATTTAGATGAGTTCCTGCATACCAAAGTCCGTCAGAAAGCACTAGTCTTCCTTCAGCATCTGTGTTTAGAACTTCAACAGTCTTTCCAGAATATGTTGTGATTACATCTCCTGGGCGCTGTGCATTGGATGAAGGCATATTCTCTGCCATGCAGGTCAATCCAATTACGCGGTCTTTGTGACCACTAGCAACAAGAGCTTGCATAACACCAAATGTTGTTGCAGAGCCATGCATATCATACTTCATTTCGTCCATAGAAGGAGAAGGTTTGATTGAGATACCACCTGTGTCGAAAGTAATTCCCTTACCGACGATACAAGGGCTTGGTCCTGGCTTGTCACCATTTATTTCAAAGATAACCATGCATGGTTTTCGATAGGAACCCATACCTACGCCAACAAGTCCACCCATTCCCATAGTGCGGGCTTCGTCATAGTTGATGACTTTGACATCAACATTGTCATGCGCCTTACCAAACTCAATAGCTTGGCGAGCGAATTCCATTGGATATAGGTCATTAGGTGGTGCGTTTCCAAGATCACGTGCAAGATGAACGCCGGTTGCAACAGCGGATGATATATCTGCAGCAGCTTCTAATGCGGCATGTTTCTCATCTTCACAAGTAACATGGACATTTATTTCACCATCATCTGAATCATCATCTTCATCCTTGGTTTTGTAATTGTCATAGGAGTAATCACGAAGAATCATTCCTTCAACGAATGCTGCCATGTGTTCATCTTTCATTCCATGGAATTTGACGGTTAGCATCTTGCCGTGGATTTTTCCACGACTAGCAGTAACCTTTGCTCCGGATTCTCTCATACTTTGTAGAGTCGCATCTTCTTCCTTGCCTAGACCGATTAGCAGAGCCTTTCCGCCATCAGTTCCAGCCAAGGTCATTGCAGTTCCTGCCTTTGCCTTGAAATCTCCTTCTGCAAGAATATTTTCGATTTGATTCTTCAAACTACGATGGACTCCAGATTCGCTTCCAGAGGCCATATTTTTGCTATCCTGCCATAATGGAAGAACTAGAGTTCCATTGATATTCTCATTGGTGTTTACTATTACCTGCATTGGCTCACCTGATTGGGGCAGCGGTCCTTGCCTCTTGAAGATACGCCCGAATCGGCTCAATCAATCAATTCGGCTTCCAATGGGATATCCTCGGATAGTTCCAATGGTATTTCTTCTCGACTCCACCAAAATACGAAGCCTATGACGAAGATAGGAATCGCTCCTGCTTGTAATGCCCAGACCATTGTTGCCATCGATTGAGCGAAGAACCCGACTTCATAGTCTCCGGCATCTACACTTTCATTGACCCATGCTGCGGAATTGATCAGACGTTTTTGATATGAGAATCTCCATTCTCCTCCTTCATAATCAAATCCTGAAGTCGTAACGCTTGTAGAACTTGTAGCATTGATAGTAAAGTTAGATGATTCCCACACTACATCCTCATCAACCAAATATTGTAATGTAGCATTTCTCGTACTTGCTCTTCCAAGATTGCTAACATCAAAACTGATTTTATCATCATCTAATTCGAAGGAATCTAAGACTAAACGGGCTCGCCAATACCAAACGTTGTCCACTAGATATCGCATTACATCGAGTTCTTCAGCCATACGCGAGTCTAGTGATTCTACAGAGCCTAGTAGCCATTGTTCATCATCTGTTTCGAATGTGAAAGTTGGGAACCCCATGATACCGTAGCCGTAATCTCTACTCGTTCCTCGATTAGGATATAATCCTTGATTTGCATTCTGAATTGGAATTTCTGAGATAGAATCTTGGACATCATCACGAATGAAGTGGAATAATTCCCAATCTACTGGTTGGTCTGGCATGTAGCCCCACGGGTATAGCATAATCCAGACCCCAGTGTGCATTGTAATGTATAGGTCAGCATCTTTCATGTAGGTATTCATGTATTCTGAATTAGCTAGAGTTTCAGATTCACTGAACGGGCCATTCCCAGATTGAGTCTCATTTTCATCCCAGCGGTGAGCGTAATTTCGATTTAAATCGACTTGATTTACATTCCATCGCGTATCCAAATCATTACCGTCAGCATTGAGCATAATCAGTACATGAATTTCAGTATTAGAAAGTACACGAATCGCCTCTTCTTCACCCGCTGCCCAGCCATCGATGTAGTATTGGGCCACTAAGAATGCCAATTCAGTTCCTAAGTGTTCATTTCCATGATGGCCACCATCAATGTAGACCATGTCTTTGGGTGTACCATCGTCTTTGGCTTCTTTCGACCAGTCGGAAAGCCGGACAACCCATAATTCACGACCTAACTCGGTCTGACCTGCACTGGTTAGATCTACAATGTCTGGATAGTCAGCCGCCCATGATTGTACATCCACAGTAAGAGTTGTGTGATTGTGATACCAATGGTCGTTTACTATATCGGGCAATTGCGCACTAACACCGCCTGAGAATCCTGCGAAAAGCAAAACTCCGAGCATGAAGAAAGCGCGGCGCATAACCCGTCCAAGAGTTCGCAAGCCATCAATCTGACTATTGATTCAAATATGCCGGGAAAGGAACTATATCATACATCGCAATGATTGAAAATATGGTCGTAATCGAATGCCCTCACTGTGATGAAGACATTGAAATGGATGATGATGCATTTGGCTTATTCGATTGCCCGTATTGTGACAATGAATACGAATGGGGAGAAGAAGACAATGAAATTACACATCGAGATTTTTCATATCCCTCATTCGGCATTGAGGAAATAGCAACTGCTATCTATTCACTAATACTTCTAATCATAGTCATAGTAGGGTTCAGTTCTACCTCATGGTATTCAATAGAAGAGACTCTGAGCATCTTTGATTTACATTCTGAGTCTGGTTTTGGTCTTTCCGAAGTGGAGACTTCTTTAGACACAAACAGTTACGGGGATGAGTCACCCACTTTCGGCTATGTTGAAGGTGGAAATTTCGAAGATTTGGAACAGACTAACAATAAAAATGCTAATGAAATGCGCGAACTTTGCATCGAATTCGATGTTGATGAATGTGACGATTTGCAGAAAAGAGCAGACTGGTATGGCGACTGGGATAGTTCTGGTGTTACAATGAAGATATTTTTATTCCTGGCTCTATTTTCATTGATAGGTTTGTTATGCATGAAAGGTGCAGTATTTTTAAATGAATTTGGGAAATTGAATTTGTCTGCGGAATGGTCGAGTAAATTCATTCTGGTAGATATTATTGGGACAATAGTTACAGCACTTCTTTTGATTTCAGGGTGTCTGATATATGCAATCATCTGTCCAGAACTAACCAAATCAATGCTTAATGTAGGGACTCAAGAGATCTCTAGCGGCATGGGTTCAATGTGGTGGACCACATTTGTCCTCTCTATGGGGTCGATGGTGATTCCTGTAAAGAATATAATTTCTAATTTTACAATGTAAGAGAATATGCTTAAAGTTAGATTCAGCAGTTAATCTGTCTTAATTTAGAATATATGAGAACAGAATAGGTGCAACGATTGTAGCATCAGATTCAATCATGTGCATTGGCGTGCCTGGTGCTAATTTACCCCATGTGATCTTCTCACTTGGTGGAGCTCCTGAATATCCACCATAGGATGTTGTAGATTCTGAAATCTGAGCAAACCAGCCCCAGAGCGGTGCCTTTTCCTGCATGTCTTGCCTTAGCATGGGAACTACACAGATTGGGAAATCACCGGCAATCCCTCCTCCGATTTGTAAGAATCCAATTGGGTGTTCAGCACCCATGTACCAATCAGCCAAGTGCATCATGTAATCGATTCCACCTTTGACTGCACTTTGTTCTACATCGCCTTTGATGCAATGGGCGGCGAATATATTGCCAAGGGTCGAATCTTCCCAGCCCGGAACATAGACCGGTATTCCTGCGTCTCTGGCCGCTATCAGCCACGAATCCGTTCTTGGGATATCTGCCTCAAGGTCATCTAGAATAGCCATCAAATGTTCATGAGGGAATGCAGGGCCACTTTGCCATTGCTCCAGAATTTTATCCTCGATATGGCGAATCGCCTCTTCTTCTGGAATGCAAGTATCTGTGACACGATTGAATCCTCTTGCATGTAATTCAGCCTCTTGTTCCTCAGATAGGTTTCTCCAATTTGGAATTCTCTCATAGTGAGAGTTTGCTACTAAATTGAAGACATCTTCTTCTAGATTAGCTCCTGTGCAAGTGATAGCATGAATTTTGCCAGCTCTAATCATCGGCGCTAGAGAACGACCGATTTCAGCGGTACTCATTGCTCCAGCAAGGGTAACCATCAGCCGGCCACCGTCTCCGAGGAATTGGTCTAAAGAGCGAGCACAATCTCGAAGTGCTCCTGCATTGAAATGATTGAAATGCCTGTCAACAAACCCTCTTACTCCACCATTTACTGGTTCGGTCAGGAACCTTTCAACTCGCTTACGTCGGTTGATATTCATGTTCGGGTAGTTTGCTTCTAATTCCTTCTCAATCACTTCGATAATTCTAGCGGGGTCGGTTCCACCGCAAGAGAATGCATCAATCGCCAACCAACCACTGTCGGAATAACAATGGGCGCTAACATGGCTTTCATCGAGCAGAACAACTGCTGCAAATCCAGGGGGCGATAGGCTTCCGTCAAAATCTTCATTGTGTGAATGAACTCTGCGGGCGCCTGATGCATCAACCGCTTTTTCCATCAATGAAAGCATCCATGAACCCTTTATTCCAATTGCACCAGTGCAATCTAGCATGATATGAGCGCCATGTGCCATCCAATCATCTCCTATTTGCAATACTTGCTGCAGTAATTTTTGTTGCTATCATAGCAGCGGTGAATTGGGTAAGTGGTGTATCTTCTTGGGCGACAATCTCATTGACATCTGCGCTGATGATATTACAATTTGCAAAAGCGGTTTCAATTGTTTGAACTACATGCCAGAACGAAAGACCTCCGGGCACAGGTGTGCCTGTTGCTGGAACAAGTGAACCATCAAGGCCATCAATGTCGATAGTAAGGTGCACAGGTCCTTCGATTTGTGAAATCGATTCGAGCCATTCACCCCATGCTTTAGACCCGGTGCATGGACTCATTACATCTCTAGCAAACCAAGTATTGACCCGATCATCATTCTCGATATAATCCGCCTCTTGGCGGCAATATGCCCTGATTCCAACTTGGTGCACACCAATTGCACCTTCATCTAGAGAGCGTGCGATTGCGCAAGCATGCGAATAAGGCTCTCCGCCCAGTTCATCGCGCAAATCTGCATGAGCATCAATTTGAATCAGTGTGACTTTTTGTGGACACCCTCTTAGAATTCCAGGTAGAATGCCATGTTCACCACCCAAAAATATTGGAAATGCTCCAGTTGCATATTGTTGCGCAGCATAATTTCCAATTCCATCTAGCTGTTGTTGAAGTGAATCACCTTCACCATTCCACGGCTCTACAGTACGAATTATTGCACCTGCTGGTAACTCTTCACCAAGTAGGTCATCAAACAACTCAACCTGTCCAGATGCCTCGATACAAGCAGCAGGGCCAGCGGCAGTTCCTTGTCCATATGAGGTTGTAAGTTCATATGGAATGGCAGCAATGATGATATCAGCATTACCGCTAGAATCGGCTAATCCGAGGAAATTACCCTCAGCGAACCCGTCATCCATGTCCCTTGCGGAGACGATATCCCCTTTGAAGTCCTCGATTGGGCCAAAATGAGCGATGTGTTAATTAGGGACTTCGACCTATACATATTACTACGCAGAGGAGCAATGTCACCCGGCATATACTCCTGAGCGGCGGTGATTTCATGGGAATGACAATGGCAGAACTAACTGAGGCAATTCGTCAACACATCGACATGGAAATGGACCCAGAGGTCGCCTGCGGTATGGCTGAACATGCCTTAGGGTTCTTTGGATTTTACGATAGAATCATCGACAATGCTCTAGAACCAACCGACCGCAACTTGTTCTACATGTTCCAAGATTATGATCTTCTAACCACTGAATCTGAAGAAACGACACTATGGGATGGTCGTGAATGGAGGATTCACTATTGGCGCTTCAAACCAGAACTGCGCGAACGTGTAGAAGCCTACATGAATCGCAAAGTAGAGGTTGTTGAAGTAGATCCATTCGGCGACGTCTATGGTGATGCTGGTAGTATTTGGATGAGAGATGGTGACAAGCCACGAAATCCAAATGCCTTCACGTCAGACCATTGGGGCTGAACATAGACCCACAAGTCTTGAAGACTAGCAGGTACACCATTGTACCATGAAGGTAAGGGCTGGTCTGCTGATTCTGCTATTTTTGACCTCTCTGATTCCAATAGTGAATGCAGATGAAGTAACGCCCGTTACAATAAATGTAGATTGGACCGGTGACCATGCTTACATCATAACTGGTGAAGTAAATCTGTCTGAAGTGAGTGTCAATCACTTACATGATGAGGCCGAACTCGATGTAGGATTAATCTATGATACAACAGGCGAGAATCTCCGAATAGTTCTCAATACCACTCTTTCCCACGGCGATGTAATTACTGTGAATGCAGGAGAAGTCTCTCGTTCGGTGGCGGTTGGATTATGGGGACAACCCCTGGCTGACCATGAAGTAACTCTCAATTCTCACTGGGAAATGGATCAACAATGGGTCAATGAAAACGGCACACAGAAATATATTCTTGTGTTTAATGGACAAGGTTGGCAACAAAGAATTGGCAATACTCTAGAATCATGGGAAATGGGTAATGGTACCTTGATGGTGGTCTCTAATACGGCTGATAATGGCATATCGATAATGCTTGATTTAGATTCGGTTTGGAAAAATGAAACCACGGTTGATGGCATAATGACCGGCCAAGTATTCGATGCACGAGGTAGTGGAATTATCGGTGTGGAAAGCGATGGAGATGAAGGCGCTGTTGACATTGAAGGCGTTGTTAGTGACGCTTGGATTAATCGCTCAATGTTAGACGGGATTATCGATGAAAGGTTCAGATTAGAAGCTAATGGCACAATCGCAATACTTGCCGAAGAAGATAATGAAATGATGAACCTTACAGGTGACCTAGCAGTTTTGTTGATAGAAACATGGGATTCAAACGGAACCCGCCGTCTGTCACATACCCAGTTCGAAGCCACTGCCGATTTAATTCTCGAGACCAATGACAGTAGAATGGATATTTCTCTGGACACATTCGAATCTGTAGAAAGATGGGAAGATGGAGCTCGAGTAGACCATCTGAGTAAGATGGTTGGGCATGGGACTTTCGGTTTTTCAGGTGAAGACGAAAATGCAAGTGTCCAAATCAATGGTACAATCTATGATTTCCATCAAGAGCAAGAAGATGGTCTTGTTACAGTTGACAGCCTCCATGTTGATGGAGTAATCACAGGAGATGCACAGGGTACTTTTGGTGTTGTAAGGGTCATTGAAGACTCAGATTATACTCAAGTTAATGATACCGGGGTATTGTATGATGTGGTAATTGTTCATCAAGAAGATTGGTTCAATCTTACCGGAATAACAGCACTACCTAATTCTGATTTAGGAGTTGGCGCACATCATAACGAATCTTGGTCCTATGACGCCAAGCAATCGCATTGGGATAATCGGACGATCAGGACAGTTTGGAGCCAAACAGGACCTGACCCAAGTAGTGGAGATGAGATTCATGCTAATTCTCCAATTGAAAACCCGCTTGAAGCCCCCTCTGTGGAAGAAGGCATTGGCGGTGCAACCGTTAGCAGAGAGTCAGGTTTTGCTCCAATAGACGCTACTACTGGCGATGTCTTCACTCTAGACCATCAAGAGGGAATGACGCTTACAGTCACAGCAGGACAAGCCCAAACCGTGGCTATGGATGGCCACCTGGTCGATACAGTAGCATGGAATGGGGTTTATTCGACTGATGTTAGTGGCACAGCAAATGGTAATTTGATTATTGATGGGCCTCTTTCCGGTCTTAACGTAGCAATAAATAGGGCATTCCAAGTCGAATTTGGTGATGACGAGCAACTGGTAAATTTGACAGAGAATCAGTCTGTAAACCGAGTATTATCACCTTCCATTATTTCGGTTCATGATAACCATGACCCTAGCATCGACCTCATCACTTTGGCTCAAGGAGTGGTTACCGGTGAAAATGGCACACCCGGTTATCTCGAAGTAACTGTTACAGATATTGATTTTAATATGCAATCGGTAACTGCAGATCTTTCTGCAATTGGTGGTGCAATTATTTCACTTAACGATAGAGGACTTTCTGGGGACAGGGTGATCGGTGATGATATTTGGACAGCGGAAATCTCAGTCCCTGGTCTCGAGTTTGGAGAACTAGCCATAGAGGCCACAGCGACTGATATTTTCGAGGCTACAGCTGTAGATTCAACCAACATTACTGTACTAAACCAACCTCCAAGACTCACCTCAATTGAAATCGTTCCTTCAATAGTTTCGCGAGGCGAGATAATGATTGTAAATGCTGAAGTAATTGATTGGCATGGAGTTTCTTCTGTTTCAATTGACATGAGAGATTACGGTGGAGATTTATCGCAACTAAATCGAGTAGGAGATATTTGGGCAGGGCAAGTGGAGGTTCCCGATGGTATGAATCCGGGTACCCATATTTTGAAAATACGAATGGTTGATGAGTTTGAATCAACAATCACCGTTGGAAAAACGATTACTTCTGGTCAGTATCATATCCTTTCTGAAATCGATGAGGACGTTTCTATAACTGTGCTTAATGAACCACCACAACTCGATATTGGAGATTTACGGACGGTGGAAATAGGCGACGAGGATGTCGAATACAATTTGACAATAACCGTGGCAGACCACGATGGATTGAATTGGGTTAAAGTGAAACTTGGAATCTTAGCGCCTCCTGGCCAATCCAATACATGGTTTACAATGACATCAAATGGCGATGGAACTTATTCTCGAGAAATTACAATCAAGAAATACATTGCATTAGGTACGCATGAACTTCTTGTCAAAGCCAGAGATTCTTATGGATCTCAAACTGCAGAAGAGTCCGTTCCAATCGTTTTGGAAGCACCGGATAACCCTGGTTCAACAGTAGCCCCTTCCAGTAGTACTCTGACTTACATTGCATTGGCAGGGCTCGGACTTCTGATAATTGCGGGTGCTGCAATTTATGTTATGCGTGGGTCGGATGAAGAAGGTGGCTTAGGCGGCTTTGGAGACGCTTGAATAGGGCAGTTTTTACTATCGACAACGGTTTATACCTCTGTTCAATCCGAGGGTTACACTTGCGAGAGTAGTGTAGTGGTTATCACCGAGCGTTGCCAACGCTTGAACCCGGGTTCAAGTCCCGGCTCTCGCACCAGATCTACTTCCCAGCATGATGGTTTTTGATTTCAGCAAGCCGAATTAAATCTATGCGCCCGCTCAATCAGAATAGAACTAGAATGCTAATGGTTGCAGTTGAATTCACCCATCTTGTTTAAGGTTAGAAGGGGGACAGTATTACGTTCTGGTAAGAAAACATTCCATTCTTGCCAATTCCAAAAGGAGATAATCTAATGAATAGTTTTGAATCACTTGGTCTTTCCAAAGAACTTCTACAGGCTGTAGAATCGGAAGGATATACATCACCGACTCCCGTTCAAGTACAATCCATACCTCCCTTACTAGCTGGGAGAGATGTACTTGGTGTGGCACAAACTGGAACGGGTAAAACTGCAGCCTTTGCTTTACCAGTTCTTCAAGCAATGAGTCGTTCACCCCCACAGGGGAAACGGCACATCAGGGCGCTTATTCTATCTCCTACACGAGAGTTAGCTGCTCAAATTGATGAACGGTTTTCAGCATATAGTGAGCACCTTGATATAAGACACAAG
>Ga0308019_10000716_pt1 | contig 20634 bp, 17 predicted proteins | sample Neamet284_FD_203135 | JGI IMG/M metagenome (GOLD analysis project Ga0308019, IMG submission 203135) | Marine microbial communities from water near the shore, Antarctic Ocean - #284 | ecosystem: Environmental > Aquatic > Marine > Unclassified | place: Southern Ocean | collected 2014-10-01 | reverse complement strand
AAATATGAATAAAAAATCTCAAATTAAAATTATTCGTAATGGAGTAAATTTAAAAAATTTAGTTAGTAAACAAAATTTTAAAATAAAATATAAAATTAATTCTAAGTTTATTTTATTTGTAGGAAGATTTTCAAAAAGTAAAGGTATTGAAACATTAATTGATGCATTTAGAATTATTATTAATAACAAAATTCCAGATATTCATCTAGTAATTATGGGTGTAGATTTTGGATTTGAAAAAACAATGGAAGAATTAATAATAAAATATAATTTATCTAAAAAAATACTCGTAATAAAAAATCCTCCTCGTGAAGATGTAATTTCAGCATATGGAGAAAGTGAATTTTTAATTCTTCCATCACAATGGGAATTATCCCCTTTGGTTCCACTTGAATCATTTGCATTCAAAAAACCAGTAATTTCTACAAAATCACATGGAATTCCATTTACAGTTAAAAATGATGAAAATGGGATTCTTGTTGATCCTGAAAACCCAGATCAATTGGCAAAAGCAATAACAAAATTACTTCTAGATGATGATTTAAGAATGAGATTAGGTTTATCAGGATATAATTTTGTGCATGATGAATGTAATTGTGTATCCATGGCTAAAAATTCTTTAGAATTATATGAACAAATATTAAAAAATAATCATAATAAATGAGGAAACTTGAGTGTAAGATATGAAAAAAGATTTTTTTAAAGATCCAAAAATAAAATTTCCAGCTTATGAACCATGGATTTCAGATGATGATAAAAAAATTGTGAATAAAGCACTTGGACAAAGTATGCTAACACTTGGACCTCAACTAGAAAAATTTGAGGCTGATTTTTGTAAATATTCTAAAGTAAAATATGCAGTTGCAGTGTCAAATTGTACTGCTGCATTACATTTGTCCTTAATGGCATTAGGAATTAAACAAGGTGATGAGGTTATTATTCCAGATTTAACATTTGTTGCAGATGCAAATGCTGTTTTAGCATGTAATGCTAAACCTGTAATTACAGATATTAATAAAGAAAATTTCTTTTTGTCAATTTCAAATCTTAAAAAAAATATAACAAAAAAAACTAAAGCAATAATTCCAGTTCATATTTATGGACAAGTTTGTAATATTGATGAAATTCTAGATGTTGCAAAAGATAACAATCTAAAAGTTATAGAAGATTGTGCTCATGCAGTAGGAACATTTCATAAATCTAAACATGTTGGAACATTAGGAAGTACTGGATGTTTTTCATTTTATCCTACAAAAAATATTACAACTGCTGAAGGTGGAATGGTTATAACTAATTCAAAACAAATTGCAGAAAAAGTGAGACAGTTACGAAGTCATGGAATGACAAAATCACTCAAAAACAGATATTCTGGTAAATATCCCTGGATTTTTGACATTATAGAGCCTGGATACAATTATCGATTAGATGAAATTCGTGCAGCTTTAGGTATTACACAATTAAAAAGAATTAAAAAAATTAATGAACTTCGTAAAAACGCATCATCATATTATCATAAAAATTTACAGAACATTCCAGGAATAATTTTACCGGATATGGTAAATGATAAAAGCCATTCATATCACCTATATACAATTAGAATAAAATCACCATACAAATTATCAAGAAACCAATTATTTACAAAATTAAAAGATGAGGGAATCAGAACTACGGTGTATTGGATGCCAATTCATATGTATACCGCATATAGAAAATTTACAAGTCCATCTAATATTAAAAATACATCTAAAAGATATGAAGAAATTTTGGCATTACCATTATTTCCAAGTATTACCCTAAAGCATCAAAATAAAGTAATTGCTTGTATCAAAAAATTTGGAGATAAAAATATTAATTAATTCTACAAGGTATTTCAATAATTAAATAAAATTATCCCTTAATCAATATCGTCAAGATATTTTTCTTTATGAATAAAATTTGAAAGCCTGTGCGCTTCCATAACTTTTGCTTGATTTAATAATTCTTTTTCAAAATTAAATGGTGATTTTTCCTTACCAGTAATCTCCATGCAAAAAGTATCAATCATTTTAACAAAGTGATCTGTATATGGAATTTTAATAATTTCATTTTTTCTACCACCCCAATTATTTTCGGTACTATATTTTAAATTTATTTCAGTTATAAAATCAGATGGAACAGAATATGCTCTATCTAACGATATTACCCCTTCAGATCCCCATACATCATATTTTGATTGATAATAATTTCCATTTGCATATGTTATACTTGCAGTTTTATTATTTTTGTATGTTAGAATAGATGTACCTTTTACATCAACACCGGTCTTAGGATCAATAGAATTATGATAAAATACAGAAAGTGGCTCCTGATCAAAAATCATTCTACTTGCACATATTGGATAACATCCAGAATCATTCAAGAAACCACCTCCTAATTCTTTATTATATCTGATATCACCTTCTGGAAAAGATGGGAATCCAAAACTACCATAAAAAGAATCAACATTGCCAATTTTTTTATTATTTATCAATTCTTTAACTTTTTTATGTTGAGGATGAAATCTAAACATGAAACCTTCCATAATCCTAACATTATTGTTTCTAGAACATTCAACCATTTCTTTTGCTGAAGAATACGTGGTAGTAGAGGACTTCTCACAGTAAACATGTTTACCAGCAGATGCCGCTTTAATGGCCCATTCTTCATGAGTTCCTATCGGAGTTGAAATGTAAACTACATCAATTGAATCATCTTTTATTACATCATCATAACTACCAAATTTTTCACAATTAAATTCATTAGAGAATTCTTTAGATTTTTCTGTGGTTCGGCTTCCAATTATTTCAAGCTCTGCAAATTCTGATTTTAATATTGCAGGAATAACAGATTTTTTAGCAATTTTTGAACAACCAATAATACCAAATTTTAATGGATTCAATTTTTTCACAAATATGAAATAATTCCTCTAATATGTGGACCAACAAAATTTTCAATTTTTAATAATTGTTTAATTTGAAATAATGTAACCCAAATAAAATAATTTGGTATTATTAATTCCTCATTTTCATTAACTTCTACAATCATATTAAAATTAGATTTTAAATAAAATCTTCCACCATCTTCTGATTGCCATTTTGCATAAATAATACTTAAATTCTTTTCTTCATCAAAATATTCTGCAAATAGTGGTTTTGTACCACCATGGGCTTTTAGTAAGTTACTAGTTGTAGCTTGAAGAGTTGGAGATAATTGTAATTTTCCAATATTTCCAGGTTCAGCTTTAGCTTGAACTAGATAATGAGGAATACCATTAATTTTCTTCATCAATAATCCTAAAATTCCACCAGGGTTATTTGCAATCATAGGTTGTGTCCAACCTTTTTTTCCAACTTCTCGATCAAATGTATTTGATACTTTTACCCCGATGACTTCAAAAAATCCATTTGATTCATGAGAAATATTTCCTGTTGTAGAGGATACATCCCATTTATCAAGATCATTAATTGCAATTTCTTGAACAGTCATATCTGATTCTTCTCTTTTTTTATTAAACCAATTAATTACATAATCAAGAGAATTAATCTGATTATCATCATGAATTGATTCAATCATTGTTTTAATTCTTAAAATAGTATCTGTATTTATTTTATATCCATTTTTTTCTAAAATATTTTTAATTTCCTCTTCAACCACATAAAGCTGTATTATTATTCTCTAATTATATTTTCCACTAAAAAACTACTGAAAATTAAAAATATCTTGTTTTGTACTAGTAAACCAGTGTATAACTTTATTATTCTAATTTATTAAAAAAAACAGAAGAAATTTGAAAGTTGTTATTGGGATGCCTGCATTTAATGAAAGTAAAAAAATAGAAGAAATAATTCAAAAAATTAAAAAAAAAGCAGACTACATCATAATATGTAATGATGGATCAACAGATTCTACAGGTGAAATAGCCAAAAAGATGGGAGTTATTGTAATAAATCATGAAAAAAATTTAGGTTATGGTTCAGCAATTAAAAGTATTTTTTTAAAAGCAAAAGAGATTGAAGCAGATATTTTAATTACTTTTGATGCTGATGGTCAACATAGAGTAGAGGATATTCAATCAGTAATTCAACCAATCATAGATGGGGATGCAGATATCATAATTGGTTCAAGATTTTTAAAAGAACATAATACGGATATGCCTAAATACAGAAAAATAGGAATTAAGACAATTACAAATCTCACAAATTTAGGTTCAGAAATTAAACTTACTGATTCACAAAGTGGATTTAGAGCATATCATAAACGTGTTATTTCACACATTACTCCATCAGAAAATGGAATGGGTGTATCCACAGAAATTTTGATAAAGGCAAAAAAAGAACAATTTCGTATAAAAGAAATTTCAATCAAGGTATCATACGAAGGAGATACGTCAACACATGATCCAATATCGCACGGAGTATCAGTAGTACTTAGTACAATTAAATTCATATCAATTGAGCATCCATTGAAATTTTATGGTATTTCAGGATTAGGTTTCTTAGGAATTGGATTATTAATCATAATATGGATGGTATAATTTAAAAATTTATAAAAAAATTGAAAATAAATTAAAAAGAATTACAAGTTTTAGATAATAAAAAAGAAAATAAATCACACATAAATGAGAATGATTGTGTAAATAGTTTATTATTTTCTATAAAATATACTAAAAGAAAAAATAATATTTTTAATTTAGAAAATCAGGACATAATCAATGTATTAGATATTACTATAGTAGTTTGTAAAACTATAAAATTAGAAAAAGTTTACCTATATTAGATTCGGGAGTAACAGATGCTAGTAAGGATAGATAAAAGATGTTAGAAATATGAATTCAGATATATCAAAATTTAGGTTGAATCATATTGAAAATAATCAAGGATGTGTTCAAGGAGTAGTATTAGAAATTGTTTCAGAATCAATATAAAAATAATTTTAATGGCTTATAATCCAGAAAATATGTTGTAAAAAGTATGGTTTTTAATAAAATTAAAAATTCTTTTTCAGTATTAAAAGAAATTTCATTCTTAGGAATTGCATCTATTGTTCCAACAGCAATTGCAGCTGGTTTTTGGTTTTATATTGCATCATTAGTAGGAGATGAAACTTATGGTGAAATAACATATTATCTTACAATTGTAGGAATAAGCAGTACAATTACTTTGATAGGAACACCAACTGCACTTAACGTATATGCTGCAAAAGGAGAACGAATTCTTCCAGCTATTTCAGTTATAACTTTTACAACTTCAGCAATTGGTGCAATAGCAGTATTTTTTATTTTTTACAATCCAGGTGCAAGTGTTCATGCTTTTGCTTATACAATTTTTGCATTAATTGCAGCAGAATTTCTGGGTAGAAAATTATTTAAAACATATATGAAAATTACAATTATTCAAAAATCATTAATGGCTGTATTAGCTATTACATTCTATCATTTAATTGGAAATGATGGAATAATTTTAGGAATTGCATTTTCATTTGTTCCTTTTATCACATTATATTACAAAGAATTTAAAAATTATAAAATTGATTTTAAAAGTTTAAAATCAAAAAAGAAATTTATTTTAAATAATTATTTGCTAGATTTTTCCACAATGTTTTCAGGTTCAATGGATAAAATAATAATTGCGCCACTATTTGGTTTTGCAGTATTAGGAAACTATGCATTAGGAATGCAATTTTATATGGTGTTTCTAATAATACCAAATATAATTTTTAATTATATACTACCACAAGATGCCAGTGGAAATCCAAGTATTGTATTGAAAAAAATTACAGTTCTAGTATCAGTGGTAATAGCAATTTTAGGTCTAATTTTTTCTCCGATGATAATTAAAATGCTGTTTCCAGGATTTATTGAAGCGACATTAATCGTGCAAATTATTGCGTTAGCAGTCATACCAGGCACAATAAATTATATGTATATTTCAAAATTTCTAGGAAATCTCAAAAATAAAGTAATTCTAAGAAGTTCTATCATAGGTGTAATTTCAATAATTTTAGGAATGGCCATTTTAGGTCAACTATATGGCGTTCAAGGAATTGCAGCAGCATTTGTTTTAGCAACCACAACAGAATCAATTTTTCTGGCAATTACGAATAAATTTGATAAAATTAAGAATGAATCAATGTCATAGTTTAATAGTATTTTTTATTCAATACAGTTATTGGAAAAAGATTATTCCAAGTTAATACAAGAATCAAAATATAATTTTATTGAAAAAAAATCAATACTAATACTTACTACAATTTGCATTATTGGAGTAATCATAAGATTACATTATACGCCATATGGAATTCCAGTAAGTTTTGATGCATTTACAGCTTATTTTTCGTATGCCCTAGATATTAGTATTTTAAAAGATTTTCCAAATTATACATTGTCACAAAGTGGATGGCCAGAATTTCTTTCGTTATTTTTTATGAATTTTCATTCAGATAATTTAATAGATTATATGAATTTACAAAGAACAATTAGTATAATTTTATCAGGAATTACAGTAATTCCCATTTATTTTATTTCTAAAAAATTTTTTAATAATTATTATTCGTTGTTAGGTGCCCTCATTTTTGCTTTTGAGCCTAGAATAATTATCAATTCAACTCTAGGTATTTCAGAACCACTATACATTTTAGCTATTACATTAGGAATACTATTATTTTTAAATCTAAATAAAAAAATAATATATGCATCATTTGGTTTTTTTGCTTGTGCAACTATAATAAGACCAGAAGGACAATTTTGGTTTTTAGCATTTTCTGTTATCTATTTCTTACGTTTTAGAAAAAATCGTAAAGATTTAGCTTTATTTTTAGTATGTTTAGGAATTTTCTTGCTGATACTATCACCAATAGTAATGAATAGAATTGAATGTTGTGAGGATGATGGCATAGTAGGCAGGATAATTAGTGAATTAAGTAATTACAATTTTAATAATAATTCTGTTCAATCAGATGACAAAATAAATACAATTTCATATGGTCCAAATTTTTTCAATGGAATTAAATTATTTGTATGGGGAATAATTCCAATTTTCATAATTTTTATACCATTAGGTTTAATCACAATTTTTAAGTGTCTTAAATTTCCAAATTATTTATTAATTTTAGTTCCATCAATATTAGCACTACCAATAATATATTCAGTGTCAGTTGCTCCAGACACACGTTATATTTATCCAATTTATCCAATTTTTTGTGTAATTGCGGTATTTGGAATAAAGTGGATCGTAAGTAATTTTAACAATAAAAAATTAATTTTAGTAATAATTATTTTAGGTATTATTCTAGGTTCAATAACATTTCTAGATTTTAAAAAAATAGATTATGTTTATGATGATGAAATTTATGAAATTTCAAAAATAATCATAAAAGATGTTAAAGGTGTCAATAAAGATTCTAACGCAGTTAAATTTTTCAAAGTTGTAGAAATCGAAGATAGATGGCCCATAACAGAATATAATGGAAGGTTAAGTGATAGTTCAAAAATACATTTACTTTCTGTAAAAGATTTTACTTCATTAGAGGAATTTCTTAAATTTGGTAAAAATAATGGATTATCACATTTAATAATTGATAATCAGAACAACATGCCAGATTTTTTTATTAATATTTTTTATAATGAAGAAAAGTATAATTATTTAATTAAAGAATTTGATTATCAGGGTTATAATTATCATGTCAAAAAATTTAAAATTGATTATGATATGTTTGACATAAAAAATTGATATTAATTTATAAAAATATAATGATATCTAAAAGATAGAAAATTAAATTTTTATAAAATATTATAATTCTTTAAAAATTAGTTATTCGATTTTTTATAAACGTAATTGAATCTACTGGAGTTGGATCAATACCTGACAATATAGAATAATAGATCGAAGTGTAATCAAGTAAATAAATTAAATTAATTAATTTAGTTAAAATATTTCCAGATACAGAAAATATTTCTTTAAATTCAATATCATTTTTTATAAAATATTCTTTAACAATTTCAAAGCGTTCTTTTGTTTTAATATAATCATCTTGTCCTCTAAGTAATATTGGTTGTATTGTAGAAGGTCTTTCCCATGAAACAATACCATTATGACATGCCTCTATTACATCTTCGATAATTACATGTGTTTTAGCATTTTCTTGCAAAGATGCCTTAAATCTAATAGATGATGATTCAAGTCCATGAGGATAATATATCAGTGGAATACCAGAAATCCAATTGGCTAAAGTTAGTGCAGGATTTGAATCAGATAAATTCATAGAGGAAATTTGATTTCTTGTATTTCTAATCTCACGTATTGATTCTAAAACACCATTTTTTTCTATTGGAAGTGTAGAACCTAATGTTTTAAGGATAGAATATGTAAAATTTAGAAAAGAAGCTCGTGGAGAATGAATTAAATTTAATTTTCTAAAATTAACTTGAGTTTTTTTACAAAATTCTTCCATTTTACCACCTGAAGAAAATGCAATTAAATTACAGTCTAATTTTTTTGCATTTGATAAAACTGTTAAAGTTTCATCAGTATTACCAGAGACACTTGTTGTAATTACTAATGTATTTTTGTCAACAGTTTTTGGTAAAATATATCCTTTAACTGTAGAAACATGAATATTACTTTTTGATAATATGGATGAAAAAAGATCACCTATTGCACCAGAACCCCCCATTCCAGCAAAAACAATATGATCAATGCCATCAAAAGATATCTCTTCTAAATCAGAATTAAATGAGGTTTCAGCAATTTCGGGCCATTTATCATATATCTTATACATTCCTAATTTATCAACAAAATCTAAATCATGTTGTTTAATCATTTATCATAAAGATTTATGCAATACATATAATGATTTTTAAAATAGTCTTCGTATAATTTCAGATAATTAATTATTATTTAAAATAAGTTTAGATTAATTTTTCTAAAAAAGAAAAAATATGAAGTTCAGGTGTTTAAAATCATTATAAGGAATTTACTAATAGTATGAGTAAATAAGAAATCTTTAATCAGTGTTAATAAAATTTTAGATTAAGATGGATAGTATAAGATGGATAGTATAAGAAAGAAGATCGTAGATATTTCATATATTGGTATTGCAGACATATTATCTGCAGGAATTGCTGGAATTTTTTGGTTTTATATTGCATCTATGGTTGGACCAGAAAACTATGGAGAAATTACATATCTGTTATCAATTGCTACACTAGCATCTGGACTCGCATTACTAGGTTCAAATTATACATTAATGGTTTATTCTGCTAAAAAAATCCCTATCCAATCCACATTATTTCTTTTATCATCAGTTATAGGATTTATATCTGCAATTACAATTTTTTTCTTTTTTGCAGATTTAGGATTAAGTTTAGTTATTTTAGGATATATTATTTTAGCATTAGTCACAGCAGATCTCCTTGGGAAAAAACTATACAAAACATATTCAAAATATGTAATAATTCAAAAAATTCTCATGGTGATTTTGGGAATTGGATTATACTATTTAATGAAAGAGCCTGGAATATTATTAGGAATTGGATTATCATATTTACCCTTAATTAAAGAAATGATTAATAGATTTAAAGAAAATAAAATAAATTTTAAATTATTAATAGAAAAAAAGAATTTTATTTTAAATAATTTTGCATTAAATATAACTGGAGCACTGTATGGTTCTCTAGACAAATTAATAATTGTCCCATTACTAGGTTTTACAATTTTAGGAAATTATTCATTAGGATTACAATTTTATACAATTATTTCACTTTTACCAGCTTTAGCAATAAAATATCTGGTAGCTCAAGATGCTACTGGAATTGTAAATAAAAAACTTAAAAAAATTATGGTATTGTGTTCAGTAGGAATTGCATTATTAGGTTCAATATTTGCACCGATGATTATTGGAGAAATTTTTCCAAAATTTGAAAATGCAGAAGAAATTATAAGAATAATTAGTTTTGGAGTTATTCCAAGCACAATTACTAGTGCCTATTTATTTCCAAAATTCTGGGCAAATGAGAAAAATAAAATCATTCTAGCGACATCAATTATAGTATTAATTATACAAATTATAGGAATTGTTCTTTTAGGGCCTATTTACGGGGCTAAGGGCATAGCAGCATCATTTCTAATTAGTTTAAGCATTGGAACTGGATTTGCAATCATTATGGATAGAGTGTACAATAGTTCACAAAAAGTAAATTAGACATACTACCCTGTCAGATAATTTAATTTAAAAAGAATCAAAACTAGACTTTTCTAATTAATGTCATTGAGAAATACTGGAACTTTTTTCTTATGTGAGATGCGTATAGATTCCATTGTTTTTGCTTGATTCAGTAAATCATTTTTAAAATCAAAAGATTCACTCTCAAGATTTAAAATAGATTTGGTGAAATTTTCTAACATTATTTGAAATTGATCTTTTGTAGGAATTTTTATTTCATTTATGTTATCATTTTGATGTAAAAATAAACTAGTTTCAAAATTTTGTGGAACTGCATAAGCACGTTTAGTACTCAACATTGCTTCACTTCCCCAAATAGAATATGATGATTGATAATAATTTTTAAATCCAGAAACAGCATAAGCATATCTATTTTTAGGATAATGCAGCATTATATTATTAGATACATCTACATCAAGATTTTCATCCATTGTAAAATCTGCAAAAACACTTTCAGGTTCAGCATCAAAAACTATACGACTTGCACATATAGGATAACATGTTACATCGTTAAGAATTCCTCCACCAAGTTGTTTTTGCCATCTAATATTTTCAGGTTCAGGAGGTGGAAATCCATACATTCCATAAAAATGAGATATTTTTCCTAGTTTTTGATTGTGAATATATTCTTTAACAATATTATGTTGTGGATGAAATCTAAAAGCAAAACCTTCAAGAATAGAGACATCATTATCATTACAAATTTTGACCATATTTTTGGCAGAAGAATAAGAGGTTGTAGATGATTTTTCACAAAGTATATGTTTTCCAAGTTTTGCTGCTTTGATTACCCATTCTTCATGCATACTAATTGGAAGTGAAATATATACAGCATCTACATCACTTTCTAACACCTCATTATAATGACCAAAAAAATCAGTGTCATTGTCATTTGCCCATGTTTTAGCTTTTTCTAATGATCTACTACCTACAAATCCCAATTCAGTGAATTCAGAATTTTTTATTGCAGGAAAAAAATACTTTTTTGCTACACGAGAACAACCAATTGCACCAAATTTTAAAGATTTTTTAGACAAAATAGTAATCAATTAGATTTATTGTATTGCGAATTTGGATCACCATGATCACCAGTACCCATTCCAAGATTCTCATGAATGATTGGATTTTCACAATCATCCCATTTTTTTGTCAACATTGTAACTGCAATACAATCTTTTATCGCAATGAAAACATGTCTAGTTCCTTTGGGGGTAAAAGTACAATGTCCTGGAGATAAATGTATGAATTCATCCTTAGATGTAGGGGAATCACGAGTAACCAATACCCCGTCACCTTCAACTAACAAAAAATACTCGTCAAATTCAGGATGATAATGATTACCTCTAATTTTTCCGGATTTAATTATATTATGATTAAATTCAACTATAGGATCTTTAGGATAAAATGTAAAAATTCCACCCCGTCCATCTCTAACAGTATCTAAATTACAAAATGATTTGAGTGCCTCAATATTCATATCTAAAATGGAAATTTTTAGAATTTATCTTTTGCTATAAGTAAATATCTAGATTAAATTCTTGAGAGTATTATTCTGAAATAATATCAAAATCAGGTAATGGAATAATAAATTTTCCGCCAGCTTTGAGATAATCATGTTCTCTTGATTTAAAATAATCTATAAGATGCCAAGGTAAAATAAAAAAGTAATCAGGGTTATCTTTTCTGGCTTGCTCTTCAGAAATAATAGGAATCCCAGTACCAACGGTTTTTTTATTCCATTTATTTGGATCTCGATCAGAAATTTTTTTTATTATTGAAGAATCTAAATCAAAAAATTGTAACAAAGTATTTCCTTTAGTAGATGCACCATAACCATATATTATTTTTCCATTCTGTGTTTCATTTTTCAAAAAATTTAATGTTTTTTCTTTAATTTTCTTTACTCTAGAAGCAAATTCTTCATAAACAAATTTTTTGTCTAATCCTAATTTTTTTTCAAAATTTAAAATATCATCAATAGCAGGTGTAATATTGAAAGATATATTCTCTTTTAATTTAATGTATGCTCTAATACTACCACCATATACATCATTAATTTTTACATCAAATATTGTTAAACCATGTTTTTCAATTAATTGATTTAAAGATTTAAATGAATAATATTCAATGTGTTCATGTCCAATATTATCAAATGCATTTTTTTCTAACATTGATGGTAAATAAGCCATTTGTAAAATCCAAATTCCATTCTCATCTAAACATTTTTTTACGTCATTTACAAAACTATTCGGATCATCAAGATCATAAAACATTGCAATACTTGTTATAATTTTACATTTTTTATCAGCAAAATTAGTTTCAAACTCTTTATAATTAAAATAGTTATTTATGATTAAAGTATTATCTTCATTTGCTTCTGAAATAAGATTTGATGCAGGTTCAAATCCAATTCTTAATAATTTTGGATCATATGAGCGTAAAAGAGTTCCATCGTTGCAACCTATATCTAAAACTATATCATTATTTTGTAAAGTTACAATTTCTTTTGCACTATCAGTGATATCATAAAGAACTTGCTTCATTGTTTCATTAAGACCAGATCGGAACCAGTATTTCGTATAAAGGAGATCTCTAGGAGTAGTATGTTTTAACTGGAGTAATCCACATCCGCCATCATCTTCATTACACAAAATAAGTTCTAAAGGTATTTTCACACCAGTATCTGAATCAATAAAATCAGATGGGTATTGATCACCTAACGAAAGTATTGATAACATGTTAGAGCATCCGCATGATCTACAAGAGGTATGAATTATTGGTTTTGAATTAATCATGTCTTTCAAATTTTTTCTGTGTCTTTAGTTTCAAGATTAGAATTTTTTCCACTTTTACGAGTAATTAGTCTTAATTCATTTGGATATAATGGAGCATCCCAAGGAAATGTTTTTCCATCTACAAACATTTTCCATTTTTTAAGATCCTCATCAAGCATGATTTTTACAAGATCTTCAAAAGTTGTTTTTGGGGTCCAACCAAAAGTTTCTTTTGCTTTATTTGAGTCACCATGTAAATAATTCACATCCAATGGTCTAAAAAATCGTTTATCAATTTTAATGAATTTTTTTGAATCTAAACCTACTAAGCTAAATGCAAGTTCAGCAAATTCTCTAACAGAATGGGATTCACCGGTACTAATAACAAAATCATCGGGTTTATCCTGTTGTAATATTGAATGAATAGCTTCCATATATTCAGGTGCATATCCCCAATCTCTTATTGCATCTAAATTTCCTAGAAATAATTCTTCTTTTAATCCCAAAGAGATTTGGGCTACAGCATTCGTAATTTTTCTAGATACAAATTCTAATCCACGTAATGGTGATTCATGATTAAATAAAATTCCAGTAGAAGCAAACATATCATAAGATTTTCTATAAATAGAAGTCATCCAATGTGCATAAAGCTTGGATACAGCATAAGGACTAGATGGTTTAAAAATTGTAGATTCATTTTGTGAATCTGTATTGGAGTTACCATACATTTCACTACTCGATGCTTGATAAAATTTACAATTTGGATTAAGAAAACGTATAGTTTCTAGTAATTTTGTCACAGCTGTAGCAGTAATTTCTGTATTACCAACTGGTTGTTCAAATGCAGTTCCTACAAAGCTAGATGCAGCAAGATTATAGATCTCATCAGGATCAGATACCTTAACTGCTTCCATCATCGAACCCATATCTAATAAATCAGCTGGAATAAGATCTATTTTAGAAAAGACATCTAAAGTTTGTAATCTCCAAAAATTAGGAGTTGAAGTACGTCGATAAGTTCCATAAACATGATAACCTTTATCCAACAATAATTTTGTTAAATATGCCCCATCTTGACCAGTTACACCAGTTATCAGAGCTTTTTTAATAATTATTCACCGTATTGTTCATTGTTTAGGGTTTTAAATTAGTAATGTTGTGTTTTAATCTAAAAATAATTTAAAAATACATATGAATATGATTTTTCATTATAAGAAAGTGAAAGAAAGAAAATTATAGTAATTCATTATAGAGAGCAATTAATTTTTTGATTTCAATGTCAGCGTTATAGTTTTGCTTAATTTCTTGTCTCAATTTTTTACCATACATTTTTCGAGTATTTTCATCTTTAAGATAAAGTAATTTTTCAACAAAATCATGTTTTGATTTTCCAACTAAAACAAAATCGTTGGGAAATCCTATGGATCCTGATTCGGATGTAACAATTGCCATTTGGCATGCTCCCGCTTCAAGCATTTTAGTTGGCGCTGCCAAAAGATGAGAATGTTCAGGATAAGGAGACAATAAAATATCACAGTTAGATAATGCTTGAATATAGTTTTCCACTTTACCCAAAAATCGTGCATTTGGAAAAAAAAGAAGATTTTTGAAATCATCTGATACATTACCAATAAAATCAAAATTTATGTTTGGAAGATTTTTTACACAAAAATATAACAGTTCCAATACATCATAATTTTGTGTACCAGGTAAAAAAGGACCAACAACTGCAATTCGTAAATCAGTATTTTCAATTATTGGATAATCATTAAGATTTACTGAATTTCTAACAACTGTTGCACTTTGAATAGATTTTACTTTCTCATATATCATTTCACCCGCACAAATTAGATGTAAAGAATTAGTCCAGATTTTTTTTTCTAATTTTTTCTGTAGGTAGGATTTTGTTCTAAATCCAATTCTTTTCCAATATGGTAAAGATTTTGAAAAAGATTTGTGCCATATCTCTTCATAACCAATTCCATGTAAATCAGAAATGTATGATTTTTTTTCTAAAAATTGTCCAGAGATTTGGTGTGCATGAAATAAACAATTTGATGGAATTTTTGAAGATTTAGAAAAGTTATCAATAATTGAAATATTTGTGAAACCATTTCTTTTTAGTGCATCATATTGCCATTTAGCTCGAATGATTGAGCCATTTGGCTTATCAAATGAATATTGACTTAACATGGCCATATTTTTCAATTTTTAATTACCTCCCTATACCAAATTTCAAAAGCTAATAGTCCAAGAAGTTTGTTAATATGACGAATATCAATATTTTGATTATTTAGATTTTGATTTATCCAATCTTTTTTTATCCAACCATCTTGAATAATTTTTCCATCAACAAGATATTCTTTAGCCATAGAAAGTCCATAATTTTTCCAAAGAGTTTCAGTGTTAACAGAAAATCCTAATTTTTGTTTTAATACAAGATCATCCATTCCAAAATTTTTTAAAATTTTTCTTAATGGTAATTTACCAATATTAGATAAAGAATTATATTTTTTACTCATCGGTATTTTCATTGACTTTTGAATCATTTCAGTAGATAAAAGAGGGGTAACTAATTCAAGGTTAGAATTTTTTGCAAGTAAATTATTAACAATAGAAAAATTATAAAGTAATTTCCCATTATAGTCAGCTAAAAAAACTTGTTCGATAGGAGATAATGAATTATCAAAAAATGGTAAAAGTTGATCATAAATCTTTTCCCAATTAAAATTAATTTTGTTTTCAAAAATTAAATTTTGTTCGGGAACATAATCTCTTTCATGACATGAAAGATATGCCTGAATCTTTTCTTTAGGGGTAGAATTAAGATTAATTTTTGATAAAAATTTAGAATAACGAAAAATATATCCTCCAAATAATTCATCTCCACCATCCCCAGAAACAAGATAATTTGAGAAAGTTTTAGCTTTTTCAACAACGTATAGCCAGTGAATATCCCAAAATGGAAGACCTATAATTGAAATTGCATTTGGAAGTTTTTCAAGAAAATTATCAATTTCAACGATATGATGATTTACTCCAATCCTTTTTGCAATTTTTGATGCGGTTTCTGTTTCATCATAGCTATCACTGAATTTTATTGAAATAGCATTAATTTCATTATCAGGAAAATTTTGTTTTAAAATACATAAGACTAATGTAGAATCTACGCCACCACTTAAAGAAATTGAAATAGGTTTTGAATAGTTATCAGGAATTTGATTTTTTAAATTACAGGTTATTTGATGAGTTATTTCATCTGGAGAAAAATCTTGTTTTTTTTCTAGATCTGTCCATTTTATTTTTGGAAGAATTGGCATTTGCGTGTAATCATACCTAAGAGTAAGAATAGATTTAACAGAATTAATATCCATTGACTATAATTTACCTCTGCCTATTCCACGATAAATCAATCCAGCTTTTTTTGCCATGTGCTGACTGATTATATTTTTTGAATCTATAACTACAGGATTTTTCATTTTAGCTTTTAAAAATAGTGGATCAAGATTATGAAAAGATTTATGAGCAGTTGCAATTACTAAAGCATCTGAATTTTCTAAATTTTCAACATAATCATCAATAGTATTTAATCCAAAAATTTTAGAATTTTTATAAAATGGATCATAAAGTAGAATAGATGCACCCTTTTCTTTTAATATTTTAATAATTTGTTCTACTGGAGAAAATTGAATATCTTTAACATCAGGTTTGTATGAAGCGCCTAAAACAAGTACAGTAGATTGAGATAGAGGTTTATTTATTTCATTTAATGCATTTTCAAGTAACTCAATAGTATGGAAAGGCATATTTTCATTAATTTTTCTACCAATTTCTACTAATTCAAAAGTTTTAGAAGTGAAATTCTTTGCAAAATTAATCATCTGATAAGAATTAACGGGTAAACATGGACCACCAACACCTGCACTAGGATAATGAACCTGAAAATTATATTTTGTTTTTGCTGCTTCTAAAACAGTCATAATATCTATACCAGCTTTTTCAAAAATTAAAGCAAGTTCATTTACAAATGCAATATTTAAATCTCGAAAAACATTTGTTGTTAACTTAACAGCATTTGCAGTTTTACAATTAGGCATAGGAATTACATCTACAGTAAAAACATGTTTGTAAATTTTTGTAATTAAATTTTGAGTATGTTCATCCATTGCTCCAACAAGTCTAGGTAGTTTTTTAAAATCATTTAAAATTTGACCAGGATTAGCAGTTTCAGGACAAACCCCTAAAAGAAAATCTTTTCCTAGTTTTAATTTTTGATCAGAACCCTCAAGAATATTTAGAAAATCTTTTTCAATAAAACCAGGTTCTACTGTGCTTTCAACAATAATTAATTTTCTATCAGACAATTCTTCATGAAGTTTTTTAGCTACTGAAAATAATGCAGAATAATCAGGAATATTTTGGTCATTCATAGGTGTAGGAAGTGATAAAATAATAACATCACTAGAATTTATGCCATCAATAAAATTAGTAGTAGATCGAAATTTATTTTTACTTATTACATTATCAAAAATTATATCATATCCAGGTTCATCATTCAAAGGAAAATTTCCAGAGTTTATCATTTCAACTAACTTTTCATTAATATCTACTCCAATTGTAGGTAATCCAGAATTTGCAAATGAAAGTGCAGTTGGTAAACCTATTCTACCTATTCCAATTATACAGACATTTAATCTTCTATGTTGAATAGTATCATCAATTTCAGGAATAGTCATATCTAAAATATTTTTCATATTGCTTACAAATACTCCAATTTTGCTTGATTATTTACTTTTTTAATTATGATTTACTAAAATTTAAAAATCATATAAAATCACACTAAACCATGAAGTATGTAGTAACAGGTGGAGCAGGATTTATTGGCAGTTATATTGTAAAATTACTAATAGAAAAAGGACATAAAATAGTAATTATAGATAATCTTCACACTGGAAATCTTTCCAGATTAAAAGAAATAGAGAATAAAATAGAATTTCATAAAATAGATATCAGAAATTATGAAAAAGTGAAGAGGATAATTAAAGATGTAGATGGAATATTCCATCAAGCTGCATTAACAATTGTTTCGGAATCTTTTCTGAAACCTGATGAATATTTTGATGTAAATGTTAATGGTACGAATAATATATTTAAAATAGCAAAAGAATTAGGAATAAAAGTTATTTTTGCCAGTAGTTCCAGCGTATATGGAAATGTGGATAAAGTACCAATAAAAGAAAATTTTGAAAGAATCCCTATCAACCCATATGGAAAAACAAAAGTAGAAAAAGAAAAATTGGCACAAAAATTTTGGGATGAAGGTGTGAGTATAATTGGATTAAGATATTTCAATGTTTATGGTATAGGTCAAACTGGAACTTATGCAGGTGTTATTACTCAATTTATAAAAAAACTAGATTCTAATTTATCACCAATTATTCATGGTAAAGGTAATCAAATAAGAGATTTTATTGCAGTAGAGGATGTTGCTAACGCAAATCTAATGGCCATGGAATCTTCATCAAAACAAAAATTTTTAAATGTTGGAACAGGTAAATTTACATCAATTCTAGAATTGGCAAATATGATGATTCAAATTTCATCAAAAAATGTAAATGTGAATTTTGATGGAGAATTATCAGGAGATATTGAAAAAAGTCAGGCAGACATAACAAGTATTAAAGAAAAGATTGGATGGACTTACAAAATAGAATTACTAGATGGCTTGAAAAAATTAATTTCTAAATAATTAAGTTTCTAATAATTTTTTATAAAATTCAATGTAACTAGGAAGAATTTTTTTCCAAGTAAAATTATGGGTTACAAAATCATATGCGTTTGAAGAAAGTTTTTCTTGAAGTAAGTTATCAACTAATAATTCATTAATTTTTTTTAATAATAATTGAGAATTTTCAGGTTCTATCAATAATCCAGTTTCATTGTTTGTGACTAATTCAGGGATTCCTCCAACAGATGTTGCGATAACAGGTATTTTCAGATAAAATGCTTCTTTTATCACGGTAGGAAGACTTTCCATTCTAGACGGAACTACAATTAGAGTGGAAGATTTCAGAATTTTCATTGTTTCATTCCATGGTTTGTTTATACAATAAACTACAGTTCCATTTATTTTTGATTCTATACTTCTTAGTATATCAATACCTTTTTCAAAACTATCTCTACCAACATATACGACTTGATTAATAGATTTTTTAACTTCTGGTATTTTTTTAAACATTTCAGTATCAATAGGTGATGGTAAATATTCAAAATCAAAGCCTAATTTTTTATCATATTCTTCTTTAGAAATTTTAGAATCAGTTGTTAGTTTGTTAACCCATTTCAAAACTTTTGATTCTACACTAGTTGCAATTTTACTTGTAGTTGTTGAATGAAGAATTTTGACTTGATCACTATACACACCATGAACAGATAAAACTTTTTTCTTTCCTTTTGCATAATGCATTGCAAATCCAGAAGGGATGTTAAATGCGTGAACTATATCATAATTTTCTTGACTCATTATTACTTTTAGAGTTGAGAATATTACAAAACTTGGATTTTTTAAATTTTTAATAGGAATGTGAGTAGACTTCATTTTTGTTACACTATGACCAGCATGTTCTAATTGATTTGCAAGCATTTCTGCATGACCGCCAATACCTCCAGAATATCTAGGTGAGATAAAAAGAAATTTCATAAAATAAAATTAATTATAAAGATTAAAAAGTATTGGATTAAAAAAAATTATGGAGAATAATTTTTATTTACTTCATATACAAGTACAGCATTAAATCTATCAATATTTTTATTAGTAAAACTGGGAGAGGTATGAACTAATTTTAATGGGTAATTACCGTCATCATCATAATTAATTTCTAAAATACTAATTGGAATAGATCCATTTTGAAAAGTTTCAAAGGATTGTTGAGATTTCTCATCATAATACACCAATGTAGTATATGGAATCATTTTACCTAGCATTGTTTCATTCCAAAAATAATTAGTAGCAGTTCTGCTATCAGATTCTAAATATTTTGAAAAGTCAACATTACCTATACGCATAAACCATGTTTTCTTAGATTCATCACCCCCACCATTTAAAACATAAAGTGAATCATCATTCCAATCTCCAGTTAGTCGTTGTGCGGCAACATATACAACTACATAATCAACATCCCATGCTGTAAGTAAATTCCAAGCTTCATCAGGTGTACTCATAAATATTTCTGCAACTTTTGCAATTTGCCATGTACTAATAGTTGCATTATCAATTAGCGTAGTTCTTTCAGCAACAGTACTAATCCAATAGCCATAATCCCACCAAGATGCAACAATTGAATCTTCAGGAGTATTGAGTTTTATCCATTCAAGAGTTTCTAACCAATCATTACTAGGAGGGTATGAAGTTCCACCAGTAAGTATTGTAGGTGGAAAATCTATACTACTGATCCAATTACTACTAGTAGGATAAACAAGTGGAATTGTAAATAAAATAAAAAGAATAAAGATAGATGAAATTTTTAATGAATAATTTTTTTTCTTGGATAAATTAATTTTAAAAATTGCTTTTATTAAAATAGATAATCCAATAGATGTAAGAAAAATTAATGATATAGATGCA
>Ga0308019_10000711_pt1 | contig 20669 bp, 16 predicted proteins | sample Neamet284_FD_203135 | JGI IMG/M metagenome (GOLD analysis project Ga0308019, IMG submission 203135) | Marine microbial communities from water near the shore, Antarctic Ocean - #284 | ecosystem: Environmental > Aquatic > Marine > Unclassified | place: Southern Ocean | collected 2014-10-01 | reverse complement strand
CCTTCCAGCATTCCTCAGAAAGCTGCATAATTACATCTCTCAGCGGCGTAATATCATATTCACCTAACTCTTTTAGAGGAACTCCAATATCCATAGACCCTATCACTCATCTCAATTTTTTATTTGGCTAACAGTAAAATGGGAAGATCAACAAGTCAACCGATAAGGTTTCAATGAAAAGTTAAACGGGCCCACCATACGTATACGCATTTAATACAGTCTTCTGCCGCCATAGCATAAGGCAATGTGTCGCAAAAATCCTCACCAGAACTAAACTTATTAGCATGATATCTGGTTTTAGCTCCCCTAAAAAAGTATTTACCTAAACATAAAAATGCACTACCCTAAGAGGTAGGTAAGGAAAATTATAGAGCACGTCCCATTGACATGTCAGACGACCTATAAGTATATTAATGTTCAGTTTATCAACAGTCCCAAGGCCGACATAAAATAGTATGACTTATTACAACAGGCTTTAACGGACATTTTTGAGGGAAGAATAATGGCTAATGTAGACCAATCACAAAGAAAATTTTCAATTCGAAGGAAGTTAATTGTTACCTCTATGGCGACGGCTTTAGGTTTAATAGGACCACCCGTAGCGCTAGGTCAAGACGCGTCCCTTGAAGAAATTATCGTAACAGCACGCCAACGAGCTGAATCTACTCAAGATATCCCCATGACTGTTCAGAGCCTGTCAGGTGATGATCTACAGAAACAAGGCATAACGACTCTTGAAGACTTTTCTCGATTCGTCGGTAACCTTAGTGTTCAGACGACGGCTCCCGGCCAAAATACTATTGTCTTTCGCGGAGTAAGCGACGGTGGCGGGTTCTTAGTTGACCCAACGGCAGCTATATATTTAGATGAGCAGCCTATGTCAATGACATCTATGGCACCCGACGTTTATCCCGTTGACATTGCTCGAGTGGAAGCCTTAGCCGGCCCTCAATCAACTTTATTTGGAGCCTCATCGCAAACAGGTACCATTCGAGTCATTACCAACAAGCCCGATACGTCAGAATTTTCTGCTGATATTGGCTTAGGAATGTCAGGAGTCGCAAAAGGCGATAATGGATATGATTTTGACGCTACGGTTAACATCCCTGTCATAAAAGATAAGCTTGCGATTCGATTATCTGGCTTTAGTGCCGAAGATGGCGGCTTTGTAGATAGCGTGTCTGGAATGACTGTAGTCGACGCGTACAGTGGCCTTGGTGGCCTTAAGAGCAATGCCGGCAATGTTGAAGATGATATTAATAACGTAGAATGGTCTGGTGGTCGAATATCAGCGAAATGGCTTGTATCGGATGACTGGTCCGCTACTCTAACCACCAACTTCCAAGAAATTACGGCCAATGGCTTTAATGACATGGATGAAACCGTTGGTGATCTTGAAACTGTCAAATTCTATGACGAGTTCCGGACTGACGACTGGACCCAAACTAGCTTAGTGATAGAAGGGGACCTAGGGTTCGCTGACTTAACGGTCGCGGGTTCCTACTATGATCGCGAAACTTTCTATCAGCATGATACTCAGACCTATACTGCCTACTTCATGTACACCTTCGGCACCTATTTAGGTTATGCCACATATGATTTCGGCACAGACCCCATTGGATATCTAACTAACGATCAGAAAAATGAATCTACTACATTCGAGGTTCGTCTAACCGGTTCCTCTGATAAAGTTGATTGGACTGTGGGTGCATTCTACATGGACTCGGATGAAAACTGGGACTTTAAAAGTTATGTTGATGGCTACGCCAACTCACCTGCATTTGCAGCTTGGGCTGGATATGCTGCTTATTACGACATGACCATCGCACCAACTGATGCCTGGTGGTACTCAGATCAAAGCACCTCGCGACAAGACAAAGCGGTTTTCGGTGAGATTGATATCAAACTGACAGATCGATTGTCGCTCCTTGCGGGCGGACGTTGGTATGAGGTTGATAGAAACATAGAGTACTTTGTTGAAAAACCATATGGCAATCCAAACTTAGCAACACCGCCTCGTAGCGCTTCAGATGATGGTTTTATCCCAAAATTCGGGCTGCAATACGACCTTGCCGATAACTTAATGATCTGGACCGTCTATTCAGAAGGGTTTCGAGTGGGTGGCACGAACCGAGGTAGAGGTATACCAACCCTACCTGTTGATTACGGATCGGACATTGTCGAAAATACTGAGATTGGTCTGAAATCGAATTGGAATGACGGTAAAATTCAGGTTAATGCGACTCTCTATGATATGACATGGAACGATATGCAGCTAGAAGTAACCGATCCAAGTTTTGCTATAGGAGAGCCTTGGCAAGCAGTTGTGGCCAATTTAGGTGATGCAACCATTAGTGGTGCTGATCTGGATATAAAGGCAGTAGTCGGTGAGAACCTTCAAGTAGGCTTTAACATCACAAGGATCTTTCACGCCTATGTGGATGCGCCAGAAACTTATGCTGACGATCGCTTCCCTGGTGGTCAGGCTCCGTTAGGTCTCGTAAGTAAGTCAGCTCTTCCGTTGTTTGCTGATACCTCATATTCGTTTTACTTGGAATATACGACCCAACTAGAACTGTTTGATGGCGGGGACGCCTTCATGCGTTTCCAGCACTCGTATAACGGAACCTCGCTCAATCGAGTCACTGATGGTGCTAATGCGCCGAGACAGACTCAAGGCGATTACCGTATATCGGATCTTGTCATGGGTTATGAGATGGGTGATTGGAAAGCTCAGCTGAGCCTAAGCAATATTACAGACGAAAGAGGGATAGCCTTTAAAGACTCCTCGGATTTCGATCCATATTATGGTCGCAATAGTAACAACATAGTACGACCCAGAAACTATAGTATTTCTTTAAGACGATATTTCTAGGTTTTACTTCAACAAAAAAAGGCACGCTTAGCGTGCCTTTTTTTATGCCTGCAATATTATTTAGTTAAAAAGGCCATACCTCTAGTCCATGTATCGCATTGCGTATATCCATGGTCAAGTTCACGGCCGAAATACGTTCCTTAGACCCAACATCATATAAACTAATAGTCGACGGTGATGAACCTGCCGCTATTAAACAATCGTTCACCACGCATAGACCACGCCCAAAGGCCTGTCTGGCAACTTTAGTGTCATCAACACCATGAAACTGCAGCTCTTCTGTCTTGTAGGTAGGGACTGGCAATACAATCGACTCACCATTTCGACGGACATGACGTATCACGTCACTCTTCGTGTCATTAAATATTACACCCTCAAGAAAAGGTCTGGCATTGTGTATTCCTTCTGGAAGACTGCAAACCTTGGCAATACTCATATCAGATGAAAGCCTTAGCAGAGCACGTGTATGCAACCCGCTGAAGTAAACACCGGTTTCTGCAACGTGTATCATATTAATATGGTAGTTATTTGAGAACGGAGGGCCACTTTGACCCATAGGATCAAATCGTTGCCCCGTCCAGTCATCACCGTTTCGAGAAACATATAAGCCCCAAATAAAACTCAGGGTTTTTAGATTGAATACCAGAACACTATCGTAGCCGGTTGAGGTCAAAAACAATAAATGATCACGTCGGCTTATTTCATGGCAATGCTTTAGGTATTCGTTGCGATAGGATCCTAGCAACTCAAACTCGGGGCTGTAGCAAAAAAGCTCGTCACTCGCGGCAATCCATACTTGCTGATCGATGAATTCTATACCACGAAGACCCCTATCCCAACCACGCCCTGAAAAATCAATATCACCGTCATTCCAGTCAATATGTTGCTCTACCGCCTGACTATCGAAGTCAATGGTATAAACACCACCATGACTCTGTCCTTTCTCGCTACCTCGTACCACCGAGGTCGCAATCAACTTAGGTAAATTCATTGAGATTACCGCTCTATAATCGTTGGATCAGATTCATTTAACAAAGGTGCCAAAATTTCTTTTAGCGTGCCAATATGTGCATCAAACCGTTGCCAGGTATTCATTGATTTGTTGTAGATCGGTTGCCTAACTTGCTCAGAACTTGCAGTTCTGACAGATCGTTTTGTTTCGTGAAAATTCACACAAGCTTCTTCAAAAGGAAGATCACAATAATCTAAAATACGCCTAACTTGTGTCTCCAAATCCTGAACAACATCTTCATACTGAACTCGCAAAACCTTGCCAGGCAAAACCTCATCCCAGTGACCCATTAATTGATCATATTCGAGATAAAACTCACCCAACTCAAACGTATCATAGGTAAATGTCTGTCCTTTAGCGAAATGTTGCTTAAAGCAACCTACGCAACTATCTAAGGGGTGGCGGCGGGCATCTATAATCTTTGCATTGGGCATTATTGCTTGTATGAGCCCTACGTGAGCAAAATTATTCGGCATCTTGTCCGTAAAGAATGGTGCGCCGCGACGATGTCGTTGGGTTCTATCGAAATACTCCTGCCCCAGTTGAGTTATCTCAGCGTCACTCATTTGAAGAATGCCATCAGGAAAAACTCTGCCTTGCGCTTTATTGCTAATCATCTGTGAGACAACCCCAAGATCGGGTAATTCACTGGTACCATCAACTAGGCTATGGCTAGCCAAAATTTGTTCGAGTAGGGTTGAGCCTGATCTTGGAAGCCCAATGATAAAAATCGGGGCAGGGTCTTGAACCCCAACTTGGCTTTCTTTTATTCTGTCGAAAAATTCACGAGAAAAGGTTTCTTTAATCTTGGTATGCGCCACTTCCGTTTGCACGGGATCATAGGCAATACTATTTCGATGTTCTCCATTTCCTTGACTATAGTACTGATAGGCAAGGTCATAATCCTTTTTATCTTCGAAGGCTTTACCCAAACTGAAAGCAAAATGCACTATCGACTCTGAAGGAAGAGACTCCTGATTAATACGCTCAACCATATCCTCAATTTCAGTGTCACTAAAGCGGAATGTTTTTAGATTTGAAAGGCTAAAGTAAATTTCTCCAAAATTGGGCCGAAGTGCAATAGCGGCTCGATAGGCTTCAATGCCTCCTTCTTGATCACCCAGTGTTTTCAGCACGTGTCCAAGGCCGATATAAGCCCCGGCCAAACCCGGATCCAGAGTTACCGCGCGTTTATAAGCACCCGCCGAATCCTCAGTTCGACCTGCCATTGCCAAGGCTGCCGCATAATAATAATGCGATGAAGCGTTGTTTGGCTCAAGTTCTAAAGCTTGCTCAAGAGCCTTAATAGCCTCCTCTTCTTTACCTTGTTCTTTAAGCGCAGTTCCTAAATCGTGCCAGGCAATCATGAACCTGGGCGCCATTTCTACTACTTTTCGTAACAGCTTCTCGGCTTCGCTAAAAGCACGTGCGTGAAGTGCAATCCTGCCAAGCAAAAGTCCAGCATTCACATCACGAGGATTGGCAGCCAGTACTTCTTTCGCAATAGCCTCGGCCTCACGAAACTTTCCTTCCGCAAAAAACTTCGTCGCTTTTTCTAAATTAGCCTGAACAGGCGACATGCTGGCGGCATGTGTTAAAGCAGCATCACCAGCCTCATCTCGGCCCAAACTTTTAAGTGCGCCCCCCAGTTTAGAAAATGCACTCGCACTGTTTGGGTTCTGCTCTATAGCCTTCTGCAAAGAAATCAGCGCTTCTTCAGATCTTCCAAGATTTAGCAGTACCGTACCTAAATCCTCATGAACACTGGGGTAGCCTGGTGCTATCTGAGTCACCGTTCTTAAAGTCTTCTCCGCCTCCTCGAAATCATTTTTGCGCAGCAGTATGCTTCCTAATAAGGACAAAAAATTAACGTCTCTCGCGTTTTCAGACAACCAAGACCTACAAAGGGTTTCAGCCTCATCTTGAGCACCATTTTTTAATAAAGAAATTGCTCGATCAAAGGTATTTCTAGGATTATTTTCTACCACAGATATCTGCCTTTTTAAAAATCTCATGAAAGTCAAAAACCGACTGCTAAACGCGAATATTATTGATATTTATTATTAATTATATACTGCACAACCAGTATATAATTAAAACATTAATCCAAGGGAAAAATATAGTATGCCTATATTAAATGCTCTGCGTCTGGCTCTCATCGTCCTAACAATTACCCTCATATCCAATGTATCTGCTGAACAATACGCGCTGGTAGCAGACGGTGTAATCGATGGGAAATCAAATGATCTGCTGAAAGGCAAGGCTGTCATAGTGACGGGGTCTAAAATCACAGCCATAGTCGATGTGAACCGGATTCCAAAAGATGCTATGAAGGTTAATCTTCCAGGCACAACTCTTATGCCTGGGATGATCAACGCCCATGAGCATCCATTGCTCTATAAAAATGATTATCAGAATGCACACCTACAGGGATCCTCGGCCTACAAAGCGCTGTTAGGACTTTCTAACCTACAACGTTTACTTCAGGCGGGATGGACAACCATTAGGGTTATGGGCGATGGCGATGTCTACTATGCAAACCAAGATATTCGTAAAACTATTGATGCTGGCATTTTCATCGGCCCTCGTCTTACAGGCGCTGCACACTACATTTCGATCACTGGAGGTGGAGGTGATGTTAATTATTTTTCTCCAGAACAAAACGTTGTCGCCGATGGACTGATCGCTGATGGCCCTGATGAAATTCGCAAAGCTATTAGAAAAGAAATTAAGTATGGGTCTGACTGGATAAAAATTATGGTGACTGGCGCATTTATGTCTGTCGGTGATAATCCAAGAAATGTCTCTTTTAGTCCAGAAGAGCTGAGCGCAGCAATCGAAGAAGCCTCTCGACAAAACATTCCAGTCGCAGCCCATGCCCATGCCACAGCAGGCATCAATCAAGCGGTTATTGCCGGTGCAAGGTCAATTGAACATGGCAGTTATCTCGATGAGGAATCTATTGCCTTGATGGTCGAACACCAGACCTACTATGTACCGACCATTTATGTAGGCGACTACTATGCTAATAGCGGAAAGCTGCTGGCACAAAGCAAAAATGATGATTTTTACTTATCTTTTAGAGATGATTGGCTAGTAATGATCGGGAAAGCACATAAAGCCGGTGTAAAGATAGCTGTCGGTTCAGATCTATGCGGTTACGCGGTAGAGTCACATGTCTGCGCCCGAGAATTTGCCACATTAGTAGAGGCTGGTTTAAGTCCGATGGATGCCATTAAAGCCGGAACTAGCGTGGGGGCGGAATTACTTCAGTGGGATGATCGAATAGGAAGTATTGAGGTCAATAAATTGGCTGATATTATCGCCGTACCTGGAAATCCTCTATTAGATGTGAGCGCCCTTGAAAAACCAGTATTCGTTATGAAAAATGGGCAAATTATCATAAATACATTGGAGAACTATTCCGCTATTAACAACTAAATTTGGCCTCTTCAGATCATATTTGCCATCATAGTTTCAGGGGCTTCTAGATACGCTTTCCAATGATTATTGAAACGGGCGATAGTGGCGCCATCAATAACTCGATGATCGCCTGACCAACTTACCGTCATAATCTGTCGTTCAACTAACTGGCCATTACCATCAAACCGCGGTAGTCCTTGAATCTTACCAAGAGCAACAATGGCAACTTCAGGTTTATTGATGATGGGTGCTGCTGAAATACCACCAATAGCACCAATGTTAGAAATCGTAACAGTGCCGCCCTTTAAGTCTGCGGGATTTATAATGCCGGAGCGTGCAGCTCCTGTTAAACGCCCTATTTCTTGCGCTATTTCGACTATCGATCGCTGCTGTACATTCTTTATATTAGGCACTAACAAACCTGTTTTACCATCTACGGCCATGCCAATATTATGGCTAGCAAGGTAGGTTATTTCACTAAAGCCCTTATCCACGCGGCTATTAATAATAGGAAATGCTAGCAAGGACAGTGAAAGCGTCTTCATCAGTAAAGGCATCAGGGTTATCTTAAGATCATCTGAACCATACCTCACCTTCAAACTGGCTTTTAGTTTAATCAGCTCTGTGACATCTATTTCATCGACAAACGAAAAGTGAGGGATGGTTGAAACTGATTCAGTCATATGCCGCGCCATGATTTTGCGCACCCCAACAATAGGTTCCCGGCGATCATTAGCCACGGCGACTAACGCTGGGACAATCGGTGCCAAAGGTTCATCTAGATACCTCAGCACGTCTTCTTTTAATACACGTCCTTGCTTTCCAGACCCCGCAATTTTGGAAAGGTCGAGATCATTCTGACGAGCCAACTTACGTACTGCCGGTGTCGTTAGTACCTTGGTATTATCGATGATGTGCTTGGCAATCGGCTGTTGTTTTACTAGCTCAAGCTTTGGCTCGATAGTTTCCTGCTCGATCTCTGCTTCTGAGGCCTGTTCATCCTCAACTTCAATGGCGTAAAGTGGCGAGTGGACCTTAGCGATATCACCTGCAGCATAGTAAAGCTTGACGACTCGCCCAGGGTACATAGACGGAATTTCAACAATGGCTTTGTCAGTACTGACATCGGCGACAATTTGATCTTCCTCAATAATATCGCCCTCTTTTACCTTCCATTCGATCACTTCGCACTCGATGATGCCCTCACCGATATCAGGTAGAATAAAATCTTTTTTCATAGCCTGTTCCCTAGTTCTTGGGTAACCCGTTATTAGAAGTTAACGCTTGCCTTAATGGCTTCATAAACCTTTAAATAGTCCGGCATATACTCTTTTTCAAACACCAGAGGAAACGGCGTGTCCATACCTGTAATCCGCATAATGGGTGCCTCTAATGACAAAAAACAACGCTCTTGAATAGTCGCTGAAACCTCACCGGCGAAGCCCCCAGTGCGAGGTGCCTCATGACTAATAATTAGACGTCCTGTTTTTCCCACAGACTGAGCTACCGTATCAACATCCCAAGGTAAAAGTGTGCGCAAATCAATTACTTCACAAGAAATTCCATCTTTAGCCGCCATGTTTGAGGCCCGATGAAGCTGGTGCATCTGCGCACCCCAACCTACCAAGGTAATATCAGAGCCTTGAGTCACCACCTCGGCAACGCCCAATGGTAAGACGTAATCAGTCTCAGGGACTTCACCGACCTCGGCTCGGTAAATAGCTTTTGGTTCAAAGAAAATCACCGGATCAGGATCTCTAATGGCGGCCAACAGCAATCCTTTAGCTTGATACGCTGTGCTTGGAATAACGACCTTTAGCCCCGGGGTATGACAAAAGTGGGCCTCCGGTGACTGTGAGTGATACAGCCCACCGGAAATGCCTCCACCGTAGGGCGCGCGGATAGTTAAACCCCCACAATTGAATTGATCACCACTGCGATAGCGAAATTTAGCCGCCTCATTCACAATTTGATCAAAGGCTGGAAAGATATAATCAGCAAACTGAATTTCTGCGACTGCAACCGACCCTTGTGCGGCCAGACCAATTGAAAACCCTACTATGCCTTGCTCGGTGATTGGCGTATTAAAGCATCGTGCTTTGCCATACTTATCTTGTAAATCACTGGTCGCTCGAAATACACCACCAAATTTACCAATATCCTCGCCCAAGCAAATAACTCGGTCGTCTGTATCCATTGCCGTATCTAGCGCACTGTTGACCGCTTGTAAAAGATTAATCTGAGCCATGATTGTTGCCCTAAGGAAGCTGTACTGAGGCTGACAGATAAGTGCCATTGGCCTTAGCTGGATTAGCTAAATAATGATCAGGGTACTTGTCGATATGCTGTTGTAATTCGGCGTACTGCTGTTGTAAATGCTGTGGTGGCGTTTGATAGACATCTGATATCAAATCATTAAGAGACGGTGTGGGACGCTTTTCTTGTGATTTCAAAGCATCCAGAATTTCTTTCTTATAGTTATCTTTTAACTGGTGCTCCTGCTGATCGCTCCACCAACCTTTACCTAATAGCCATTTTCTCATGCGTGAAATAGGATCTTTTTCCGCCCACAGCTGCTCTTCTTCTGCATTTCGATAGCTTGTTGGGTCATCTGATGTGGAATGTGCACCAAGACGATAACTCATCGTTTCTATCATTACTGGGGCGCTACCATCGATAGCTAATTTCCGTGCGGCCACACTCGCAGCATAGACTGCCAAGATATCGTTGCCATCAACCCGAATAGTTTTAATACCATAACCCACACCTCGAGGAGCAATACCATCACCCGCAAACTGTTCCGAAATTGGAGTAGAAATAGCGTAGCCATTATTACGTACCACAAATACCACGGGGCAATTAAGCACTGCAGCCATATTTAGGCCTGCATGAAAGTCTCCCTCAGAGGCAGCGCCATCGCCAAAATAGCAAACTGTACAGGCATCATTACCCGACAATTTTTGGCCATAGGCATAGCCAGCAGCCTGCGGAATTTGCGTCGCCAACGTTGAGCTTATGGTCATATAATTGAGTTCTCTGCTTCCATAATGAACTGGCATCTGACGACCCTTCCCTAAATCAAGGTCATTACTCAACATTTGATTCATAAACTGTTCAGAAGTGAAACCACGGTAGCGCAATGCAGCCTGCTCCCGATACTGGGCCATCACCATATCTCGGTCAGCAAAACCAGCGATAGAACCTACTACAGCCGCTTCTTCGCCAGTGCAGGTCAGATAAAAGCTAAGTCGCCCTTGCCGCTGAGCTGCCAGCATTCGCTCATCAAGAACACGAATATAAGTCATGTCACGATATATTTTTAGGGCGGTCTCTTTATCTATTGCGGGTGCTTGAGCGTCTTTTCTTAGCTTACCCTCAGAGTCTAAGATTGACAGGGTGGGGATCGACAAATCCGTTGCTTCAGTAAACCTAAGAGTGCCTATAGTCCTATCAAATTTAGCCATAACACTATCCCTCTGGACGCTATTTTAATTGTCTTTATAAGTACCTAAATTAGCATGGAGAGTGACGGAAAATCCTGCCAAAGATGGAGTAAAATCCAGCGTTATAATATTACTTATTGCGTGATAATAGGTTTGAGTAGACAATAATTGCGTAAACGCCGACAAATAAATTTATAAGTCTCTAATTAGCATCGCTGATTAGCCTTTAATATATTTTTGGTGTTAAATAATTAAGTATTAGGTTTAGCCCAATCACACCGATGAGAAAGTAAGGAGTAACACGAGCATGGCGCAAGATACTTTAGATGCAACGGATTGGAAAATCCTATCCATACTGCAAGGCAATGCCGCCATTCCAAACATTGAACTCGCGGAAAGAGTATTTCTTTCACCATCACCTTGCTCGCGACGGGTTAAGAATCTCGAAGAAAAAGGCTACATCACTAAAAGGGTCACTTTGCTCGACCCAAACAAAGCTGGGCTTCCAGTTACCGTGTTCATTCAGGTTACGCTCGACCATCATGTTAAGAAAGAACTAGATGGTTTTGCCAACCAGGTAAAGTCTTGGCCTGAGGTGATGGAGTGTTATCTTATGACGGGCGAGTTTGATTATCTGATTAGGGTCATCACACCCGACCTGCAACGCTATCAGGAATTTCTTGACCAACGCCTTACTCAGCTAAAGGGCATTAGTCATGTCAAAAGTAGTTTTTCACTAAAACCCGTTTGCTATAAAACAGAATTACCCCTCGGACACCTCATTTAGGTTGTAAAGAGTGATTTGGTTCCCATTTGGAGGCTTATTTTTCTGCTTAAATAATGAAGTTTGCTGATATACGTAGAGTGCCTATTTGAATTCAAAAAATGTATTTTTGTAAACGAATATAACCTTAATACGTTTGAAATATAAAAGGCAGTACACAACGTCAAATAGCGCCTATTAACAAAACGTAGGAGACTTAAAATGATAAGAAATTTTAGCGTTTTTTTTACAGCTCTGGCTGTTATTGGTTGCACACAAACAACCGTCACGGAGGTAGACCCTCAACCTACCCTGCCAAACTCAAGGCAAGGTGAAGAAGTTAGGCAAATCTGTTTTGCCAGTTCGATTAATGGTTGGAAAGAATTTAAGGGTGAACGACACTCGGTGATTTTGACCAAAGGTGTGAGAGACGAATACAAATTAGAATTATCGGGTACCTGCGATATATCCAAAGGAATGAACAGTATCGCAACAAGAACTCGAGGATCCTCCTGCTTAGGTCGTGGTGATGAAATTATTGTCAGCGACGGCTTCTCAGGAACAGAACGCTGCTTTATTAAGAAAATTTACAACTGGAAAGCAGAAAATTCAGAAGAGACCGAGGGTGACGGCGCCGACTCAACCACAGAATCTGAGTAACAAAGTAAAGGGCTTTATAGAAGGCCTAACCAGAGCCCCCTTTAATCCGTCTCGTTTATAGCCTCTCCCATAGCATTGACCAATAGGTCAATTTCATGGGCTGAGGTGGCAAATGGCAAGCCTAATTGCAATGTGTCGCCGCCGTAACGTACGTAAAACCCCTTTTCCCAACACTTCATGGCAGCCTCAAAAGGTCTTTTGGCTGGCTCTCCAGGGAGCGATGCCAGAGTTATCCCCGCCGCTGCACCGTAATTGCGAATATCAACTACATGTTTTGCGTTGCGAAGACTATGCACCGCTGCTTCCAAGATAGGAGCCATAGCCTTTACTTGATCAAAACTACTTTCTCTTTCTAATAGATCCAATGAGGCCAAGCCAGCAGCACAGGCAAGAGGGTGGCCTGAGTAAGTGTAACCATGAGGAAACTCAATCATATACTCTGGCCCGCCTCCATCCATGAACGTATCATAAATTTCTTGTTTGGCAATCACAGCACCCATCGGCACAGCGCCATTGGTTAGCTGTTTTGCCACATTAAGTATATCTGGCACCACGCCATATGCTTCCGCACCCGTAGCGGCTCCAACTCGGCCAAAAGCGGTAATCACTTCATCAAAAATAAGTAATATTTGATGTTGGTCACAAATTTCTCGCAGGCGCTTCAAATAACCTGCAGGCGGAGGAATAACACCCGCAGAGCCGGCCATTGGTTCAACAATAACTGCCGCAATATTACTGGCATCATGAAGAGCAACTAGGTCAAGGAGTTCGTCAGCAAGATGAGCTCCAGTTTTTGGCATGCCGCGGGTAAATGTATTTTCTGGAAGCATGGTATGAGCTAAATGATCAGACTCAAGAGTTTGCCCAAAGGTCGCTCGATTACCAACAATTCCACCGACACTTATCCCCCCAAAATTAACGCCGTGGTAACCCTTGGCACGGCCAATCAGTCGAGTTTTTGAAGCCAAACCTTTTTTACGCCAGTAAGCCCGAGCCATTTTTAGCGAGGTATCGACACTTTCTGATCCTGAGCCTGTAAAAAATACCCGATTTAATTCTGCCGGCATAAATTGGCAGATACGTTCCGCTAATTGAAAGGATTTTGGATGGCCATATTGGAATCCTGAGAAAAAATCTAATGTCCCAGCTTGCTCACTGATCGCTTTCACAATCTCAGGACGGCAATGCCCAAGTCCCGTAGTCCAGAGCCCTGACAAACCGTCAAATATTTTACGGCCGTCAGCCGCTGTAAGATAGGCTCCATTAGCAGCCACGATCATACGAGGGTTTTGTTTAAACTCGCGATTACCACTAAACGGCATCCAATGTGCATCAAACTGTTTTGGTGTTACCCCTGCATTATGGTAAAACTCATCGTTTTTCTTATGGCTGGTCGACATAAATAATTCCCTTAGTCTAAGGTTGATTGTCTGACTACTCATTGGCGGTAACACCGATGGCATGTTTATCAATTGCTGGCATTATAAGCTAGATTAACAGCGTCAGGCATACCCTTGACAGTATAGATAGATCACTTAGGTTCGCTGTAAATACAGCTTAAAAACAATACTTATACAAGTTATACTTTGACCAAATAAAATTAACAATAAGAGATGACGATGGCGTACAAAACAATCACATGCACTATTAAAAATTCCATTTTAACCCTGACGCTTTCACGTCCCGAGCATCTAAATGCATTCACCATCGAAATGAGTTATGAGCTTATAGATGCCTTTAACCACGCTAGTGATGACGACCAGGTGGGGGCGATTGTTGTCACCGGCTCAGGTCGTGCATTTTGCGCAGGGATGGATCTCAATGCAGCATCAGATAACGCCTTCGGATTAAGTGAACATCTGCAACCCACCTTGGAGGATATGCGCGAACGCTCTGATCAGGACGAGATCAAAAATGGTGTTCGTGACTCAGGTGGCCTCGTAGTATTGGCCATGTACGACTGCAAAAAGCCTATTATTGGCGCCATCAACGGTGCGGCAGTAGGCATTGGCGCTACCATGGCCTGTGCCATGGATATTCGCCTTGCCTCAGAGAAGGCCAAGGTGGGTTTTGTCTTCAATAAGATTGGTATCACCCCAGAAGCATGCTCAAGTTGGTTTTTACCTCGCTTAGTGGGTCTACAAACAGCGCTGGAATGGTGCTATACCGCGGAAATTTTAACAGCCGAAACTCTATTGAAGGAGCGTTTTGTAAAAGCAGTTTATGCGCCTGAAAAACTACTGGACGAAGCCTATACATTGGCCGCTAGAATGGTTAATTTCAGTCAGGTTTCAATGGCTCTAACGCGGCAAATGATTTATCGGAATTCAGCTCAAGATCATCCAATAAAAGCCCATCAGGTTGACTCTCTAGCGGTGTTCTATGCCAGCCAGACAAGTGGCAAAGAAGGCATAAATGCTTTTCTAGAAAAGCGCGCACCTGATTTTAGTGAAAAGGCTTCCACCGACATGCCTCCGTTTTATCCTTGGTGGGAATAAGATTTATCTAAAGACTATCTTGATGATCTACCTATTGGCAACAGTATTGGGCTTAGGAAAGTAGAGGCGCCATTGGATTCAAAGCCATAGTGATTCTATAACGATATAATTAGGGAATACTTATGCAGTCAGTGGCAGTCAACATACAAGGAATCTACAATTAATGATCCAATTGACCTCCGTAGATCAACTAATATCTCCGATGCCCCAGCCCTTTAATGGCAAGGTGATTAGTGCCGATCAACTAAACACCTTTATCGACGGCACTCTTGCCAAAGTAAAACAGCCCTTAGTTATTTTTGGAGCCAACTGGTGTCCTGATGCTCAATGTCTAGAGGCAGTTATGCAGTTGCCGTCGGTTGCAGATTTCATAGTCAACCACTACGCAATCATGCGAGTGGACCTGGGCGACTATGACATCAACATGGGTCTAATTGAACGCTTTGGCCTACCCTCTCAAGAGGGCGTGCCACGGGTTTTTATTTTGGATCTGAATGGCGAACCCATTAATATTGAGACCAACGATCGATGGAGAACAGCGAGAGATAGCCATCCTCAAGAAATTTTTGATTATTTGCAGAACTTTATAAAAAAAAGGCCCTCAACATAAATGTGAGAGCCTTGGATATTCTTATTTTAGTGTCCTAAGGAAGATCGTCCACAAGTTCACCTTCAACATGCTCAAGAAGATCTTCACGGTCCACATTTAATGCCAACATTACCGTTGCTGCCACATACATTGACGAGTAAGTTCCAACACCTACACCAATCATTAGCGCAATGGCGAAATTATGAATCAACTCGCCACCTATAAAAAACAGTGCCAACAAAACCAATAAAGTGGTCACAGAGGTATTAATGGTTCGCCAAAGTGTCTGAGATAGAGATTCATTAATGACCTCGATCGCTGTCGCTTTTCGGATTTTACGGAAATTCTCTCGAATTCGATCCGACACTACAATGGTGTCATTAAGAGAGTACCCCACTACAGCCAACACCGCTGCCAATACCGTCAGGTCAAACTCAAAGCGCGCTAGAGAGAAAATTCCTAGCGTAATGATAACGTCATGAACTAGGGCAAGAACCGCTGCCACTGAAAATTTCAATTGGAAGCGAATTGCCACATACAGCATCACCACAGCCAAGGCAGTTAGCATTCCAAGGCCACCATCTTCACGTAATTCTTCACCAATCTGGGGGCCAACATAATCAACTCTGCGCAGCTCAATTTGTTGACCATCGCTCTTTAGGACCTCAACAATTTGTTCTGCGAGCGTTTGGTCAGGCTCGCCCTGTAGACGGATCAATACATCTGTCTCAGAACCGAAATGGACCACCACAGGACTATCAAACCCTGCTGTTGCTAGCTTTTCTCTTAACTCACTCACATTGGCAGGTTGTTCGTATCCCACCTCTATTTGAGTACCTCCAGAAAAGTCTAAACCCAGCTCCAGTCCTTGGGTATAGAGAGACCACGCGGACACTGACAATAAAATTGCTGAGAAGACCACCGCATACTTGCGTATGCCCATAAAGTTGTACACTTTTAATTCAGTCATGATCTTTCCCCTAAATCCACAATTTTTCGATTTTGCGGCCACCGACCACCAGATTAACCAATCCGCGAGTCATCACAATCGAGGTAAACATCGACGTTAAGATACCAATTGATAAGGTCACCGCAAATCCTTGCACTGGACCAGATCCAATCAAGAACAGGATTAAGGCAACAATTAGTGTAGTAATGTTGGCATCTAAAATTGACACAAAAGCGCGGTCATAACCGGCACTAATTGAGCCCTGAACGGTGGCACCATTATTACGTTCTTCGCGAATGCGCGAGAAAATCAATACATTAGCATCAACCGCCATGCCCACTGTAAGCACGATGCCTGCGATACCTGGCAGCGTTAGCGTGGCTCCTAAGAGAGACATAAATGCCACCAACAAGAGTAAATTCATTGTCAGAGCCACATTCGCCGCTAAACCGAAAGCTCTATACACCACCACCATAAATAACAGCACCATTGCCATACCAACGGTGACTGACTTCACCCCAAGCTCGATATTATCTGCACCTAAAGAGGGCCCAATAGTGCGCTCTTCGACGATATACATCGGCGCAGCTAAAGCGCCGGCTCGCAACAATAAGGCTAATTCAGACGATTCTCGTTGTTCAAGACCTGTGATAACAAACTGCTTGCCGAGCTGAGATTGAACTGTTGCCAAGCTAATGACGTGCTGTTCAACAAAAGGCACGGGCGTAATTACCAATTCGCCATTCTCATCAATCGATTTTTCCAGCTTGGTTTTGTATTCAATAAATAGCACACCCAAACGACGCCCAACATTGTCACGGGTCGCATGTCCCATTTGCCAACCGCCATCCCCATCCAGCGTGATACTAACTTGCGGACGACCATTTTGGTCAAAGCTAGGTTGAGCATCGGTGACATTTTCACCAGTGATAATGGCTTGCCTTTCTAGCTCGGCATCAGGACCTTGTCCTCTGGGGGTCCGGAACTCAAAACGCTCACCACTCTTACCTTGAGCTTCAAAACGAAATTCTAGGTTAGCCGTCTTACCGATAATTCGCTTGGCTTCAGCCGTATCCTGAACACCAGGAAGCTCAACCACAATACGATTTTTGCCTTGGCGCGAGACTAGCGGTTCAGATACGCCCAATTCGTTAACTCGATTACGCAGTGATGTAAGGTTTTGTTTGATAGCGCTATCTTCAATCACACTAGTGGCTGCAAGGCTAAGGTTTAAGACCAACGACAGAGGGTTTTGACCCGGCGTTGTCTCGGGCAAAAGGTCACGGTAGCTATTACGAATTAGAGCCGTCGCTTTTTGGACCTGCTCAACATCACGAAACTGACCAATAATCTGATCTCCCTTAAGCTCAAAGCTACGATAACGAATACGTTCTTCACGTAGTGTAGTTTTGATCGCTTGTAAATCACCGTCAAGCCGAACCGCTACAGCCGAAGCAAGATCAACCTCAAGTAAAAAATGCACGCCACCACTGAGATCAAGGCCGAGTTTCATTGGCTGACCACCCAAACTGCTAAGCCAGTCAGGTGTGGTTGGCGCCAGATTAAGAGCAACAATGTACTCCCCACCCATTTCAGCTTGAATTACCTCTTTAGCACGCAATTGCAGCGCTTTGGGCCTAATTCGAACCAATGCACTCTCACCGTTGGCTTCTCCTTTAAAGTAGTCAATGCCACTTTCTTCGAGTGCTCCTTCCATTTTTTTCAGCACACTCTCATCGATCACCATTGCACCACTTTGACCCGATAGCTGAATAGCAGCATCTGGGGCATAGAAGTTAGGTGTGGCGTAGATAAAGCCAAAGGCGATTACCAGAAGAATCAATATATTCTTCCACAGAGGAAACTTGTTTAACATGGTTTAGCCGATCCTTTTATTCTCGGGGCGCATTATAACGACATTACATACTAAATAGGGGCAGAATTAGGGATTTAAACCCCTGTGATCCCCAGCAGCCTGTTTAAGATAAAACTTGTCTGCAAAGGCATCAAATTCACCCTCCGCAATTGCATCTCTTAAACCTGCCATTAAAGTTTGATAATAGCGTAAATTATGGATCGTATTGAGTTGAGCACTAAGCATCTCGCCGCATTTTTCTAAATGATGCAAATAGCCGCGGGTAAAGTTAGTACAGGTATAACAATCGCAGTCTGTGTCTAACGGCCCTGTGTCATGTCGATGCCGCGCATTACGTATTTTGATTACCCCAGCACTGGTAAACAAATGTCCATTACGCGCGTTACGGGTTGGCATTACACAGTCGAACATATCAATGCCGCGCCGCACTCCTTCGACTAAATCAGCAGGTTTACCGACCCCCATTAAATATCTAGGCCGATCCGTAGGCATCGTATCAGCCAAGTGGTCAAGAACACGCACCATGTCTTCCTTTGGTTCACCAACGGAAAGACCTCCAATGGCATAGCCGTCAAAACCTATATCAACTAACCCTGCCAACGATTCATCACGCAACGACTCATACATTCCACCCTGAACAATACCAAACAAAGCGGATGGGTTATCACCATGCGCATCTTTACTACGCTTTGCCCAACGCAGAGACAACTGCATAGAGTCATCAGCCTCTTTTTTAGTGGCTGGGTAAGGTGTGCACTCATCAAATATCATTACCACATCGCTGCCTAGATCGGCCTGCACCTGCATAGAGGTTTCTGGGTCGAGAAATACAGGGCTTCCGTCAATCGGTGACTGAAACTTCACGCCCTCCTCACTAATCTTGCGCATATCACCCAGGCTAAAGACCTGAAATCCACCTGAATCAGTAAGAATTGGCCCCTGCCACTGAGTAAAATTATGAAGATCACCATGACCTTTAATCACCTCTGTACCAGGCCTCAACATGAGGTGAAAGGTGTTGCCAAGAATCATCTCTGCGCCAATTTCTTTGATATCACGAGGCAACATACCCTTCACCGTGCCATAGGTTCCTACGGGCATAAATGCAGGTGTCTGCACTTTACCGCGAGGAAATTGCATTTCACCTCGACGAGCTTTGCCATCGGTAGCAGAGACTTTAAATTGCATAAAACACTCACGGCTCATTCGGGTACATCCTGTTCAGCATTGGGATTATGGAGTAAAAACATAGCATCTCCATAACTAAAAAAGCGATATCGCTCTGACACCGCCTCTCGGTAAGCCGCCATTATAGAGTGATATCCCGAAAATGCGCTGACTAACATTAGCAAGGTTGATTCAGATAGGTGAAAATTAGTCAGTAGTCCATCGACAATATTGAAACGATAACCAGGGTATATAAAAATATTAGTATCCCCCTCAAAGGGAGCGATCTGCCCACTTCTGGCCGCAGTTTCCAAGCAGCGCACGCTAGTGGTACCCACAGCAATGACTCGGCCACCATTAAGCTTGGTATTCGTGACCTGATCACAGACTTTTTGGCTAACCTGCAACCATTCTGAATGCATTTTATGGTCGACGATATTATCGACACGCACTGGCTGAAAAGTCCCTGCTCCGACGTGCAGGGTGACAAACGCGATCGATGCGCCCTTAACCTGAATGTTCTCAAGCATTTGCTCATCAAAATGCAGCCCAGCTGTAGGCGCGGCTACCGCACCCAATTGATCAGCATAGACTGTTTGATAACGCTCCTTATCCTCATCAGTGTCACTACGATCAATATAAGGCGGCAATGGCATATGTCCAATGGCGTCTAAAACCGCCAGCACCGGCTTGTTAAAGGTTAAGGCAAATAAATCATCGTCCCGACCCGTCATCTCTGCTGAAAATCCCTCAGAAAAAGCTATCTGACTTCCTACCTTCGGCGATTTGCTCGCGCGAACATGGGCCCGTACCGAATAGGCGTCGATTAACCGCTCAACCAACACCTCAACTTTACCTCCACTGGACTTTTGCCCATACAGTCTCGCGGCTATCACCTTAGTATTGTTGAATACGATTAAATCGCCCTGCTCAACATGAGATAAAAAATCACCAAACTGTTGATGCTGTAAATTACTCTCAGCCGAGTCGAGGAAAAGCATACGACTGTCCTGCCGCTGGGCTGCAGGCTGACGGGCAATCAACTCATTGGGTAATTCGAACTGAAAATGGTCGCGGCGCATAATGAAAACTTAAAGACTGTAAAGATTAGTTGGCAAGGGTATAGAAATTACCGCCAAAGAGCCAAATAATTAGTAGAAAAACACTCTAAGTCAGTTTCATGAGGCCGCCGAGGTTAAATCTGTTGACCCACTATTGATCACTGCTATAATCGCGGCCCTGCTCGAGTTAGTCCGGCAGAGAATGCCAGTGTGGTGGAATTGGTAGACACACGGGATTCAAAATCCCGCGCCCTTAAAAGCGTGCCGGTTCGAGTCCGGCCACTGGTACCAAACACTAAAACCTCACTCTTAATAGTGGGGTTTTTTGTTTTTGTAAAAGGTAATAAAAAAGG
>Ga0308019_10000709_pt1 | contig 20699 bp, 17 predicted proteins | sample Neamet284_FD_203135 | JGI IMG/M metagenome (GOLD analysis project Ga0308019, IMG submission 203135) | Marine microbial communities from water near the shore, Antarctic Ocean - #284 | ecosystem: Environmental > Aquatic > Marine > Unclassified | place: Southern Ocean | collected 2014-10-01 | reverse complement strand
ACTATCTCCATCATCTTTACAAACATTACAATGTCCCCCGTTAGGATTCCAAACGGTCCGACTGGAGGTACCTGACTGACCACTACTATTAGATGAATTAAATTGACCCGTTACAGAATTAAGTAAAGTTGTATAGGTAGAATGATCCAAAGTTGGAAGGGATGGTAGTGGAAGACCATGAAAAACAATTGGAGAGCTCGATGATTCAACACTTGAATATGCAACGCTATTGGACGCCATTGATACACTTGAAATAGCTCCATTAAAAAACAAATCCCCTGATATACTATTGCTGGAATTTGAACTAAAAGTACCATTCCCTTGATTTTTTGAAAATAATGCAAGATTAAAAGCATTTGGATAAGAGCTTACAATTAATCGAGCTGAACGAGAGATACCCCCTATTTCAGAACTGCTTTTTAAGAGGGAATAATGATTATATTTTAAATTAGAATTTTTCTCATCCTTGTTATTGTCAACCAAGACATTATAACTACCTTTATTTAATTTCCCTGAAATTGCTGATCCGAGCGATGAATATGAATTTTCAATTTTTAGCAACCCAACTTGGAGTCCGGTTTGGACCAAGTTTCGTGCACGAATATTCTGAATGTAATTTGCGGCACTAGCACTATCAAGAATTGCAAACCGTGCTAAATAAAAAGCCATAATACTTAAAACAATAAAAATAAACATGGTTGATGCTGTTAGCGCCATACCCGAATTATTTTTCAACCTATTCAGTATTGGGTTAATCATGATAACTCATTTTTCTTCCAAACCGAAAATTATAGGGATAAACGTGAGTTTCTATATCAATAATTGCATCATCCTTTAAAAATTTAAAATCTATTTTTAATAAATTTACTTCACTTGCTACAACAGAGCTAAGGTTCGCAGATCCATTGATAGTATCATTGTTAGTTGAGACATATTTAAATTTATTTTTAAAGGTGCCATGTAAAAACTCAGCAAGAGGGTTTTCTTTTCCTGATCGATTAACTTTTAACATCTTACCTGCTATTTTAAAATCAATTTGATTTGAGTTTGCATCTTTTATGTATAGTCGATTATCATTAGAAAGTGCTAAAAAATGATTGCTCGAAAGATTATGCAATTCACGCGAGATACGCCAAACAGCCGCTCTTGACTCATTTAAAAGACGACTATCATTTTTAGCATCCATAAAGATATCACTTCCCTGCAGTAACATAGAAATAGATAGAGCACTTATAACACTTGCGATAGCTATGGAGATAACAACCTCTACAAAGGAAAAACCACTATAAATTGTTTTTTTCATAACCCTTTTCCAATGATAAGGGTATCTAATAGGTCCGGAAGAGAGGTATGCGAAATTTTTACAATAACTCGTTTATAATTTGTTGCTGAAGAAGAGATAACTCTAAATTTAGAGGATTCATTGACATAATTGACTTGAACATTTGCCCCAAAAGCTTTGTGCTTATTATACTGAGTTATTGTATACTTATCAAAATCATCAATATCATCAAAATCAGACAATGTTGACTCACTAACAGTTATAGAACCCCATGAACCACCGGTTAAAGAACCATTATAATTGCTTACACTTAAATCAGTTATTGTAGATCCAGTTCCTTCATTTAAAGGCCAGTAACCAATCAGACCAGTTGAACTTGGGTTAATTCCATCCCCCATACTATTCTGAATTTGAGACTGAGATCTTGCAACGGACCAAAAACGCGTTTCTTTTACAGATCCTTTAAAATATGAATTAAATCCCGCATAGCCTATGAGAAATGGATCATTACTTGTCTTGAGTGTTCCCAAACTATTTTCTGTCTTTGTATCTATTAAATTTCCATCAATATACATTTTGAAGACATTCCCTTCTTTGACGCCTGCAAAATGATACCATCTATTTAAACCAAAAATAAAATTAGGATATACATCTACCCTTCCCCCTGAGCCATCGCATTGAAATAATGCCCTTCCATCATCCCTTATCCACAAACCATAATTTCTATTTGAGGTATTACCTTTGCCAACAATACGTACCCAATCTCCAATTCTTTGAGAAATTTTAAAAAATAATTCTATCGTAAAATCACCAGTACGAGCTAAATTTGTACCAGAAATAGAAACATAATCATCGCCATCCATTGATAAATATTTTCTAGGTTTGCTATTCAAACCTAAATTTGATGACCAAGGAGAGGATATAGATTCATCATATCTTTTTGACTTAATTTGCTCTTCAAGATCATGCAAAAGAAAAGATTGAATGGTTCTCAGATTAGAACGGTCTTGAATACTTTTTCCAAAATTCAAGGCTCCTAAAAAAACTAAAAAAGCTAATGCTAATAAGACAGTCATTACTAGAACTTCAACTAGGGTAAACCCTTTTTGAATCAATTTATTGTCCATTTTCCAGTTTCATTTGAAATTGTAAGAGTTTTATTATTTATACCTATACTACCACCTATATATGGAATCCCCCCCGGGAGAAATTGCAGCTCAGAAGCGGATTTTTCACTATAGAATGTTGTATTTTTTAGATTTATTTCATTGACACCAAATCTGGGGAAGTTAACCTTATTATTAGAAAAATTTGGAAAATTAGTTATCACAGACCTCGCATTATTCCTTCCTGAATAGACACTGTAAACATTGTTTTGGAGATCAAAAACCATTGTGATTGTATCATTTCTTGAAAATGATAATGATTTAGAATAATCTATATCTGTTGCAACCTGTTGTAGTGCAATACTAGTGGCAATATTTCTAGTATCATCTTTGGCCCTTGTCAAGGCTACTGCAGAAAGAAGTCCGATTACAAAGATTAGAACTACTAGCTCAATAAAAGTAAACCCAGCTGAGTAGCTGGGCTGACTTTTATTTAAAATTTTCTTTTTCATATTCAATGCCCTTATGGCATAGCTAATGTTATTGCATTATATTGCGGAAGTGAAAGATATTTCAAAGGAGGGGCTATCTTCATCAACATCTGCAATACGAATATAATAATCAACTTTCATACCCTCGTAATCACTGTACGAGGTATCAGTCCATGTCTCGTAAGAGAACGGGTTTCCATTTGCATTAGTTGGGATTTTACCTCCTGAGAATAAATGATTAGGTGTTTGCGTAGAGAGACTAGACCTTATCGGAGTAGAGGACCAATCATCATCCATTAGGCTTTCATCGTTATCAGGCGATGGTGGTAAATGAGCGACTCCTTTCATGTGAGTATTAAAGAAGTAACCAAAAAAAACCTGACGAATCATGTCCATATTTGACTTATTTTGACTGGCTTGCATATTCAAGGTTATACTATCAAAAGAGGGTAAGACAAGACTCATCATCGTACCCATTATAGCGATTGAAACCACTAACTCCGCAATAGTAAATCCTTGATTTTTTCTTATTTTAATATTCATAAACTAGTTTATTTATTATAACAACTTATGGTTACAACTACTGTGCCAAAAATTATAAAAAAGTAACTTATTTTTAAAAATTTTATTTATCCTCGTAAAAACTTAGAAATGACTCTTATTTAAGCGAGAAAAAAGTGTATCGTTTTTAGTCAGATGTAACATTCCGATACAAAGGGTGTAACATTACTATATAAATAAAAAACTCAGCGGATTCTTGCTGAGCTTAAAAAAAAGGCTCTAACACTAGGAAGCATTAGAGCCTTTAAATATTTGGTTATTTAACCAAAGTTCTTACCTATTCGCTTGAATCTCCTGTCGAATCTCCACTTTGAGCTGATAGAGTTACACGAGCACCAAATGATCCACGATCATCCGCATGTTCCGTGGACTGATCTGCACTGCTATAAAGCCATGTCTGGACAGAATTATCATTACGCATGTGTGTGATTTTCTTAACATTACTTGCAATAACAAGTGCCCAATCACCAGATGTTACAACTGCAGTTTTACCTGCGCCTTGTGCATTCAAATAACCATCAACACTCGCTCCAGTAAATGGGTTTGCTGGATATGATTTACGACCTACATCCATGAACCTTTCCAATGCATAACCTTCCGCATTTGCTTTTAAAGCTGATAGAACTGCATCTTCTGCAGCTGCTTCTGCTCTATTTACTGTACCCATATAACGTGGTACTGCTACTGCAGCCAAAATTCCTAAAATGATCGTAACCATTATTAATTCTATTAAAGTAAAACCCTTGTTATTGTTTCTCATTGTTAACTCCTTGTTAATCGTATTTATAAACTTTGTTTACGGTTGTAGTTTCTTGTTAAAATTCTTAGGACTTTCCAGATCAGCGATAAAGACTACCGGAGAGTAAGAATTATCCCCAGAACCACCACCAGCTATAACTGTGTAGATGTAGTGCCCATCCTGAAAAGGACTCTTTATTGCATTACCACCAAACTCATTCAAAAACTCTTCCGCTCCAACTGTTTCTGTAAAAGATCCATCAACATCTGGATCCTCAGAGGTATTTACACTACTACCTGTAGGAACAGTAGCTTGACCTGTCTGAGTACCAAAAACAGAACCCCAGTTGGATGCTTCTGAACTTTCGTACGTCTCAAATAAGTCAAGACTAGACAAACATGCGGTTTGATCAAGATAGCCTCCGCCATCAGGAACAGATTCATTATACTTTACCTGACCTGGAAAACGACCACGACCTTCTGTGGTTACTTTTTCATTATAAAAGTTATTTGCAGACTTTAAAACCTTATCTATAGAGTTCATGGTCTTCTTTTCTTTTGCTCCTTCTCCAACTCCAGAAAATTTTGGAGCTGCAGTAGTCGCGAGTGTAGCCATCATTGCAGTTGTTACTGCAAATTCTGCTAAAGACTGGCCTTTTTTATTTTTTAATCTTTTAAATAGTTTCATTTTATATCCTATATTATTTTACAATATGCTTACTTGTTACAACTACTGTGCCAAAGAGTCTAAAAATAGTATAATTAATTAAAAAAAGAAGATTTCTCCTCTTAAAAATCTATATATGACTTTTATTTAAGTGAGAAAAAAGTGTATCGTTTTTAGTCAGATGTAACATTCCGATACAAAGGGTGTAACATTACTATATAAATAAAAAACTCAGCGGATTCTTGCTGAGCTTATTTTATAATTTATCCTGCTGAAAAAAGTTTGTACTTTATAAATAAAATATATGAATAGTGATAGAACGCTCATTTAAGAAGCGGACATTGCTTCATACATATCCCAAATTGGAAGAAAAATAGACAATGCTAACGTTAAAATCATACATCCCATAAAAACAGAAATTAAAGGCTCTAACGTAGCAGTTAACTTCAGAACATGGTCTTTCACCTCTCCATCCATCATTTCTCCAATTTCGCTTAACATTTCACCTAATGCTCCGGCATTTTCACCCACCTGTATCATTTTGAGAGTCTGACTTGGGAATATACCAGTTGTGAACTTCGTTAAAGAGAATGCTAATTTTTTCCCCATTCGAACATCTTGATGCACTTTACGTAGATTTTGTTCTATATAAGTATTCCCTGTAGTTCTACCCGCAATTTTTAAAGATTCTAAGATTGGTACGCCTGTCCTATCCAATGTTTCTAAAACATGAATAAATCGTGAAATAGACATTTTTAAAGAAATCGGTCCAATAATAGAAAGTCTAATTTTTGTTCTATGCCATAGATAACTACCTTTTTTACTTCTAATAAATGCAGTTGTAGACATAATGATTGCACCGATAAGAAAAATAATTAGATACCAGTATTCTGTTATAAAAACGTCAATTCCTAATAGTATTCTTGTTGGTAAAGGCAGAGCTATCTTAGAGTTAGAAAAGAGCGTTGAAAATCGAGGTAATATATATGTAACTGCAAAAATACCTACTAAAATAGTAATACCTACAACAATAGTTGGGTACCTTATTGCTTGCTTAATTCCCATTCTTAATTTTAAATCACTTGCAATAAAATCAGCTAATTGGAATAAGACCTTATCTAAAACACCGGCACTTTCTCCAGCACGAACAATATTAACATACATGCTATCGAACATTTTAGGATGCTTTGCTAATGCTTTTGAAAGCGCAGATCCTCCTGAAATATCATCTATAATTTCATCAATTATTTTATTTACTAACGGGCCTGCACTATCACTATGCAATGAACTCATAGCTTCTACAAGTGGAACACCTGCTTTTAACATTACAGATAATTGTCTTGTGAAATTATATATCTGATTTGGCGTAATCTTTTCAAAGAAAGAAATCTCAATATCGAGTATAGAGGTTGCAACCTTTTTAATATTTAAAGGCTCAAGGCCTAATTGCTGTATCTGCAATGACGCGGCTTTTTCATTTGGAGCTTTAATAGTATCACGCACTACATTTTCATCTTCATTATTAAATGCAACAAAAGAAAATTTCAAAAGTTTCTTACTCACTTTCTTCTATCCCATAAGAATCAATTTTACGATATAAGGTCATTCGGCTCACTCCTAATACATTTGCAGTCTTAGTCATATTCCAATCTGTATAAACTAAAGCCTCAACTATACCTTTTTTCTCAATTTCTTTTAAAGTTTGTGGTACTTTGCTAGCTGAAAGAATATTTCTATTTTGTGAAGTTGAAAGGAATTCTTCTTTAAAACCACTTTCTTCCGGATCAATCTCAAGCTCAACAGTTGATTCCGTTTTAGGTACGTCTTTTTTAGGGCCCAACAATGGTAGAATATCTCCACTAGCTATCACTGTTTCATTTGTTAATAAAACTGCCCGTTCTAAGATGTTCTCTAGTTCACGAACATTACCAGGCCAGTGATAGTTTTTCATTAATTTTAATGCCCCTGGGGTGAGATAATTAACATTTAAATTATGTTTCTTTTTCAAACTATCAATTATTCGATATGCAATTAAAGGAATATCACCTGGGTGATCTATCAGCGATGGAATTGTCATTGGAAAAACATTGATACGATGAAAGAGGTCTTGCCTAAACTTATTTTCAGATATCATATTTTCAATATTTTGATTTGTTGCTGAAATAATTCTAACATCTACTTTTATTGTTTCATTTGAGCCAACTTTTTCAATTTCACTACTCTCTAAGACTCTAAGAACTTTTGCCTGCAAGCTTAGATCCATGTCACCTATTTCATCTAAAAATATGGTTCCACTATTTGCCGCTTGAAATTTTCCTATCTTATCTTGATCTGCACCCGTAAAAGAACCTTTAACATGACCAAATAACTCACTCTCTAAAAGTTCTTTAGGAATAGCAGGACAATTAACACTGATAAAAGGATTTTCTCTTCGAAGGCTACTTTTATGTAAACTTTCAGCAACTAAGTTTTTCCCGGTACCACTTTCACCATAAAGAATAGTTGTCACAGTTTTTTTTCTTATTTGAAATAATAGCCTGTATAAATCAAGCATTGGTTCCGTAATACCAACAATTTTTCTGATACCAATATGACCAAAAAACCTCCGATCTATTTCAGGGATATCATAAATAAAATCAATATATTGTTTCCCCAGCAACACCAACTCTAAAAGATCACCAGAGGATTGTGCTTCAGGTTCAAAATAAAATGTCATCCCATTGTTAAAATCTGTTAAAATATCAGCACGTCTTTTATCGTCGGAGATAAAACAATAAATAGGTATATATAAATTTAATTTCCGTATTTCTCGAATTAAACGGGATGGTGTAAGCATTGGAAGTTTATTTGCAATAATTACGCATTCATAAGATGCAGTTTGCAATGCATTTAGGCCAATCATCCCATTTTGAACATAATCAACTTTCAATGGTAAATTTGAAAACTGTGGAATTACTTTTTCTTTTCCACCAACAAACAGAACGCTTATCATTATATTTCTCTTGTTGCTCCAAGCGTTTCGATTATTTCATTTAAGCTAGTAATACCTTTGCGAACTTTTTCAAGTCCATCTTCTAAAAGAGTGGTCATTCCATTTTCACGGGCTTTCTGTTTTATCTTATAAGCGGGTTGAGCATCCAGTACTAATTCAGAGATATCTTCATTTACTATTAATAATTCATAAATACCTAAACGTCCTTTATAGCCTGAATTCCGACATGAAAGACACCCTTTCCCAGTAGAGGTAATTTTATATTTTTTCTTATCTATCCTTAAAAGGTTTGCTTCTCTACTTGTAATTTCGTGTTCAATTTTACAATTTTCACAAATTTTCCGAACTAGGCGTTGAGCCAAAATTCCTTTAACAGTTGAGGATATTAAAAAAGGTTCGATTCCCCAGTTTAATAGTCTGGCAAAACCTGACGCTGCATCATTTGTATGGATTGTACTAAAAACTAAATGTCCAGTTAAAGCGGCTCTAATTGCTAAGTCAACTGTTTCTTCATCACGTACCTCTCCAACCATAATAACATCTGGATCTTGCCTTAAAATAGATCGAAGAGCAGCTGCAAAAGTGACACCTGATTTTGTATTTACTTGAGCCTGATTAATATTTTGTAGATCAAATTCTATAGGGTCTTCAACTGTAACAATATTGACTTCAGGTTTCTCAAGCTTATTGAGTGTTGAATATAGAGTAGTAGTTTTACCACTTCCCGTTGGTCCAGAAACAAGCACAATCCCTTCTCCACCATGGAGCATCATATTAAAATTTGTTTCCGTTTCTTTTCCAAAACCCAGTTCAGATAATGGATAAAGCGCTTCCTGTAAATTCAATAAACGCAGAACTGTTTTCTCGCCAAACAGAGTAGGGTAAGTAGATAAACGCAAATCAATTCTACCAACTTTTGACCTAAATAATATCCGTCCATCTTGAGGTCGTCTGGTTTCTGCAATATCCATGCTCGACATAATTTTTAATCTTGAAATAAGAGCATCTTGTATGGACTTAGGAAAGACTTGAAAATCTTGAAGTTTACCATCAATTCTAAAGCGAATTCTAATATCTTCTTCTCTTGGTTCAATATGAATGTCTGAACACCGATAACGTTGACTCTGTGTAATAATACCATCTACAAGTTCAACAATTTGACTTTCATCATATAGGTCAGTGATGTCTTTAGCATCGTCCATATTAGAATCAGCCTCGAGAAAACTAGAGATCCCGTAGTGAAGGTCAATAGCATTTACAATATCTTCCTCACTGCAAATTATTGGCTCAACTGTCATTCCGGTTGACTCTCTAACAAAATTAATTGGTTCCGGGTCAAGAGGATCTACGACGGCTAAGTTCACAACATCTTTTATTTTAAAAAGAGGAAATACTTTATATGTTCGGACACTTTTTTCAGGAACAATATCTATAAGGGTTTGGTCAATATCAAAATATGCCAGCTCTAAATATGGAATTTTTAATTGTTTTCCCAGGTATGGAAGGAATTCTTTTGGAGTCAAAAAACCACAGTCTATCAAAGCTTGACCAATATATCCATTATTATCTTCCTGAAAATCTATTGCTGTTCTTAATTGAGATGGGTCAATCTTCCCACTTGTAATAAGCATCTGCCCAATCGAAGATTTGTTTAATCCTGCCATATTAAAACATTGTCCTTACGTACCAGTTTATTATCATATTCTCCCCATTTTGGGTACTTGTCAAAATAGTTAATAATGTTCCTGCTGAAATATAAGGTCCAAAAGGAATTGGATTAGACGTGTCTAGTTTTTTAGAGACCATTAATATTATAATTGCAACTCCAGCTGTAAAAAAACTTAAATAAAGCGCTAAGATAGAGGACCCTACACCAATAAGACCTCCAATAACAAGGCCAAGTTTCACATCACCAAATCCAATACTCTCTTTTTTAAGAAAAAATTCACCAAGAACTCCGAGAAAAAAAAGGAATCCACCAAAAATAAATGCGCCAGTAACTCCATCTTCCCAAGGCAATGGACTGAGGTCAAAATAGTATACGATCACAAGACTTATTAACCCCAAGATAATAAAGCCATTTGGAATTATCAAATGATCTAAATCTATAAAAGTGATTGCAATAAGTGCGTACGTCAAGAAAGTGTAAATAAAAAAATATTGACTAAAACCATATAAATAAAATAAAACACATGTAATCAGCCCTGTAAATAATTCTACTAGTGCATATCTCGATGAGAAACCTTCTTTGCAATTTCTGCATTTCCCACGCAAAATAAAATAACCAAATATTGGAATATTATCAAAAAATCGAACAGGTTTTTTGCAGGAGAAACAATGAGAACCCGGAAAAAAGAGACTCATATTTTTAGGTAATCGAAATATCACGACATTCAGAAAACTTCCAATACTTGATCCAAACAAAAATAGTATCATCAGTATTAAAGGGTCTACACTTATCATATCAACTCTTCAATTAAACTTTTCAAATCGCCAAGTCGAAATGGCTTGTTTAAAAATTTATCAATGCCATACAGATTTATATCAAACCCTTCCAATGCATCATTCGTACCCAACAAGATAATGGGAATTTTTTTATACCTTTCATCAAATTTCAAGAGCCTTGCTATTTTTGCGCCACTCATCACAGGCAAAACGAGTTCTGTGATAATTAGATCAGGATTCTCTTTTTTTGATCTCTCATAACCTTCAAAACCTTCTTTTGCACTGATTACTAGATAACCTGCTATTTTTAGCTTTTCTTGAAGGCTTTTTAGAATAGAATCATCGCTCTCAATTAAAAGAATTGATTTTTGTATACTTTTTGACATTTTATTAATTTAACCAATATTAAATTGGTTTTAATCTACCTCGTTAAGTCAATATTAGGAAAAAAAACAATAAAGTGTAACATTTTTTTACATAAGACAATTTCTAGATGTTTCAAATTGATACACTAATTAGAGAGAGGAATTTATTTTATGCCTACTTGCGCTATTCTTACAATAACAGACCTTTTTGATTTTGAGTGTTATGATAATTTGTTAATTAATTCAATGAAGAAATATGGTTGGGACTGCAAATTAGTTCCCTGGGATATCTTAAATATTTCATGGAATGATTTTGATCTAGCTATTATTCGATCAACCTGGGATTATCAAGGCAGGATCGAAGAATTTTTAAAAGTACTCCACAAAATTCACATCTCAAATTGTGTTCTTCAAAATTCTTTAGATTTAGTGAAATGGAATATTAATAAATCCTACCTTTTAGAACTTTCAAAAAAAAATATTGAAATAATTCCTTCTCTTTTTTTTAAAAATTATGATGAGCAAAACATTCAAAAATCTTTCTCTCACTTTTCTAATGAAAAATTAATAATAAAACCAACTATGAGCGCAAATGCAGACGACACATTTATAGTTACAAAGAAAGGATTCTCAAATACCAACTTTTTTTTGAGCAGTCTATTTTCTAAACGCGGGTTTATCGTTCAACCATTTATTGAGAATATTAAAGAAGAAGGGGAATATTCTTTAATTTTTTTTGGTGAGCACCATAGCCATACCCTTTTGAAAACTCCTAAAAATGGTGATTTTAGGGTTCAAGAAGAGCATGGAGGGATTCTTAGGCTTATCGAAAACCCAGAAAAAAAACTTTTAAAAATTGCAGAAGCGATAATTAAGAGCTTGCCTTTCAAAAATTTATATGCACGTGTTGATTTAGTACGGAGAAAAGACACTTTTTTACTTATGGAGGTAGAACTTATTGAGCCATCTCTTTACTTTAACTTGGCGTCTGAAGCATCTTCTACTCTTGCAAAAATTATTTCAGAAAAATTTTAAGTAAAATGCTCTTCGATACAGATTACTAATTTATGTTTCCTTCTGAATCAGTCTTAATTAAAAAGATATCTTCATCCCAAATTCCTGTCAAAATAAATCCTCCATCAGAAGCATTGGCTAAAGAATAGCCCTGTTCGGAAGAGTTGTCACCTAGTAAACGAGACCATTCTAAAGTACCTGAATTATTAATTTTAAATAGCCATATGTTAAAACCTTCTAGGCCAGAATTAGATTCCTTAGTTCCGACCATAGCGTAACCATTATCTAATGTTTTTACAATACAAGAAGCATAATCAATCAAGCTCTCTCCGTAAGTCTCTTCCCATATTATATTTCCAGAATAATCTAACTTTATAACATAAGCATCTGATAAGCCATTTCCAAAAGAAGTAGTTGTTCCACAGATCACTAATCCATCACCATCATCAATAAAAGAATAACCTAAGTCATTATTATCTCCACCAAAAAATTGCTCCCACTCAACATTCCAATCACTATTTATTTTTAAAATCGATATGTCATAAATATTTTCTTCATCTACTTTTTCATTATTGGCAAGGATGAAAAGGCCCCCATCATATGAAGGTAAAACTGAAACTCCATAATTATTTACATTCGTACCATATGCCTGATTCCAAATTTCATTACCCTCATTATCAATTATCAATATCCAGATATCTTTTTGACCTTCACCATATGATTTTGTTGAGCCAACGATAACATAATTACCATTATTTATTTGATAAAGAGAGTTCCCTTGTTCAGTATCCGTCCCACCATAAGTCTTGAGCCATTCTTGATTACCACTTTCATCAATCTTGGAGACTAACAGGTTTGAAAGTCCACTTCCAAAGGACTGTGTATTTCCGACAAAAAGAAATCCACCACTGCTTGACTCAATTATCTCATTACCATAATCGCTGTTAATCCCGCCATAAGTAATAAACCAGTCTTCAGCTCCTAGCGAATCTGTTTTTAGCACAACTACATCCGTACTACCATTACCCTCGGAAGATGTTGTTCCACAAATTAGAAAACTATGATCATTTGATTGGATGACTGACTTTCCATAATCAACCTCTTGACCACCATAAGTAAAGCTAAACATTGAATAGGAATTTCCTAGAGTGGGAATTCCTACAGTTACTTGACCCCATTTATCTTTAACCGCTATTCTATAATAATTTAAAAGGCCTGAAGTTAATTCGTATTGAAAACTCGTATCACTTTCATTTAAAGTTGTATAAATAATACTAGAGTCTACAAATTCTACTGTATTTGACTTATATAAAGTGTATGAATTAAAATCTATTTCATTATTTCTAGACCAATTAAAAAAGAATTGACCCTCTTGATATAAAATAGGATTTAAAAATGAACTATTTGGGAACGGATCTAATGAATTGCTCATTTCATTTCCAAAACTACTTAATCCCCAATGATCTGTTGACTTTATTTTATACCAATTTTCAATAGTTGGATCAAATTCATTAATTATTAAAAAACTAGTCTCTTGATCATTAATTAAAGCAATCAACGAATATTCTTCAAGACCTTCATCATACTTAAATATTTCATATGAAGAAAAATCACTCTCATTTGATTGAGTCCAATGAATCGTCATTTCATCTAAAGTATATTCAATTGATTGAATATGTACAGGTTCAGGGTTTAAATCAATAGAATTTGAGACAGGATCACTTATTGAATTTAATTGCCAAAAGTCATTGACCCTGACTTTAAACCAATTCTTAATAGTTGGATCAAATTCAGAAAGGTTAAAAAAACTTACATTTTGCTGGTCTATAATAGAGATTATATTATAATCAATAAATTCAGTAGTTGAGTATAGTATCTCATATGAAGCAAAATCTGTTTCTATTGAGGAATCCCATTGAATAGACATTCTATCAAGATCATACTCTACACTAGAGATAATGGTTCTATTTGGGGGAGAATTAATTGAAGTAGAAAATGGGTTGGACAAACTTTTTTGTCCCAATGAATCTTCTACCTCAATCCAATACCATTTTAAATAATTTGGATTAAAATCCATTGAAGAAAAGGTTGTATCTAAAATATTAGTATATTTTTGGACTATTTCTTTTTGTGAACTCTGAGTTTCAGATATAAAAAGAGTATAACCCATAAAATCAGTTTCTTTAGATTTTGACCACCTAACTACCAGTTGAGTGGTATCATAGTCTATTGAATATATTTCAACAGAATTTGGGGAGGCATCTTTTTCAAAAGTGATAATCTCGCTCTCGGACTGATAACTGAAGGTATCAATTGTCGTCACTCTATAATATTGATTAAGTAATCTATTCAGTCCATGATCAATAAAAAGGGTGTCACTTAGAATAATTGTTTCTTTAAGAATTTCAGAGTTTACTAAAAAACTATCTAATGATTTTTCCAGCTTATAACTATAAAAATCCTTACTAATTGATTGCTCCCAATCAATATAAAGACCCTCATTCATTAAATTTAATTTATGTATTTCACTCGCATATGGTAACGCTAGAGTATTATCTACTCTAAGGTTGATAGATTCACTGAAAAATTCTTGATTATTATTATCTATTAATGAAACTCTAATAGAATAATTATCATTAGTGATAGAGTTGGTATTCCAATATAGTGTAAAAGGAGGAATTATATTTTTTATATTAGTTTTGACACCGTTAACCCATAGATGTGTACTTTTAGGTTGTTCATCTGATTCAATCTCACTTTCAATTTCAATAATTTCAAATACGAAATCGTTATTTTTAAAATCTAATATTGAAATAGTTGAAAGAAGTGTCTCTTTTTTATCATCACAGCTAGTTAAGATCAGAAAACTAATGAATAAAATGAGATAAACTTTAGTTATAATAGAGTCCCTTATGAAAGGCTGGTCAAGTAATTATTATTTAAAAACTCTTTTACCGCCGCCGGTATCTTCTATAATCCATCCTCCACCAACGACCTCACTTTTAACAATACCCTCACCTCTAATCGTTCCATCTTCAAACCAAAATTTAGCTCTTCCTCTGGGGATACCATTTATATATTGAATACGTAATTCCTTATTTCCATTCCTATACCACTGAGTCCATTTGCCGTTGATCTTACCATCTTCAAATTTTATTTTAAGTGCTTTCTTTCCGTTATCATACCATTCTTTATACCAGCCATCTGGATTTCCTTGACGATATCTGGCTTTGAGTGCTTTTTTACCATTCTCATACCATTCACGATATAACCCTTCTTCTTTTCCATCTATATAAAAACCTACAATCGATTTATTTTCATTATCATACCACTCGCGATAGTCACCAACGTACTTATTTTCATAAAATTTACCTGTTAATTCACGGTGTCTTTTTTCACCGTCATCATACCACTGCTCAAAATCCCCATGTTTTTCGCCATCTTTGAAATGCCCGATCATTATAGGCTCACCAATAGTATTAAGCGTTTGCCAGAGCCCACTTTTAATACCATCTTTATAGTTACCTGTCATGAGACCAATGCCTAATTTTTTAAAAACAGGTCCAGTATACGGCTCTTTATCTAAAGTATATACTCCTCGCAGGGAATCTAAATAACCGAATTCAATAGCTCGAGTTGAATCTTGTCCCATTAGGGAGATAACAGGGATTAGTGTAAGTAGTAGATATTTAAAAGTTTTCAGCATTCACAAATATTCCACAGTAAGATTGATAACTAAATTAAAACTATTAAAGAATTATACTAAAACTAAAAAGGAGCTTATTTAAGCCCCTTTTTAGTTTTTAATTATTTTTTAAATTTGTATGTTTTTATTTCAAATGGTTTCAAGGTAATTGGTGTTTTACCTTTAACATCTTGAGTATCACCAATATTATTCCATTCCATTAAATCACATTCTGTAATTAGACCGCTTAGTTTTAAAATACCATTTGAATTTCTTCCATGCGTCTCAACAATTCGTATTATCCATTGATCTTCTTTTTCAGCTTTTTTCAAAACGGTCAACTCTAAACCACGTCCATTTAAGTAAACAGGTATTTCATTTTGGGATCGGACCCCCTCAAAAAGAAGTGGACGCTGATTCAAACATGAAGATTCCTCAATAACGCTTGATCTAATTAAATCATTTTTATGAGGTAATAAACTATAGGTGAAATTATGTTCCCCACGATCGGCCTCTGGATCGGGATTACTAGGAGATCTGAGAAGGTTTAAGTCTAAAATATTATCTAATACCATATAACCATATTTACAGTCGTTGAGTAACGCAACCCCATAATCATGATCTGAAAGGTCAGCATATTTATGCCCCACTACTTCAAACTTTGCTTTGTCCCAACTTGTATTTTGATGTGTATTACGTTTCACATAACCGTATTGAATATCGAATGTTGCATGATCCGAAAGGACATTAACGGGAAAATGAACTCTTAACATTTTATGACTCTCATTCCAGTTTACTTTAGTTTTAAAATCTAATCGCTTAGAGTCTTTTTCAAGGGAAATAATTTGTTGGATTTTTGAATTACCAATTAAAAGATTGACTCGTAACTGTTTTAATATTTCCCCGCTTGAAATAAGATTGATATCTTTTGCTGATGCAACTTCAATTAATGCATCTCGATAAAAGAAATCTATATCCCAGGCATCCCAATTATTTGGAATATCTTCGTATAGCGAAAAAATATTCCCCTCATCAGCCATCACTTCTTGATTTATCTCTTTATCAAAAGCCGAAACTATTTGTCCATCTTTATTAAACTCATATTTAATTAAATCATTTTCCAGAATTAATTCCGAAGGTAACTCTAAATCAAATTTAGCGGGATCATTCTTTTTAAATGAATTGAAAGAAAGAGGATCTAGATTAACTTCAATTGCATAACCATGGTTAGTCTTTTGAACAGGTACTCTATTTCCCACTTCATCTAGAATACTAAATCCTGTAAAGTTGAGAGGTAGCTCCACGACTCCTTTCCATCTATATGATAAGGTATTAGCTAGAACAAAAGAATCTTCCTCTTTTTGAAATAACAAATGGGATGCTTTTTCAATTAAATCATCACAACCAGCATGTACTTCTAAGTATTCTTTATGAGTTGTTTGATAAACAAGGTTAATACTTGAGCCCGGTATAATATCATGGAATTGATTGAGAAGAACTTTCTTCCATAATTCGTCTAGTAATTCACTTGGGTATTTATCCATAGAAATGCAGGACCAAAGCATTTCTACATTTCTTAATTTATTTTCTAATTTCCTATTCTGCCTTTTAACAAGTCCGTGAGTTGTAAGGGTGCCCCTGTGGAGTTCTAAATAAAGTTCACCAACCCATGTTTCAAGCTTATCTTTATGGCTATTTAATCTGTCAAAAAAATTCTTTGCGGTATCAAAATGAACCTTTGGCGCATTTTCAAGATTAGCCATACGACGCCCCAGCTCAATATTCTCGGGCTTTGGCCCTCCTCCTCCATCGCCTACGCCAAATAGTGAAATAAACTCATCTAACTTATCTTTTTCTTTGAAACTTGATTGTGCTGGAAGTAAATACTCTGAATCTAATTCACTGTTGTATGTGTTTTCTGGTGGGAAATGGGTCAACACTTCTGTTCCATCTATTCCTCTCCAATTAAATGTCTGATGAGGGAAATCATTGAACTGACTCCATGAAATTTTTTGAGTTAAAAAGTAGTTAACTCCAGCTTTTTTTAAAATTTGTGGCATGGCCGCAGAGTAGCCAAAAACATCTGGTAACCATAAATTATCAACTTCAATGTCAAATTCGTCTTTGAAGAAATTTTTTCCATGCAAAAATTGTCTTACCATGGACTCTCCACTGATTAAGTTACAATCCGCCTCTACCCACATACCTCCTTGGACTTCCCAATTCCCAGATTTTACAGCTTTTTTTATTTTTTGATATATATCTGGATATTTATCCTTCATAAATTGGTAATGCTGAGGTTGTGATGCTCCAAAGATGTAATCTGGATATCTTTTTATGATATCTAATTGAGTTGCAAATGTTCTAGCACATTTTCGAACTGTCTCTTTTACTGGCCATAACCAGCCAGTATCAATATGAGCATGACCAATGGCAGAAACAGTTAGATCCGAAGAAGCCGCTGGCTTACTTAGCTGATCTTGTAAACATTCACGAGCTTTTTTAGTATTTTCTCTGGAACTCTTAAAAACATTAATAGAATTATTAAGAGCTTGAATAATACGATGTCTTCTAACAGAATGTTCTTCAAGTTTTTTTACTAATCCCAATAAAATACGGGCATCAAGATATAGTTTCCAGATTTCTTCATCATAAATACCAAATCGAATTTTTTCTACTTTAGCATGAAACCACCCATGTCTTTTTGGACTTTCAAATTCTGGATTTTCCTCAGTGTTTACACCAAAAAGAGAATTTGCAGCAGCTTCAACCCATAACTCAACCTTTCCATTTTTGATAAATCTATCATCTAAAAGTACACGGGTACGAAGGTAATTTGGATCCCATATCGCACCGTTGGTGACTCCTTGTATAATTTCACCAGAAGGTGAAAAGACTAACCCTTCTCCAGAAAAATCTAATTCTGTTGCAATTGTTTTTCCTTCAAATGATTTAGGAATATCACTTTTTAAATGGAACCAAGCTGTTTCCCATTTTTCGCCCCAATTTTCACCTTCTTTTATAGGTTTATATGATAAAGAAGTCTTCTCTTCAAATGAGATATGGTCTTTTGTCCATCCAAATTCAGCATTGAAAACTCTTTTATCATGTACAACCATTTCATATAAACTTTTATACCACTTTTCAATTCTTTGTAAAACGACTTCAATTTCTTTTTTATTCATTTTAATCCTTTCTAGAAACCCAACCATCATCCTGGTGATCTCTTTCTGCAGTTTTTAATCTAATCATCATTGCTTTGTAGTCTCTAAAGCCTCCTATTGAGAACCAAAACATTGTAATTAAGGAAACACCTATGTGCACAAAAATATAATACTTCCAATAGGACATCCAAGTAAGGTCACTGACTTCATATTTAAGATTATAAATTGTTCCAATAATAAAAATGAGTGTCCAAGCACCTGTCCAAACATAATTCATTATATATATTAATTTATCGGTTTTTGTAAACTCCTCTCCCATTAGAAATATTTTAGATACTAATGTTTGTTCTTTATTTACAATCTCTTTTTCACTTTCAATAGCATAATCTCCTCTGTTGAGAAGTTTATCCATATCAAAAGGTTTTTTATTACTTATCAATGATACCGTAACATATGATAGAGCGGAAAGCCCCATGCTAATTCCCCAATATTCTTGACCATTTATATTTCTTATAGAACTTAAAAATAATTTGAGTGTAGAATACGACTCTAAATCTAATAACCATTCCATTGGAACTTGTTTGACTAGAACACCACCTACACTTATAAAAGCACCAATACTCATCGCAGTCCAGGCTGCTAATGTTGTGCCTTTTTCCCAATATAAACCACCAATAATTACTGCACCAGACCCTCCAGCAAATATTGCAGCCGTAATTGCAAAAAACAATGCTATCTTTTGATTTTGTTGAAATAGAAGACTAAATAAAAATATAAATACGGCAACGCCAAAAATAGACAGGCGTAATACTTTTAAATGAGTTTCTTTATCAAAAGGCTTTGACCTAAAAGGCATTATAACATCTTGAACTAAGATCGTAGCCCATGAGTGTAAATAAGTGTCATGGGTACTAACAAATGCACAAAGCATTAGAGCTGCAAAAGCTCCCAATAAACCAACCGGTAAAATTTTTGATAAAACAACCGGACCTCTCATTTGAGATCTCAATGTATCGGTTTCAAGGCTCGAGAGAGCCTGTGTCACTGAATCTGCTACCGCTTGATAATCCGGGTGATTCATAAAAACATAAATAATCACAGGTACAAGTAAAAAGAATAAACCTTGGGACATCCCTCTAAATCCGCCTAACACCGCACCCATTTTTGCTTCATGTGCACTTGTTGCCGATGAATTATATCCTTGCTGTCCTTGCCAACCTAAAACACCATATAAGGCTCCTATAATTCCAATTAAAAAATACCAAAAATTAAAATCTTCAACATGGCTTGTTTTAAATGGATTAATTCGAGATGAATTTTCAAATTTTTCTTCAATTTCACTTATTTTATTTTTTTGAGCTATGTCTTCTAAAACTAAAAAAGAATCATCCATTTTCAACTTGGAAATTTGTTCTTGAGCTAGCTTAATAGGCGTTTCTTCTAGAGCTTCAGAAACTTGATCCCAGCTAACCGTAAAAAACAAATAGATAACAACAATAAATAGTACAAACATCGCAAATATTCCCTGAAAAAAATCCGCTATTATAACAGCTATCTGTCCTCCAAAGTAAACAAAGTACAAAGCAATCGATAATAAAATGATCATAACCAGAGGATAGACCGGGATACCATAAGCGTAGTCAGGAAAACCACAAAACTGAATGAAAAATTGTGCACCAACAGCTGGAAAAATCCCAAAATTTATTATTCCAGCAACAAATGCAACAATACCTGTAAATATTCTAAACTTTCTGCTATATCTTTTTTCAAAAAATTGAGATAATGTAAGACATCGTGTTGAACGAAATCTATAGATTACCCAACCGGACATAACAAGAAAAAGGAAAAAGACTCCTTGACTAAGACCCCACCAGGATAGACTAAAGCCAGCGACATAACCCATTTCAAGAAACATCACTGTTGAAATTGCACCAAGACCCGCAATTCCTCCAGATATTGAAAGTAAGTAGCGACCAGCAGTTCTACCAGCAGATAAGAAGTCTGTCACACTTCTCATTAATCCCTTTGTCGTATTTACAGAGATAACCATTCCTGCAAAAACAACAACTACAATCATCCAATCAATAAATGATAAATTCATATTATAAAATCATTCCGTTTTTTTAATTTTATCGTTGCCAAACTCTTCCGTCCTTTTGAATAATCATTACACTTTCCTCAAAATCCAA
>Ga0308019_10000707_pt1 | contig 20712 bp, 17 predicted proteins | sample Neamet284_FD_203135 | JGI IMG/M metagenome (GOLD analysis project Ga0308019, IMG submission 203135) | Marine microbial communities from water near the shore, Antarctic Ocean - #284 | ecosystem: Environmental > Aquatic > Marine > Unclassified | place: Southern Ocean | collected 2014-10-01 | reverse complement strand
GTGAATATATTTTTATACGCATATGTATATTAAATATAGACCAAAAAAGTCCAGCTGGTTAGAGCGCTCGGCTCATAATCGATTGATCAAGCTGTAAATTTTCACGAGGTTCTTATACAGCTCCCATAAATTATTAAGGAAACATTAACACTGCCCTAAGGCGTCCTACCCATAACGAAATGATAGAAAGTGCAGCCCAGAAAAGTAACTGGCTTCAAATAACTCCCTCTTAGTGTACTATCAAAAGTATCGCTGCTAGAAAACTTAGGAAGTTCAAATAATGGCACTTAAAAAAGCAGACAGAGCCGTTGAGTTGTATCAAATGGGGGACCTTAAACAGGCCTCCTCTCTCTTTGATCTGTGTCGTAAAAAGCTCAGCCAGCCAGAACATATGCATGTATGCGCTGTGACTTATTTTAAAATAGGCCGTCACAACGATGCTCAATCTATGCTAAACAAGCTAATTCAGAGAGTAAACATAACTCCACAACTCATGTCGTTATCAGGCGATATCAATAAAGCGAAGGGCAACTCGGATGCTGCAATCAAAGACTATCGCCGCGCAGTTTCTATGGCGCCACAAACACCTGAATTACACTATAACTTAGCACTTGGATTGTTCGACAAACTTGAGCTCTCAGAAGCCATCATTGTGCTCAAACTCTCTATAGCACTTCGTCCAGATTATGTGAAAGCGCTAATACTACTTGGTCGCTGTTTAGCGGGTACTCAGCAGTATGCTGATGCCCTTAATACCCTAACAAAATCTACCCGCCTTGAACCTGCAAACCAAACCGCCCACTATCGACTTGGCCGTTTTCATATCCATCGAGGCAACGCTGACAATGCACGCGAATCATTGGAAACTGCTCTGAAAATAAACCCGCAGTTAAGCCCCGCCAGAGAAGCCCTGATTCTGAATAGTATTTATTCTGGAGAACAGCAAGGCACTACAAACCTTATACAATCAACATTAAAGAGCCTGCCTAATGACGAGAGTCTTATTGCCATTGGCACCGACTGGGCCATTGAGACTGCGCAAGGCGACCCTTATGCATACTACCAAGCGGCTTGGCGTAGTCATCCAACACCAAATTTGTTCAGGTCTTATGCCAATAGATTGATATCGATGGTAGATATAGATCGGGCTGAAAAACTACTCACTGACTACGAGTCAAAGTTCGGTAAAGATAAGGCGTGGGAAATAGTAAAACTGAGCTTGCTTGAAATCCAAAATGATTTTAAAGAGATGATTACATTGATAAAGTCATCGCCACACCGCGCTCAACTTCAGGAACAGCGATGTCTCGCCCACTTTGGTTTGGGTGACTATAGCAGTAGTTACGAATATGCCAAAAACTTGCATAATAATCAGCCCAAGGATCAATATTACCTAGCCCTTTTGGCCACAGCGCTTCGCTGTCTCGGAGACGAGGACTATAAAAGGCTTATAGATTATGAAAATCTAGTGCTAGAAACAGATTTGCAATCGAAATTTGGGCACGAACATAAATTCAACCAGTTTAAGAACAATCTCGCCAAGCACTTGAACGAGTTACATGTCACTACACACGCACCAGCGCAACAGTCGGTGATAGGCGGTACACAGACACCAGGCAACTTGTTTGCTCAGAACCAAAACCCTTTAGTTGTGCAGTTAAAGCAATTTATTTCGAGCTCATCTCAAACTTTTTTTGATGATTTAAAAACGAATGGACTGGATGATTCACACCCTGTGATTTCAAAACTCTCTGAGATTCAATATTTTCATTCCAGCTGGTCAATACGCACCACGCAGGGTGGCTTTCATAAATCTCATGTGCACTCTAAGGGTTGGTACAGTAGTGCTTGTTATATTGATGTGCCCCAGGTTATCGATGAGAATACAGACGCAGGTTATCTTATGTTTGGCAAACCCCCTTTTAAAATCAAGGACGAATTAGACGCGGATTATAAGATCAAACCAGAGCCCGGCAAGCTAGTGCTTTTCCCAAGCTATTTTTGGCACGCAACTAATCCCTATCAAGGAATAGGCGAGCGACTAGTAGTGGCATTTGATATAGGTGATCCCAACCTATTTGTGTAGGTCATATTAGGGTCGTTATCTGAGAAACAAAAAACCCCTTGTAAACAGGGGCTTTCAAGCCAGGTTAAAACCAAGTCATTAGACAAAAAAGTCAGGCAGCAACTCCGTTATGTCCAAAGCAGGGTCTACCTGATAGTGATTAAGATCAGTGATTCCTTCAGAGGCCAAAGTATCATCATCAACACAAAAATTACCGGTAAATTCGCGACTATCACGAGTAAGGATAATGTGTGCCGCATCAGCCATAATCTCAGCCGTTCTCGATCGAACCATCATCATGTCACCACCTAGATGATTTGCCACCGCCGCTGTCGCTATCGCTGTTCTCGGCCAAAGTGCATTAAAAGCAATGCCATCGCGCTTAAATTCAGAACTCATTCCCAATACACACATACTCATACCGTACTTTGCCATGCTGTAGGCAACGTGATTTTGAAACCACCGAATTTCCATGTTGAGTGGAGGCGACAGATTTAACACATGAGGATTCTCAGCTTTGCGCAGATAAGGGACTGCCTTTTGTGAACACAAAAAAGTACCACGAGTATTAACATTGTGCATCAGGTCGTAAGCCTTCATAGACACTGACTCTGTGCTCGATAGGTTTATCGCACTAGCGTTATTGACAACAATATCGATGCCACCAAACTCAGCTGCAGTCTTTTCCATTGCAGATTCAACCTGATCCTCATAGCGCACATCCACTAACAAGGGCAATGCTTGACCGCCGGCCTTACGGATCTCTTCAGCTGCAGTATAAATAGTACCACTGAGTTTTGGGTGGGGTTCAGCGGTCTTAGCCGCTATAGCGATATTAGCCCCGTCTGCTGCTGCGCGCTTGGCAATGGCCAAGCCAATACCTCTGCTGGCGCCACTAATGAATAAAGTCTTACCAGATAAATCTGCCATTATTTAATCTCTTAATAATTATGTTTTTCTATTTAATGGAAATTCAACCTAACCCAGCCCACCCTCGGTGAGTTTGGCTGGATCAAGAAGCTTTTCCAATTCCTCTCGAGGGATGTCAGTTTCTTCCTCGGCCACATCTAATACGGCACGACCTTCCTTATAGGCCATTTTCGCTATCTCAGCGGCCTTAAGATAACCAATAATCGGATTTAGAGCCGTCACTAAAATAGGATTCCGCCCTAAAGCCAACTTTAGCTGATCTTCATTCACCGTAAAGGTGGCAATCGCTTTGTCTGCCAATAATCGACTGACATTCGCAAGTAAATTGATACTCGACAAAATATTGTCAGCAATCATAGGCAACATCACATTTAATTCAAAATTACCCGCCTGACCACCAACAGTAATCGCCATATCATTACCGATCACTTGGGCTGCAACCATGGTCGCAGCCTCAGGTATGACCGGATTAACTTTGCCTGGCATAATTGACGACCCAGGCTGAAGCGCCTCAAGAGCAATTTCTCCAAGTCCTGCCAATGGTCCAGAGTTCATCCAACGTAAGTCATTAGCGATTTTCATAATCGACACAGCTGTCGTCTTTAGCTGGCCAGACAGCGATACGACCACGTCTTGTGTATTAATATGGGTAAAGAGATTATCCGCTGGAGAGAAATCAATCCCAGTCGCGTCACTCAATTGCTGATTAAATTCGGCAGCAAAGTCCGGATGTGCATTAATGCCTGTGCCTACGGCGGTGCCACCCTGGGCCAACGTCTGTAGCTTAGGTAAAATAGCATTCAAGAAATATATATTTTGCTCAATTTGTGTCGCCCAACTCAGTAAACTCTGGCTGAGACGCACTGGCATGGCATCCATAAGGTGCGTGCGGCCAGTTTTAATATGGTGATCGACCTGTGCAGCTTTAGCGGTGATCGTATGATGCAAATGATCTAAGGCCGGCAATAGTCTCTCAGTGACCTCTATAACGGCACTTATATGGATGCAACTAGGGATAATATCGTTACTACTTTGACCATAGTTAATATGATCATTGGCACCAACGGCTTGCTTCAATCGCGCTGACGCCAACGTCGCCAAAACTTCATTAGCATTCATGTTGGAGCTAGTACCTGAGCCAGTTTGATATATATCAACAGGAAAATGTACCATTAGATCAGGACTGGCTAATAGCTCAGCAGCTACATCGCTAATCGCGTTGGCCACATCTTTAGGCAACAGGTCCAGCTTGGCATTGGCTTGAGCTGCCGCCGACTTGGCCACCAGCAGTGCACGAATAAACGCCTCCGGCATAGTTTTACCGCTGACCGGGAAGTTATTAATGGCACGTTGTGTTTGCGCCCCATAGAGCGCCGCTTCAGGGACCTCTAGCTCACCCATGCTGTCGCGTTCAATACGAGTCTTCATTACTGCTCCTTTACCACTGATTAAATTATAGATTGTTTGTGTTTAATCGTCCCGCCATACATTCTGAATCCCTTTATGGTAACCCTAAACTAGAGTAGCGACGGTGAACGACCAAGATCGATATATTATCAGAAACAGAATCTATTAATAATCAATTCAATAGATATTCTACATCGGTAATGCGGAATTAGAGTGAGGGTTGTGGTAACTGAACCCTGGGATTAACAAGATTCAATGCGACAGCCATACTCTTGACCTGCATCTAACAACCATTGGGCAATATAATCACTAAAGCTGCGACGGATAATTATATCGAAGCTACCGTCGGTTCGATTGGCAACAATCGCTGTTGCTTTAGCAAAGGTGGTTTGTACACAGCGACCAGCACCAGGGACGGCATCGGACCAACTATAAAAATCATAGACGCTAGCTTTCTTAAGTAAAGTAAGAACCCCATGACCGCGCAGATTGACCAGGGTTTGGCCGCCGCTCACATCAATAATCGCTATATGACCCTCAAACTTTGAGCGCAGCAATGCTTCCAACTCTAGGGCATCTGTAGCACTAGTAATTAGCCATTCATTGGGCCCAAGCCAATAGACGGCGGTATCGCTATTATATTGATAAGTACCGGGTACAGTTGGCAGTGCAATACCCAATACCGACTCGGCACCAGTCACAAAATGTTCGTCACTAGCATCACCACGAAGATTAAGCTGGCAGCCAAGCCTAATTTCTTTGGCGACCACACCAAACTCCAAATCACCATTAAATAACTGATTTGAGCTGACTGGGTGGCTAGAGATTTTACTAAAATAATGCAATGGCGATTCTAAAATAACATCTTGAGCATCTAGTTTAGTCATTTTGGCGCGCCCCTGTTGGGTCATAAAAAACAGAACTGACAATTTCAGCAGCGATCGAACTTCCATCGGCTGCTGGGCAATGAATAGTGTCACCCATACGACTCAGGCCGCCTTTAATAACCGCTAACGCAATGGAATGGCCTAAAGATGCACTGTAGTAACTGGAGGTTACATGTCCTTGCATCGACATAGGTATTGGCTGGTTAGGGTCATTCACGACTTGTGCGCCCTCAGGCAACACGGCACTTGGGTCGAGAGTTTTTAAGCCAACGAGTTGCTTACGATTCTCACGAACTGAATCGCTACGTTCCAAAGATCGCTTGCCTATAAAGCTAAATGCTTTATTTTTACCGACCACCCAATCCATGTTCATATCAGCTGGGGTCATAGACCCGTCGGTGTCTTGACCGACAATGATAAAGCCCTTTTCTGCGCGTAAAACGTGCATAGTTTCGGTGCCGTAAGGGGTAATATTAAACTCTGCTCCAGCCTCTATAAGCTGCTCCCAGATATATCGGCCATAATGAGCAGGCACATTAACCTCGTATGACAGCTCTCCGGTAAAACTAATGCGGAACACGCGCGCGGCAACGCCAGACACCGTGCCCTCACGCCAATCCATAAACCCAAATGATTCAGAGGCCAAATCAATATCCTGGCAGACCTTAGCAATCACCTTCCGGGCATTTGGGCCGGTCACCGTGGCCGTAGCCCAATGATCTGTAACAGACGTGAAATACACCTGTAATTCGGGCCATTCAGTCTGTTGCCATAGTTCTAGCCACGACAAAACACCCGCCGCGCCGCCAGTTGTGGTGAACATGAGATAATGATTTTCAGACAAGCAAGCGCAAACGCCGTCATCAAAGATCATACCGTCTTCTTTAAGCATCACCCCATAACGGCATTTGCCCGGCGCTAACTTAAGATAAGAATTGGTATACATGCGAGTAATAAACTCCGCTGCATCTGGGCCCTGTATGTCAATTTTCCCCAAGGTAGTAGCATCCAGAATGCCGACGCTGTTACGAACCGCCAAGCCTTCTCGATCAACTGCCTGTTGCATTGTTTCATTGACTTGAGGGAAGTACCATGGGCGCTTCCACTGACCTACGTTTTCAAATTCGGCGCCGCTGTCAACGTGCCAACGGTGCATGGCCGTATAACGCTCAGGATCAAATAAATGGTTAATATCACGGCCGGCAATAGCGCCAAACGTTGTTGGTGTGTACGACGGCCGAAAAATAGTGGTGCCTGTTTCAGCAATACCCTGGCCCAAAGCCTTCGCTAAGATAGCCATACCGTTGATATTACCCAGCTTACCTTGATCAGTACCAAACCCTAGCGCGGTGTAACGCTTGACGTGCTCAACGGACTCAAAACCCTCGAGAACCGCTAGTTCAATCCCTGCTGCGCTGACATCTAACTGAAAATCTACAAACTGGCTTGGGGCACGACTGGTAGTTTTACTATGAGGCACTAAAAATAATGCCTGTTGTGGCTGCTCGATTATTTGATCAATCAAAGGGGTAGGAAATTGTACTTGACCCTCACCAAAGCCTGCTAACTTAGCCGCTTCGGCCCCCGCGTTAGCACCCTCTATTAGACCATCTAAAACACCAAATGTGCCCTTGCAAGCACCCGCTGAACGCTCCTGCTGCTTGGACTCTCCAGGCCTAAAACTAACAACAGATGCATCCCAAACCGGTTTAGCCCCAGTGTGAGAGCTAAGGTGAATCGCCGCGCTCCAACCCCCAGAACTGGCAATAAGATCACAAACTAGACTCTGCACAGACCCTGTGACTTCTGACCCTGCTTCATTGATGGGGGCCACCAGAGCTTTACGTACTCGTTTACTCCCCACAGCTTCAATAAGACCATGACCCTCTAAGATCTGAATACCCAAGGCCCTAACCTGTTCGACCAACACACCATTTGGTGCGGTGCGTGAATCCACAACAGCAACCACCGTTCTTCCAGTGTGATACCAGTCGATAGCCGTTTGATAGGCATTGTCATTGGTAACCGCCAAAACCAGCCTGTTGCCTGGCGCGACACCGTAACGGTTAACATAAGTTGATACTGAGGATGCCAGCATGACACCAGGAATGTCGTTATGCGCAAATACTAATGGTCTCTCAAAGGCTCCTGTCGCCAAGACGACCTGAGCGGCACGAACTCGGTGCATACACTGCCGTGGGCCCGACGGGGCACTGATACCTAAATGGTCAGTACGCCTTTCTAAAATCGCTAAGAAGTTATGATCGTAGTAACCAAATACGGTACTACGAGGCAACCGCTGTACATTACTAAATGCACCAAGCTCTTTGGTTATATCAGCAACCCACTGCGTGGCGGACAAACCGTCGATCAGCTGAGTGGATGCCAGCAGGCTACCACCAAACTCAGACTGTTCATCGGCAATGATAACGCGCGCACCGGTTCGTGCCGCTTCCCGAGCAGCAACTAAACCAGCCGGGCCAGCCCCAACGACTAAAACATCGCAGTGCTGATTCAGTTTTTCGTAGCTATCCGGGTCACTCTCTACCGGAGATGAACCCAAGCCTGCCGCCTTGCGGATAAAGTGCTCATAGGTCATCCATAGTTTTTTCGGGTACATAAAGGTTTTGTAATAAAATCCCGGCGGCATTAGGCGCCCAAAGGCCCCTATCAGGCCCATGATGTCGAAATTAACACTAGGCCAACCATTGACACTAGCGGCTTCAAGACCCTCGTACAGCTCAACCTGAGTGGCCTTTAGGTTAGGGATGGTAGAAGCACCTGAACCTATCTGCATGATCGCGTTAGGCTCTTCAGGCCCATGGCCAAAAATACCTCGAGGGCGAGCATATTTAAAACTACGGCCAACCACGTCAATCCCATTAGCAAGTAATGCTGAGGCTAGAGTATCTCCAGCGACACCTTGATAGTCTTTACCGTTAAAGGTGAAGTTAAGGACTTTATTTTGGTCAGTGCGGCCCGCTGCTAACAAACGATTTAATTGTCTCATGCCTCGGTTCCAGTAATCTGTGGCTGCGTGCCGACTTGATAGGTTTCTAGAATTTCGTAGGTTACTGTATTTCGGGTTGCATTAAAGTAACGCCGACACCCGGTCGCGTGATACCACATTTCATGGTGAATTCCGCGAGGATTCGTCCGAAAAAAAAGATAATCAGCCCACTGGGCATCAGAAAGCGTTTCAGGGTTTAATGGCCTGGCGATATGAGCTTCGCCACCATAGCTAAACTCTTCTTCTTCCCGGTACTCTAAGCAATTTGGGCAATATATTAATAACATCTCTATTCTCTCGACTTATTATTTCGACAAGCGCTAGTGGGCAACACCAGCAGCACCATGTTCATCGATCAAAGCTCCAGTATTGAACCGATCTAAGTTAAAGGCTTCTGCCAAAGGATGAGGACGATCATTCGCTACTGTATCGGCGAACACATACCCAGAACCCGGTGTCGCTTTAAATCCACCGGTTCCCCAGCCACAGTTGAAATAGAGGCCGTCAACTGACGTTTTACTGATAATTGGGCAAGCGTCCGGACAGGTATCAACAATACCGCCCCATTGACGATTCATACTAACCCGACTAAAGGCCGGGAATAGTTCACAAATTGCCTGCACGGTGTGTTCTACGACATGAAAAGAACCGCGTTGACCATAGCCGTTATAACTGTCTACACCGGCACCAATAACGAGGTCGCCTTTATCTGATTGGCTAATGTATCCGTGTACCGCGTTAGACATAACCACCGTATCTAAGCAGGGTTTTATCGGCTCTGATACTAAAGCTTGTAGCGGCCGAGACTCTACCGGCAATCTCAATCCAGCCATGGCCGCGACTACGCCAGAATTACCCGCAGTCACACAGGCCACTTTGCGAGCACCAATAAAACCATTAGAGGTCTCAACACCGACTACGGCACCGTCTTTACGGCGAATACCGGTTACTTCCGTTTGTTGGATCATGTCGACCCCTAAAGCATCTGCACCCCTCGCATAACCCCAAGCAACGGCATCATGTCGCGCTGTGCCACCCCGTGGTTGCCAGGAAGCGCCTAAAATAGGGTAGCGACTGTCAGGCGAAATATTAATCAGTGGTGCGATCTCTTTGATCCGCTGTGGAGTAACTACTTCGCCGTCAATACCATTCAGACGATTGGCGTTAACTCTGCGCTCAATATCGCGCATATCCTGTAAGTTATGCCCTAAATTAAGCACGCCGCGCTGGCTAAACATCACATTATAGTTAAGCTCTTGACTCAACCCTTCCCACAACTTCAGCGATAGCTCATAAAGTTGAGCTGCTTCGTCCCACAGGTAGTTAGAGCGAATAATAGTGGTATTTCTGGCTGTGTTACCGCCTCCTAAATAACCTTTTTCGACCACCGCAACATTGGTAATTCCGTGGATCTTCGCCAAATAATAAGCTGTTGCAAGACCATGCCCACCACCGCCCACAATAATTACATCGTAGTCTTTTTTCGGCGTTGGATTGCGCCACACTTTCTGCCAGTTTTCATGGTAGCTAAGAGCATTTTTTAACAAGCTAAAACCAGAATATCGTTTCATGATGACCACTGCGTTTATAAGAGCTTAGACAACCATCATTGGACCAGTTTTTACCCTCTAGGTGCTAGAACAAAAACGTCAATTGAGAGCGGAAAAACGACAGCCAAAGTAATTAAACACAATAATGCCGGTTTTAACGCTAAAATGTCGTTATCGTTATGTAAAATAGTAACAAATACCCGTATGAAAACGACCAATATAAGGTGATTTTGAATGAAAAAAAACACCACTGAGCAATCCAAAATAGCCAATAATTCAACTCACTTGTCTGTTGGCTTTGTGCTCATGCCAAGCTTTACCCTTCTGCCCTTTTCGGCCTTTGTGGACGCTCTTCGTTTGGCTGCCGATGAAGGTGATCAGAGCCGGCAAATTAACTGTCAGTGGACGGTAATGGGACCCACGCTGGAGGCCATCGCGTCCAGCTCTGGCGTCACTGTTCAGCCTTGGGAGATCTATCGCAATCCAGCAGATTTTGACTACGTTGTAGTGGTCGGTGGGCTTCTGAACAACACTCTGCAAGGTAGCCAGCATGTGGTTGATTATCTACAACAAGTAGACGCAGCTCACGTTCCAATTATCGGGCTTTGCACCGGCTCTTTTGTGATGATTCGAGCTGGATTGATGGAGCAACGACGCTGTTGCGTTAGCTGGTTTCACTACAAGGATCTAACCGATCGCTACACCAATGTCACACCCATAGCTGACCAGCTTTTTGTTGACGACGGCGACCGCATTACCTGCGCCGGTGGCGCAGTGGCGGCAGACTTGGCGGCCTACATCATTGAACGTCATCTAGGTCAAAACTGGGCGCGCAAGAGCCTACGCATACTAGTGATGGACAGCCCGCGTCCAGCTAATGCTCCTCAACCACAGCCTGGCAGTGACTATCATGTTAATAATCGATTGGTAGGGCGAGCTCTGCTGTTGATGGAGCAGAACTTGAGTAGACCATTATCAACTGACCAAATAGCCACTCGAGTGGATATTTCCAAGCGTCAACTGGAAAGACTATTTGCCAATGAAACCAACGACAGTCTGCAGAAGTTCTACCGTAAGATTCGTTTGCGCTATGGGCTTTGGTTATTGCAAAACACTAAACGATTGATTACCGATATCGCTCAGGAATGCGGTTTTGCCGACACCGCACATTTTTCTCGCGCGTTCCGCGCCGCTTTTGATAAGAAGCCAACGGATTACCGAACCTAGATCAGAGCTCTTCGCTCACTACTCGGTGGTTTACTGTAAAGATCGCTGTAGCACTTACTGAAATGGGGCGCAGTAGAAAAGCCACAGCTAATCGCTACGTCAATCACTGGGATAGATGTCTGTAAAAGAAGCAATCGTGCTCGATAAAGCCGCAACTCGAGATAATAGCGTGAGGGTGCACAGTGCAAGTAGCGATTAAACAACCGCTCCAACTGACGACGAGAAATGCCAACAAAATTTGATATCTCATCTAGCGTTAGCGGCTCTTCAATGTTGTTCTCCATGAGCACGACAGCCTCAACAAGGCGTGGCTGACTGGCTCCAATGAGATATTTTAAAGGAGCCCGTTGCGCATCTTTTTCTGTGCGTACTCGATCACAGGTGAATTGTTCAGATATCTGTTGCACTAACTGATGTCCATGAATGCTAGCCACCAAATTAAGCATTAGATCAATTGAACTTATGCCTCCCGAACAGGTATATCGATCCCGATCAATTACAAACAAACTAGAGGATATTTCAAGCTTAGGGAATTCTTCTCGTAGACTGGCTAAATTTTCCCAATGAATGGTACAGCGATATCCGTCTAAGAGACCGGCCGCCGCTAGCGCATAGCTTCCAGTGCAAATACCTCCCATAGGAATCTTACGCTTTGCCATCTTTCGCAGACCGTCCAAAAGAGGCTTATCACAGTGGCTCTTCACTGAGTAACCTCCACAGACCAGTATTACATTGGCTTCACTTGCATCATCGAGCCCACCATCTAAGGTAAGCTCCAGTCCAGCACTTGACACTGCGGGCTGACCGCCAACACTATGCAGCGACCAGCGGTATAATTCTTTACCCGACAGCCTATTAGCCATGCGCAATATGCCCACCGCATTTGAAAAGGTACTCAGAGTATATTCGGGAAGCATGACAAACCCAACATGCAGAGTTACTGCTTCAACTTCACTAGCTTCAATATCGTCAGACATTTTTTACCCCTACCTTTCGGCTGCAGGCCCTTTAATAAAAAGCCATGCATAACGGCCTTTTTACCAAGGCTCTTTTCCCGAGTATAGGCTACAAAATAGGTTTTGCTATAGACTTTTTATCATCGTCTGCGTTTTCTACCGACAGAAGAATCCTGGCCGGCTTTTTGCGGGGGTTTATCAACCACTGAAAAGAGATTTGGGAAAGGATCTTTTTTGTTAGGAAAAGCCATAGCATCAACAAAATAACCCTGAAATTTTGGCTCCATAGCCGTCTCAATCTTCTCTATGTTTTTAACGAGTGTCTCAATAACATCTCGAGACTCAGCATTTAACAGCGCGATACGAGCGCCTGTACCAGCCGCATTGCCTGCAGAGGAAACCTGCTCAAGAACACAGTCAGGAATCAAGCCTAAGACCATAGCGTGCTGCACGCTAATATGGCTCCCAAAGGCGCCAGCCAACCGAATGCGCTCAATGTGGTCAGTACCTATATGGTCCATTAGCAATTTCACCCCAGCATAGAGCGCAGCCTTAGCCAGCTGAATTTGGCGAATATCATTTTGTGTCACTACAATCTGCATCTCATCTGCATCTGGGGTATGTAAAACATAAGACCAGGTTCGGTCATTCTTGATAATTCTAGAGCTTCGATCAATCAAGTCGCCATCAACGACTCCGTCCACAGTCACTATGCCCGACAGGTACATTTCAGCGACCACTTCAATAATTCCAGAGCCGCAGATACCTGTAACACCATGGCTAGCAACGGCCTCTATAAAACCATCCTCATCAGACCAAAGCTCTGACCCAATCACTTTAAATCGCGGCTCCAGAGTTTCTGGATTAATTCGAACTCGCTCTATGGCGCCAGTCGCGGCCCTCTGTCCGCAACTAATCTGCGCTCCCTCAAACGCCGGGCCGGTGGGGCTAGAGCACGCCAACAGGCGTTGGCTATTACCTAAAACTATCTCTGCATTGGTGCCCACATCGACCAACAATGTCATCCTGTCTTGTAACTGAGGCTCTTCAGACAAAATCATACCGGCAGTGTCAGCGCCAACATGGCCGGCAATGCAAGGTAATATATAGATGCGACCACCCTCATTAATTGCTAAATCTAACTCAGTCGCTGGCATTTCCACAGCAGCATCTGTGGTCAAGGCAAACGGCGCGCCACCAAGCTCTACAGGGCTAATACCGAGTAAAATATGGTGCATGATCGGGTTAGCGACTAAAGCAATCTCCAAAATATCCTCTATACCGACGCCTAACTCTTCGGCCACCTCGACAAAGAGTTGATTAAGCGCCTGGCGAATGACAACGGTCATCTCATTGGCGCCTTCAGGGTGCATCATCACATAGGACACACGGCTCATTAGGTCTTCGCCAAAGCGTATTTGCGGGTTCATGGTGCTAGCACTGGCCAGTACTTGGCCACTTGCTAAGTCGCACAGATGCGCAGCAATGGTAGTCGAACCCACATCCACCGCAACACCGTACGCCTTATCGTAGAATCCAGCCCAGAGAGCAATAATCTGATGATTTTTGTGCACGGCAACGGTGATTGCTCTCTTACCCGCCGCCAGCAGCGGCTGTAAGCTCTTCAGTAAGCGATTATCACAGCGGAGACCGGACAACTGCCATTCTTGCTCTAACGTCTCTATAAGCCGCTGCAGATCCCCTTTCGGCACATGCATGTCTGGCTCTTCTACTTGGACATAATAAAGTCTAGTTGAGGGGTCTAGACTAATATCACGGTACTCAGCATCTTTACGCACAATTTGTCGATGCACCTGACTTTCAGGTGGCACATCTATTACCACATCATCCAACAACAGTGTGTGGCAACTTAGACGGCGGCCATTGGCTAAAGGGGGTTTTCGCTCGCCATATTTAATCTCTGTAGCACAGAGCGCTGAGAGATGAGTACTATCAGAGTTAATTTGGTGCTTTGGAAAGGTGCCTTCGGCACAGGTGATTTGGCAACGACCACAAAGACCTCGACCCCCGCAAACAGAGTCGATATCCACTCCCAAAACCCTCGCCGCATGCAGCAAAGGCGTGTTTACCGGAAAGCTACCACGCCGACCGGAAGGCGTAAAAACAACTTTAACCTGCTTATCTGCCATTAGACCTACCTTCCTACTTTTACTACGTTCCATTTAAACACTACAGGACATTTAAGCTCGCTGGCGGCGACCACCGCGCACTCGTTCGGTACCTGGAGCCTGAGGTTCTCGATAAGCCTTGATCCAATTGGCACAGTTAGGATCATTACCCATCATTACATCACCACCCCGCACGGCTTGCATAACCTCTGGGTGCAATGGGCTAGTAATGGCTGAGGTCATTCCCGCCCCCATTGCCATAGTTAAAAACGCACTATTGATACCATTTCGATTAGGCAACCCAAAGCTTACATTGGAAGCACCACAGGTGGTATTAACTTTTAATTCATCTCGTAGACGACGGACCACATGCATTACCTGCAAACCAGCGGTATTAATCGCGCCAATAGGCATCACTAAGGGGTCAACAATAACATCACTATAATGAATGCCGTAATCAGCCGCCCGCTCGACAATTTTCTTAGCCACGGCGAAACGTTCATCAGGATCTTCTGAAATTCCGGTTTCATCATTGGATATGGCGACGACAGCGGCGCCATATTTTTTTACCAACGGAAGGACTCTCTCTAAGACTTCATCTTCACCCGTAACCGAATTAACCAGAGCTTTGCCCTGATAAACAGATAGACCCGCTTCCAATGCCGCAATAATAGAAGAATCGATACTCAGAGGAACATCGGTAATTGATTGTACCAACTGAATCGCCTCAGCCAGAATGCGCGGCTCATCGGCCAAAGGTATACCCGCATTAACATCCAGCATGTGCGCACCTGCCAGAACCTGAGCAAGCGCATCAGATTCGACACGGCTGTAATCACCCACTTTCATTTCTTCAGCTAAGATTTTACGGCCCGTGGGATTAATCCGTTCGCCAATAATCACAAAGGGTTGGTTAAAGCCTATTTTGACTTCTTTGGTGGCTGAGCTGATGGTGGTTACAGTCATATTATTCTCCTAAAATTAACGATTCGGGTGCCAAGGCGTTCTATCACCTAGCACCTTGGTTTTTTCTACAATTTCAGCTATGCGCTCTTCTTGGCGATAAGCCATAATGTGGACGCCGCTCACGCCCTCTATCTCTTTAACCTGATTAACCATATCAATACAGATATTGACCCCTTCCTGACGCTGATCCTTCGCTCCAGCAAGACGCGTAATAATTTCGTCAGGTATATGCACGCCAGCAACATTATTGCGAATCCATTCGGCCGATTTAGCTGATGCCAATGGACCAACCCCCGCCAAAATAAATACTTTTTTATCTAAGTTCATGTCTCTTACTTCAGACATGTAGTCTTTTAATCTGTCTATATCAAAACAATACTGAGTCTGGACAAACTGGGCGCCAGCAGCCACTTTTTTGGCTAACCGCAGTGGTCGATAATCCATGGGTGGTGCAAAAGGATTGGCGGCTGCACCTAAAAAAACCTGAGGTGGCGAACTGATTTTGCGACCACTCATAAACTGACCGTCATCCCGCATTCCGCCAATCATTTGTAGGCTAGTCATGCAGTCCATATCAAATACCGGCTTAGCTTGCGGATGGTCACCCGACTGCACGCCATCACCAGTGAGGCAGAGTATATTAGATACACCCATGGCGGACGCGCCTAACACGTCACCCTGCATGGCAATACGGTTCTTATCGCGGCAAGAGATTTGCATAATCATCGAATAGCCACGCCGAGTCAGCAGCGCACACAAACCAACGCTGGACATATGACAGTTACCACCTGAGCCGTCGGTAGCATTAATAGCGTCCACACAGCCATCAAACAAAGCTGCCCGCTGGTAAACCTCATGCGGATCAGCAGAATCTGGCGGTGCTATTTCAGCAGTAACTGCAAAGTGCCCCGCACGCAGTATTCTCTCAAATCGACCGGGAGAATAATGACCCGGCAGTATGGGTAAATTCTCTCCAGCTAAGGGCTCATCTTCAAAGATCATGCGTCGCTAGCCCCGATTCTTTTTCTCACTGCGCGCAACCAGGCACTAGAACCTTTAAGCCGCAAATCGACCGGCGCCTGAATGACCTGAATTGATGCTACTGGATTGCCTATCCGCTGATGACCTTGCCACGAAGTGACCCAGACACAAACCATATTAGGCTCAACTTCGCAGTTACCATTCGCTCGCACACCTCCGCAGGGGCCATTACGTAAACTTTTGGGACAATTCATCGGGCAGGCCATGCCGGTTTCACTTAACGTACATTGACCACATGATTTAGAATCAAACAGAAAACCCTTGAACAACTTCTCTACTGCGGCAAATACTCGATCTAATCGGGAGTAGCCCAACCGTATAAAAATTGGATGCAAAGCTACCAAACAGTTCTCGAGGCCTTGATAAATTAGGCGTAACCACCGGGCATTTTTAACCGACCAGTAGCGTACCCTCTTCATGCAGACTCTACCTTAAGGCCCTTGTTAGCTACTAAGGCTGCAATATCAGCGTTAGAAAATTCAGTTTCGATAGCATCGGCAAACTGTTGGGCCAACTCTTGTGGTGTACCCTGGGCTTCCAGTGAACTGGTTACTCGGCGCCAGTCGTCTAAATACTCTGCACTACCACCTTTACCCGCTTTCATAGCCGCGCGGTCAATCGCCGCCTGGAAACGATGACTAAGCATGGCTTTACCGCGCACACGACCGCTTTTAACCAATATCTGAGCTGGTATATCACGCCAAAACACTTCAATTTTTTGCATACCATTCCCCTTTATCTAAACGCATATCATTTAAATTTTAAAATCTGCTGCTGCAGGCTGTTATTCAGATCGCCATACCCCGTATGCAAATGGCGAAACCCTAAACCTAAAAATTCTGACGCTATTTTTGCCTTAGCCACTAGGTCACTATCTTGTCGCTGCGACAGATAAACCACACGGGTATAATTAGCAAAGTACTGGTCACGTAACTCGGGATGCCTGTCGAGCTTTAAGCCTTTAATCATAATGCGGTCAAAATGCTCAACCAAAAAGTCTGTTAGATAAAAAGTCCCCAACTCCTGTTCTGCCAATTGAGAAAAACGTTCTTCAGTGGCATAAACCGAATAACAGTGGGCGCCTGGCAGGCGCTCTATATTCTCTTCCTGTAACACCCGATCAATCTCACCACCAGTACCACAGTCAGCGTAGGCAACAAAGATGCTCTGGTACTGATCACGGTTCTGTTTGATCTTATCGCGTAATTTTTGAGGAATTAATTTTGGTCGGTTATGTAGCTCTGCATCCAAACATTGCAAATCGATTTGGTTCCAGTGATTTAGCTTCTGCAACCAAACTATTTCATGGGCTAGTGCACCGCAGGCAATCACTAATAGCTTTGCCTTTGCCAGTTCACTCGCCCCTTTCATTAAGCAGACTCTAACGCACGACTCTCGGCCACCAATCGAATGGCCGTAGTCGATGCATCTGCAGCATCGCGGCAATAGGCATCGGCACCAACCGCCAGACCGAATTCTTCATTAAGTGGCGCACCGCCAACCATAACAATGTATTTATCTCGTAAATTCTGTTGTTTTAAAGCATCGACCACTACCTTCATGTAAGGCATGGTAGTCGTTAAAAGAGCCGACATGCCGAGAATATCTGGTGTGTGGCGCTCCAGCGCGGCAAAGTAATCTTCAACAGAGTTGTTGATGCCGATATCGTAAACCTCAAACCCAGCTCCCTCCATCATCATTCCCACTAGGTTCTTGCCGATATCGTGGATATCGCCCTTAACAGTGCCGATAACCACTGTGCCTACGGGCTTGGCGCCTGTCTCAGCCAACAATGGCTTTAAAATCGACATACCGCCTTTCATAGCATTGGCAGATAACAGAACTTCGGGCACAAATAGAATACCATCACGGAAATCAATACCAACGATAGTCATGCCAGCAACCAAGGCTTCGCCCAAGAGTTTTTCAGGACCCCAACCTCGAGCGAGAAGGATGTCAGTTCCTTCCATAATTTCTTCTTTTAATCCGTCGTACAGATCGTCATGCATCTGGAGAACTAAATCTTCATCGGATAGCTCTGCCAATACGATATCATCTTCATCAGACATTTTCTGTAACCCTCAACTAGGTTTCTTAATAATCTCGATCGGCAAACGACCCTTTGCGTCGCGCCATAAAGTCCAGCAGTGCTTCATCAATCGCCGAGTCCAGCGCTGGCGCCTGATATTCATTAAGCATTTTCTTCCATATAATATTGGCGCGCTGGGCTGTATCCAGAGAACCATCTGCAGTCCATTGCTCATAGCTGTTGTTATCAGCAACCGTTGAACGATAGAAAGCAGTTTCAAAGTTTTTCAGCGTGTGGGCAGAACCCAAGTAATGCTTGCCGGGTCCAACCTCTCGCACGGCATCAAGTGCCTGGCCGTTCTCAGACATATCCATACCGCCGAGTAATACCGCGATCATACTGGCCTGATCAGAATCCATAATAAATTTCTCATAACCCATCGCCAAGCCACCTTCCAACCAACCGGCAGTGTGTAACATAAAGTTAACTCCGGCCAAAGCAGATGTCTGCAGAGTATTGGCCGCCTCATAGGCCGCCTGAGCATCGGGCAATTTAGAACCACAAAGGCCACCACCACTGCGAAAAGGGACACCAAGACGTCGAGCCAATGATGCCGCAGCATACATAACCTGACTGGGTTCTGGCGTACCAAAAGTAGGTGCACCGGTTGCCATAGATACAGCCGCAGCAAATGTCCCAAAGACAACAGGCGCTCCTGGTCGACATAATTGAGTAAAGGCAATGCCCGCCAGCGCTTCGGCCAAAATCTGAGTGACCGTGCCAGCTGTGGTGACAGGAGACATAGCGCCAGCAAGAATAAACGGTGATATCACTGTCGCCTGATTATTGCGCGCATACACTTTCAATGAGCCAAGCATGGTAGCGTCATAGGTCATTGGCGAATTGACGTTGATAAGACTAGTCAGCACACAATTTTGATCAACAAATTCTTCGCCAAAAACCAACTTAGCCATGTCCACTGTATCTTGGGCACGCTCGTGATGAGTTACTGACCCCATCAATGGCTTGTCGCTTAGTTTGAAATGGGTGTACACCATATCGAAGTGACGTTTGTTCACTGGTAAATCAACAGGCTCACAAATAGTGCCACCGGAGTGATGGATATCTGGCGCCATATAGGCCAATTTAACAAAGTTTTCAAAGTCATTAATAGTCGCGTACCGACGACCTTTATCAATATCATGTACAAACGGCGAGCCGTAAGCGGGCACTAAGACAGTGCGTTTGCCGCCGATAATAACGTTACGCGCTGGATTACGCGCGTGTTGCACATATTCGCGTGGCGCCGTCGCTTGAATCAATGACCGGCACAGGCCTTTGGGAAAGTGTACCCGAGAGCCCTGAACATCGGCTCCCGCTTCTTTCCACATCTCTAGAGCCTCTGGATCATCCAGAAAATCAATGCCGATCTCTTCTAAAAGGATATCAGCGTTATCTTCTATGAGCTGCAAATTCTCTTCGGTAAGGTATTCAAGATACGGAATTTTCCGCTCGATAAACGGAGTAGTTTCAACCACCGCATTGGCACGAGCTTCGCGACGCCCTTCACGGCCACCGCTCTCTCTTCCTGCTCTTCTACGCCCTGCTCGTTCAGTCATAATAACGCTTCCGTTGGAGAGCTTAGTTCTCTCAATTAATCGATCTGCTATCGTCCGCAGTCTGTTCCTGTTTAGGGCAGTCCGCATATGGCGATGCGACACGGTAATATCCGTATGCGACGCTACTTAAAAGTATCTTTTAACGCCTTTTTTTACCTAGCTTCTAAGGGCCACGTTGTCGCCATCAAACGGCGATTCTTCAATCACCGTAGCGCGGTAACGTTCACCTAAAATTTCAATCTCTAATTCAGTGCCAATAGCTCCGTAGGCTATTTTTACCAATCCTAACGCTAGAGATTTTTCGACGCGAAACCCAAACCCACCTGAAGTCGCTCGACCCACTAACTGACCATCTTTATACAACCCCTCAGAGCCTCGGGCATCAGCATCAACAACCCCATGAACCTCAAGAGTTGCAAAGCAGTTCTCAAACCCGCGCTGCTGCCAATCAATAAGGCCTTGCTTGCCGACGAAATCACAATCCTTATCCAATTTCACAAAACGATCCAAACCAGACTCAAGGGCTGAGTACTCAATAGACATCTCACGAGGAATTAATCGATATGATTTTTCGAGGCGCATAGAGTCCATTGCACGTATGCCAAAGGGCTTGATTTCAAACTCGGCACCGGCGTTCATTAATTGATCAAAGATATAGTTTTGCATCTCAATAGGGTGGTGTAGCTCCCAACCCAGTTCGCCTACGAAGTTAACACGCAGCGCCTCTGCTTGCGCATAGCCAACATTAATCGACTTTCCGGTTAGCCATTTGAAGTTATCGTTGGATAGATCCGTATCAGTAAGCTTTTGGAGCACATCACGAGATTTTGGTCCCGCTAGCACCAGTACGCCCATTTGAGTAGTGATTTTCTGAAGATTAACCGAACCATCACGAG
>Ga0308019_10000705_pt1 | contig 20744 bp, 21 predicted proteins | sample Neamet284_FD_203135 | JGI IMG/M metagenome (GOLD analysis project Ga0308019, IMG submission 203135) | Marine microbial communities from water near the shore, Antarctic Ocean - #284 | ecosystem: Environmental > Aquatic > Marine > Unclassified | place: Southern Ocean | collected 2014-10-01 | reverse complement strand
ATTGTTGATTGGTATGTTCCCAAATCGATTCCTACGTAGAGTCTTTCTCCCATTTTATTCACCTTCCGCGATGCGGACAAACCGCCGAGGATGCCACTACCCTTCAAGGTTCACCTTCACTAAAAAGAGATAATATCTGTGCTGGCGGGTAAAAAAGGCCCCGCAGTATCCCGAAAAGGAAAAACTAACCCTCGCCGTTTTCAATAGAAGGTGGTTCTTCCCCAGTTATATCGGAAAAGACCTCGCTTAAATCACTGCGCAGAAATTTCTTAGCAATCAATGTCGCGCCAACCAACGCTCCAACTAATCCCATAATTGCCAACATTAGAATTCTCTTTTGATGGGCAATTTCTTCATTATTTACAATCAAAGAATTATCTTCATCTATTGACGAATTATCCCAAGATGAAGTGAATATATTTTGACTGCTTTTTGTTATTAATTGATTATTTGCTTCTGGAGATTGGTTTGAACTTTGTACAAAGAATTCCAGGTGTAATGGTCGTCCATTAATATCGTATGAGGGGAGGTCGATTGGAATTACCCAAATACAAAAGAACTCACTTGAATTATTACCCCATTGCATCGGAACACAACGAATTAATTCCGAGGAACTTTCATTTGAATCATTATGCCCGATCATTATTTTGACACCCGTTGTCAATTGGTCGCCATCACCATCTTCTACCAGCCATCGAATTAACATCGTATCCTCCCAAACAGTGCCATTTTCTAATTCCGAAATTATGGTAATCTGTGGAGTATTATCTATTGGCCTACAGCCATTTTCCATTATAGGCCAACTGCTGTTGATTATTTCTGTATAACAAAGATCGACATCGTCCTTGACCGAATCAGCATCCGAATCATCAACACAACCATCCGAATCTAAATCAAAACCACTTGCATCTTCAGCCACACACTCATCGATATCATCGGTAACCGTGTCTCCATCTGAGTCATCAATGCAGCCATCCAAATCTAAATCAAAACCACTTGCATCTTCAATCGGGCAGATATCTAATACATTTTCAATACCATCTCCGTCACCATCCATCCAGCCATCGTAATCGCGCTGCACACCCTTAGCAGCAATAGAAAATCCATTTTTATCCCCATCGATGCCGACGGTCCCAGGGGAGTTTCCAGGCGAGATATAGCGGGCTCGAACTTCAATTTCTGCCCATTCGATTTCACTTATGTCGATGGCATCCAAATGAATCTTCACAGTGGTTTCATTACTCGATGGGAATGAATTGTCATTTGAGTAATTAACAACGCTTTCGTAAAACAAGGTATTGGCACCATCAGAATTTGTTTTACCCGAGATAGCGACTTGACCATTCGATAGACGCACAACCAGCAACATATCATCAACCAAATAAGGTTCGGGAGATGAAGGAAATGCCATTGTAACATCCAATGGTTGACCTGGCTCAATTGAAAGTCGCGTAGTCCAAACATCTCCACTCGCAAGGAATGGGCCAACAGCACCATCTCCATTCCATGGATTATTGGCTAAATTTTCTAATGGGGTAAGATTTCCATTTCGTTGCGATAATAACTGCATAGGCTGCAACTGCTGCAAACGATAGGAGTCGTGAATCCATACATCACTAGCCGGGGATACATTGCCTTCAGAGATCATATTTTCCAATTGTGTAAAATCAATTAGTTGAGATAAGTTTAGACGACCAAACCCGTCATATGGGTTTCTCAAATCCTCCCCTCCATTTCCGGCATTTCTTTCATCCAATGACAAAGGCGTGCTTGCAATCGCCATCAAAGCCCGTAATAATGGTCCAGATGGAGTGAAACCATCGCCCAAGGTCAAATTGGATTGGTTATTGAGGGAACTATCAGCCCATTGAGGTCGTAATTGCTCAATAGAAACGTCATGGGTATTTTCCTGAGAACCGCGAACCCAGCCCTGTTCAACCATTTGCTGTATTACTGCAGCATTACTTGCCGCCATCGGAGTGGCCATACTGGTGCCACTCGATGGGCGCAGATCATCATTGTAAGAATTATCAACGCCATCAGCCTTCGCCGATATAATTGATGTTCCAGTAGCGAGTGCGAAAATGCCAGTTGTCTCCGCTTGTAATGGCCCGTGGGCATTGGAAGCCCAACGTTGAGATTGGTCATTTTTTATTGAAGCTCCAATCGCAGCAACATTTCTGGCATTGGCAGGCTCTAAGATTTCACCACCATTATTTCCTGGGGCGACAAATGCAAGCGACCAAGGAAATTCTCTGCCCCATGCGTCAAAGTCGGCAGAACGAGTAGTATATTCTGCAGAATTATCCCCCCACGAATCAGAATGAATCACCGCGCCATTAATGGCTGCTTCATACAATAACAAATCAACATCTGGAACAACCCAGCCCTCGCTCGATACAATATCTTGGAAGATGAGAGAACTACCGTGGGCAAGTGAAGACCCCGTGGATGGAAGAGTTCCATTTCTATAATCATAGATGTCAAAGCAAGACAATGTACCAGCGACATGAGTCCCATGCCGATAATCACTATGCCCCTGAGTATCTCCTGAATCTATTGTTTCATTGAGTAATAGCAGTTTTCGATGGTAGGGGCCAGCAGGAGCCTCAGCGTCACTTCCATTTTCGCCCTCAGAGCCTAACTGTGTAACAGCGGTTGCATTTCTAAAACAGGAATGATCGGCATCGAGGCCAGAATCAGCCATTCCAATAACTACGCCACTTGCATTCAAACCTAGGTCCCAAGCAGGGTTTCCAGAGAGCCCTCCATTTTGATGAATAGATGCGGATTGGGCGTTACGGGCAAATGTTTCCAACACCGGCTCAACCCAAAGTAAACCATCAACCTCGAGCAACTGAGAAAATAATTGCGCATCATCGTATCTCCATTTTACAACCAGAACCTGTGGAATTGGGCTTGATAACAATAATTTTTCATTGTCCACTTCTATTGAAAACAATGCCAATTGTTGAGATAACTGCAGTGCAGCCACTTCGGGTAACCTCGGTTCAAAGACCAAGCGAAGGATGGTGTCAGCGGAAGGCTGCAAGCCATCTAAGCCAGCCTTGTATTGGGCTTGCTTTGCATCATTAATTTCAACGGGTAAGTCCAAATTAATATCTTCGGCGCCATTCCATGCCAATAATGTTGAAGGAGAAATGATTCTCAAAGGAGTGATTCCACTATTTTTCAGCGCATTCCAATTATCCTGAGTCCAGTATCCATCTTTGAGAATAATCTCAATTTCTTGCCCCCCGCCAATGGCGTCACGGGGGTCTATGTTGTCGGTTAGAAAGGCAGTGGAAAGCGGCATTAGTAATACCAGCAATAGTAAAATCACTGGCCGCATAAACACTGTCAAAACCTCAAACCATGTCAATCTCACCCCCATTTGTAATCGTTTAGTCGCGCCATAGCGCTTAAGACGGGATTGCGAGTCGCCCCATTTGATGAAGGCCTATCGAATTTCAGGAATCGCCCCTTTCGGACGCACGCGCCAAGGATTCTCAATTGATATACCAGCAAACGATGAAGCTGATGCTGAACATCGTGCGTATTCGATTATGGGTTCACGCCACAAAGCAAATCGCCGTTCAATTACTATTGAATCAGTTTCAGAAATTGATCCAAGAACATCCAAGGAAGCACGCATTCTAGACCACTTCCGCGAGCAAATCGCAGCGGCTGGTGGAACAATCGCATCCGAAGAAGAGTGAGGTTGACCGGCCGCGCCGGTTTTTCAACCCTGACGACCTACGAGGGGATGAGCGAAGATGGCAACAAGGGAAGAACTGCAAAATTTAGCCCGCATCGTCGAGGTAACTAAGGCTAGTTTTGACGAAGTTGAAAAGCAGATAGTCAAAGTCGAAGAAGTCATCAACGAACACATCATCACTCTAGCAACACTCAACGAATTAGTTCAAGTTGGGACCAAGGGGAGTGCTAGCGCCCATTTTTCAATCGGCTCGGGCGTAACACTTCCATACAAACACGAAGGCCAACAAGAAGGCTTGGCGATGGTTGATTTGGGCAGTGGTATTTTTGGCGAAAAGCCATGGAGCCAAGCGATTGGAATTACCCAACAACGCAAAGACGACATTACTCAATTGCGCGACGAATTACAGATTCAAGCCCAAGCCCTAGAAGTGAAAATCGGAGAGGCTGCAGAGCAATTCAATCAGATGGCAACGGCCATGAAATCTAAACCGAGTGAAAATAAATTATCATTAAAACCTTCTAATGCCTTGACCCCAACAACAGAACAGGATGAAGAGGAACAACAAGCAGAACAAGCAACCCGACGTAGTGGGAAGCGCCGCAGTGGAATGTTTGGCAACGAATTAACATTAGACGACTGAGGTTTTTGGATGGGATTATTTGACAGATTTAGAAAAGTAGCCGAGGTTACAGATACAGAGGCATTGTCCGCAGAAGCAGAATCTGCCGAAGCACAACAAGCACTACAAAATGCGCAACAGCAACAAATCCAGCCAACCCAGCCGGAGCCGGTTGAAGAAATAATATCTCATCAAGAGGATGACTGGGATGACCTTGACCAAGAAGTTGTGAGTGAAACAACAGATGAAGATGATGACTGGGATGACTTTGATGATGAAGAAGAAATTGCCTTACCCGTTGAATTGACCAAGGGCCAAAGAAAATTACTTGAGCGAGAAAAAAAGGCTGCAGATAAAGCCGAAAAAACACGCCAAAAGGAAATGAAGAAGCGCGGTGGAGTCGAACAAGCGCGTCCACAGGGTTCACGCGTTGATTTGGCTATGATGCGAACCACTACGGGGAGAAAACTGGTCAGCGTTGAATCAGCACCAAAAGGCTCTTCCAAATCAGCAACTATCGAAACAGAAACTGGTAGCAAGGTCGAAGTTGAACTCGGTGGCGGTGTAGTTGAGCAAGGTGGAAGAGTGATCAAAGCAGGGGATGGCCTCGACACCTTACTAGAGGAATTGGAATGGGTCTTACTAGAGTCTGATATTTCATCAGATGCGGTTACAGCGGTAATAGATGCTCTGCGTAACACATTGGTCGGAGCAAGATTGCGTAAGGGGGCAGACCTTTCCAAGGTTCTCGAAGCATCTCTTAAACGGGCACTAAATAACTTGCTTTCAGCTGGATATTGGGATTTCGATGCCACAGTACAATCCTATATCGATAAGGGCGATTTACCGGTTGTCATAATGATGGTTGGAGTAAATGGAACTGGGAAAACAACCACTGCAGCAAAGATTGCTCACAGATTACAATCACGCGGACTATCTGTTATTGCAGCAGCAGGTGACACATTTAGAGCAGGAGCAATTCAACAATTAGAATCTCATTGCGAAACTCTGGGAATTCGTTGTATCTCAAGCCAACGCGGTGGCGATGCTGCAGCGGTTATCAGAGACGCCATAGAATCTGCAAAGGCAAAAAACATTGACGTTGTATTGGTCGATACGGCAGGAAGAATGCATAATAAAACAAATTTAATGAAAGAATTGAACAAAGTTAGGAGGATTGCCAATCCCCACCTCACTCTATTCGTCGGTGATGCATTGGCGGGTAATGATGCAGTAGATCAAGCCAAGATGTTCCAAGAAATAATGAAGTTCGATGGTGCAGTATTAACAAAAATGGATACTGATGCCAAAGGTGGAGCAGGACTTTCTATCGCCTTTGCAACGGGGCGCCCTATCGTTTTTGCAGGCACTGGACAAGGCTATGATGACCTGTTACAATTCGAACCAAACTGGCTACTTGACCAATTATTCGAATGAATAATTGAATCTTCAAAAGCGATGAGGACAAAAACCTCCTGTGTAAAGGGGTAATCATGGCGGAGATATTTCACGACGACGAAACGGCTCAATTTTTTCAATTGGTACACCTATTCCAACGTTCAGCATTATTGCAAATGGGCCAATTACCAGATACTGAAGGCAATGTACATTACAATATGTCTGAAGCCAAAGAAGCCATCGACTTACTAACAATGTTACAGAAGAAGACCAAAGGAAATCTACAACCCGTCGAAACCTCATTGCTGAATGGGATAGTTTCGGAACTACAATTACAATTTATGAAAGCACCAGCACTACACAGAAAAATGCAAGAAGAAAAAAATCAATCAGAAGCGATGAGAGATACATTTGCAAATCCGCAAAAAGGTCCAGTGGAAGATTTGAGTGGGTCGCATAAAGAAGAGGAATGAATAATTTTCATCGCATGGTTGATGTGCAAGAATGGTAGCGTGAGTAATATGGCGTATGTGACCGAGGCAGATGGAGAAACCACTCCGACCGTCCTTATCGTCGATAATAACCCAATGTCAATTACCAGATTGAGCAATATTTTCAAGGTTAAAGAATTCAAAATTGAAATATGTCAAGATGGCGATAAAGCGGTTGACGAATATATTAGATTAGATCCTGAATTAGTGGTTTTATCTTTGGATATTCCTTCATTAGATGGCCACTTAGCCGCCCTGGAAATCAGAGAGCACGGTGGTGAAGGTAGGATAATTTTCGTTGCACCAAAGCGCCAAGCGCAATTAGCAGCAGACGCAGCATATTCGGCAGGAGCAGTAGCATGGCTCCAGAAGCCAGTCATCACAGCAGATTTGGATAAGATTTGGGAAACAGTTCTCGGACCAATTCCAGAAGCCCCAGGATTAGCAGATTTGGATAGTCTATATCCAGAAGATCGCATCAAGCCAGAACAAGACTCTGGGCCAATGCCTTTGCCAGGGCTACCACCTCTGCCAATGCCAAACGCAGATGGAACATTACCTGCCCTAACACTGCCTCCATTGGAAATGCCACTATTAGTGGTCGAACAGGTCGACAACAATCCAAAACGCAAGGTAAAGGGCATGAAGAAAATGCTATTGTTGGTAGCTCTATTAGCAGGTGCAGTAGGCTATTGGTATTATCAAACAATTATGATGAACAATCCTCTCTTTTGACCTTATGGTCAAGGGATTCTTTTGTTCATTACAGCCTTCCATAACGGTGGAATAAGGGCTAACCAAAAACACACATAGTAGCCGAATGGCAGTTGTGGAGACTCTTCCTGAGCGCGCAGATTCCACATTGGGTCACTGGCCTTTAGGTGATGAGCAGGGTGAAGAGGCAACTCTAACAAAGTCCAACGGGACCACAATTTCCTGCATTCCCAAGAATGCGCACTAGTTTGTTTTTCTCCCTCTTCTACGCGAAGTCCATAGTGCTGTAGATAATTGACGAACTCTAGTAAAATAATTGCAACAGCGGCAGAAAGCAAGAATGCTAATGCAGCATTAAGGCTAAGTCCATAGTAAATCCCTGCTACAAAAGAGATTTGAATTATCAAACCATGCAATATTGGATTTTTTAATCCTCTGCGCCCCTTATCCGAATGAGTTTTCCATGCCGAAATAAATTGAAGGGGAATTGTTCTGATAATTTGTGTCCATAAACCTCTGTCTTTCGGTGAAGAAGCAGGATCTAAATCTGTCGCATAATGGCGGTGATGTCCATGATTATGTTCGGTTGTATAATGCATATACATCACCCACAACAAATTGAGTCGCCCCATTCTCCAAATTAGCGAGCCCTTTTTTCGATGTCCCTGCTCATGAGCATTGACTATTGCTGAAATGCCACTGACAAGTCCAACCGAAACTGCACCTACGATTGTCGTAACGATCAATCCATCTAATTGCGCCCGGTACATCAGAGCAACTAACGCACAAATCGCTGTAATACTATGGCCGAATAGCAAGAGGTTCCACGGCATAGGGGAGAGTTCACTGCTCCGACTCGGTATGCCTTCGGGAGATATCAAGTCCAAAAGGGGCCCAATACCCAAGCCCCAAATTATTCCGCTTGCTGACCACCATCCGCCCTGTAATAATCCGGCGATTGTTATAATCGGTAATATGAATCCGAGCAGATGAGGTTTCCAACTCTCAACCCGCTCCTCCATGAACCAACCTAAGCAAGCATTTGTATTCAATATGAAGGTTGAAAATAATATTAATTTTCTCCTTGTTGAGAATAAAGCAAGGTTACGTCATCGTAGATTTGTGTACCAGGGGGACCTTGTGTAACACGCTTAATTTTGAACCCCGAATCACTGAGAATGGAGACATCTCCTCGTTGAATTTTTTTATTTATTGAACGATGCGATCTAACCGCCCACCAAATAACAGCCAATGGCACCGCCAATGACAGCGTAATCAGAAGAAAATCACTAAGATCCATATTGGCTCATGCAATTGCAGCATATGCTAACAATTCAACGTTTGCAATTCATCGGTTTAGTAATGCATGCCAAGAAACCTCGGCATATTTTGCAGCTTGTTGTGACGGATTATCTGCCATGTGAATACCTGAGCCGACGATAATACAGTCTGAGCCAGCATTGACTGCTTGGGCAGGGTCGCCATAGCGTTGACCCATTTCACCATCACCAACAGCAAGGTTAACCCCGGGGGTCCAGATCATCTTTGCTTCACCAACCGCCTTGCGTAATTCTCTCAACTCATCGGGCCGAGAACCATTGCCAATAAACCCGAATACTCCGCCATGCGTCTTGCCTTTCTCAACTACTTGAGTGGTATATTGGGGATTTAATAAATTGCCACGAGAAGACATTTGTGCTAATAACAGGACCCCGCCTTGTCTATTGACGTCAGCCCAGCCGGCTTGAAGGCCATCAACGATATCAGGTCCAGAGATTAGATGAGCGGTGACCAAATCAGACCAAGAACGGATATCATAAACACCAGCCATTTGATTTCTAGATATTTTTCCGATATCGGCGAATTTTCTATCTTCAAAAATTATCAAGTCGGCTGCTTCGGCCTTTGCACAGAATGCTGCCCAAGAATCAGTAGTCCAATCATCCACTAAGTCGACATGGGTTTTCAATGCTGCAATGTGCTGACCAACTTCATCAATTAATTGATTGAGGCCAGCCATGGTTGACCTATCGGCTGCCAAACAGACCAAACTTTGCTTGCGGCAAGCCACTTCCATGTAGCGTCTAGCCATTGGCAAAGTATTCTCTTGCCATCGCTTTCCCCACACCTGTGGCGCTTCCATGGTACAGGCCAGCGGCTCTTTGTCCTCAATCCTTGCGGCCAAATGACCTTGTTTCATTGGCCAAGAGAGTCTATTGAATCTACGAGAGTTTGTTTGTAATCAGTAAAAACAAAATCAAGTTCTTGTTCAACATTACCAACATCATATCCGATTCGCACACCCAGGTTTCCTCGTAATTGTTTAATGGAAAGTTTTGGATGGAAAACCGCCATCGAGTAAGCAATAATCGAAGGTACTTTCCGGGTAGCCCATTTCCTCTGCGGCTTTAATTTGCTCAACTCCACCCCGATCTCATGCATCCACATACCTCGTTTATGGAGGAGATAGCGCTCACCATCTCGGCCATTAGTCAATGCGCTAACATGGGCCTTTGCAACATCTCTAACATCAACAAAATTGATATTAATTTTCAAAACAAACGGCGAACCTGAATAAAAATGTTGCAGGTAAGACATCGAACCTTCCTTATGCCTTGCAGACAATATTGGTCCGAAAACAATGGAGGGGTGGATGGTGATTAGACGCGGTTTTGAATCGGCATCCCGACTTTCCACCCATTGGCGCATTACCTTCTCAGCACCCGCTTTAGCAAGTCCATATGGGTTAGATTTGACAGTCGCATCGTCACACCAATCCGCAATAGAAAAGATTGTTCCGTTTTTCTGCGAGGTACTTCTAATGGCGGCGACTGAAGATGTGTGAATGATTCTTTCAACGACGCCCGCTTGTTGCAATGCTTTCACCAAATTGCTAGTTCCTTCAATACTGGGGTCTACGATATCTTTCTGAGCGTCATTTGCTCCAACTGGGAGTGAGGCAGCACAATGGATAATATCTTTACAATCAGAAACTGCACTGCGAACGCTAGCAAAATCTAGTAGGTCCATTGTAACGATTTGAAGCGATGCGCCGTCTGCAACAGGAAGTGAATTGAGAAATGTAGCATTTTTGGGATCACGGACAGTTGCGCGAACCTGCGCTCCGGACTGCAATAATTGTGCTACTACATGGCTGCCGATGAAACCAGCAGCCCCTGTTACCAATACGGCCATGCAGCGCCTTTACAGCAATAGTTCAATAGTTTAGAGGTTGAAATTGTTAGCATCACATTGATGAAAGCCGCATTGCAGGGCAAAGTGATGCGCATAGCCTACCTGCTAGTCTCGCTAGTCCTTTTGGGGCCGATGGCAGGATGTTTTGGTGGAGACTTGTCAAATGCCATCGACGACGACAAAGAAGGATTATATCCGTCGATTTGGCAACGGCATGACCTTGATTGGAATTGGACTGATAGTTATTCTTACGTTCTTGAACCAGGGCCCCATCATGCTTTAGAAGTTCAAGAGGCAACCTTCGAAGTGGATACTTCACAGGTTTGGGAAACAGGACCTTCAACCTCGAACATACATCTTTCATATTGGTTGCCATCCAACACGGAAATAGGTGACCAAGTTCCCGTAATAGCAGTAATTAGCCCGTACTTTTCATTCGGCCAGCAAGGTTCAGAGTCCGGAGCAACCAACGTAGTAGGTGCTGGGCGAGGTCAATTTATTTACGATAATTTCATTCCACACGGATACGCATTTGCTCAGGTTTCAGTTTTTGGAACCGAGGAATCAAGTGGCTGCTTTGACTATCGCGGAGAAGGTGAAGGATGGGGAATTCATCAAGCGGTAGAATGGTTAGGAACTCAAAATTGGTCTAACGGAAAAGTTGGACTATATGGAAAATCATACGAGGGTGCGACCCAATGGGAAGCTGCTGTACATGGTAGTGACTACCTTGCGACAATAGTGCCAATTTCAGGAACAACAGGATTACATCCATTGCTTTACAAAAATGGCAGCGCAGAAGCGCGAAGTCAAGTAATGCACATGAACTATTTTTCAAGTACCGTCGACTATAATGCCGAGGATTTAGACAATATCTGCCCCGACATCGTCGAGGGATTCTTTGCAGGGCCGGTAACATATGGAATGGGAGAACTAGACCCATATATGTCAAATTATTATGAGGAAAGAGAACACATTTCAAAGGCACTAACCAACTATCAAGGCAGCGTTTATTGGGTACAGGGAATGCAAGATTGGAACGTAGACCCCCATCAAGTATTTCCTTGGTATCAGCAATTTAGAGACCAAGGATTTGAAGTTAGAGGAATGCTGGGGCAATGGGGGCATAATTATCCAGATCAATGGAGCAAACATAACGCCCAAGATTCAGGTTATGGCGGAGAAGCAATTGATAATATGACACGCTGGGATTGGGCTCAAGATTTGTTTGAATGGTTTGAATATTATCTCAAAGGAATAGGGCCAAAGCCCGACTTAGTAGCCCAAATACAGCGAAACGATGGCCAATGGCGCATTGAACAAACTTGGCCACCATTAGATGCACAATGGTCAACACTAGATCTATCTGAATGTAGCCAAACTGGAACAAGAGTGGGCGGCACCTCGGTTATTGGAGGCGGACTATCCACTGTAACTATCGAATGTGGTGCATTAGATGAGCAATTAGATACACTAATTTCAGGATTACTAACCCTGCACTTAGAGGTGACAGCAGCAATGGATGGAGGGCAAATCTTTGTCGAAATGCAGGATGCTGAAAGCGGATTACGAATTGGCCATGCCACTATGGATATTCGCTATTTCCAAGGTGGAAGTGAGCCAACAACTGTCTTGCCAATGCAGTCTTTAACGATGCTAATGGAATTCCAAGCGATAGACGCAATTTTACCAGCAGGGCACGGAATAAGATTGGTAATGACTGAAACAGGGGAAGATTATCTCGCTCCTGCCTGTGGAGTTTCTTGTCCAATTACGGTTAATGGTGGAGAGTTTTCAATCCCGCAATTATCACGTGATGGCGGCAATATTCTCATTACACCACAAAGCGACGAAGCAGCGAATAACCAATAGTCACTCTAATTGAGCCCAGAACGAGTCAATTTCTTGTTGCTCGACCAAAGGTCCGATGTGTTTGTCGATAACTATTCCATCACGATCTATCAAAATCAATGTAGGTGTGTTGCTGATTTCAAACGATTTTGAAAGTTCAACACTAACTGAAAACGGTGCTGAAACCGAACTATCCTCTTTACTGTCATTGACTTGTAGGTGCCAATCAGATAATTTAGGAGCATCCGAACTATCGGTTGAAACAACAATGTATAGTGAATCATTAAGTTGGTTGCTCACTGCGTGCATGGTCGGTCTACAATTGTTACACCATGATGCTGAAAAGTGGAGAACATATGCTTCTCCAAGCAGACTTTCCGAGGAATATTCTTCTCCATCATCAGCGGTTAAAGAAAAACTAGGCACAACATCACCACTCTCTCCTTTCTCGTCATCAAGACAACCTGGGGAGAATACCAACAAAGTAATGAGTAAAGAGAGTAGCAATGCCTTTACCTTCATAAATCGTCCACAGAACCCACCTATACAATTGTTTCTAATCTAGATTAACAAGTGTGAACATTGATATTATAGGGTTTTAGAGATGCAATCATGCGCAATGGTGTATCTCTTCTTGTTACGATATTCCTCGTTGCCTTCTTTATCCAATCCTTGGAGGTCCTGCAACAAAGCGATAGCCTCGGCCAAAAAGCAATCTATTTTGCTGACGATGATTCCGATGGCTACGATGAAGATGACCAATGTCCAAGTGTTGCGGGCAATTCTACGTATGACCGTTTTGGATGCATAGATTCTGATGGCGATGGTTATTCAGATGCAGATGAAAATTGGAATTTGAGCGATGGTGCAGACGCCTTCCCACAAAATAGTCAAGCGTGGAGCGACTTAGATGGGGATGGATATACCGACCAACCCAATCTCGAAATTACTGATGATTGCCCCTCGAGATACGGCAAGAGCCGCCAAGTTTTGTGGGGTTGCGCAGACATGGACCTTGATTGGATACCAGATGTAATAGACACCGATATTGACGGTGATGGCATTTCTAATGAATTGGAAATTGCCTCTTCAAATGCACTATTCCAATATAATCCCTTAGACCCTAACTCATTTCCACCCGATTCAGATTATGACATGATACCGGATGCAGTAGACGACGATGATGATAACGATGGATGGCCGGATTTACTCGAGCAAGATAGAGGGTCCGACCCGCTGGATTCGCAAAGCACTCCATTCAACAATTATTTTGGAATCGAAACAGGATTTTTCTACCTCGGAGGCTTTGAGACGACCGGCGATTATGAAGCAGAAGCAGTAGAAATCTCTATTTCCGGTATACTTGAGGTGGTAACAGAAGAATTGGTTATTCCATTTCTTTTGATACCAATATATTTCCTAATCTTTTATTCTCGTCGCCGACACTTCAAACAATTAAGTTTGGAGGTTAGCCAGTGCGAATCTCAAAAAGAATTAAACAAAATAGAGAAGAAAATAAATCAATCGATAGAGGGTCATAAAATAAAAACCCTTCACGGACTAATTCTACGAAATAGAATAGAGGAACGGGAAAATGATTTGAGGCTCGAAGAAGAGTAATTGCAGTTATTGTGAAATATCCCGCAAAGCCCTCACCATATCAATCCTTGAAACCAAACCGACCAATCGACCATTTTTGGTTACCAGTAATGCTTCTTCAATAGTTAACAACTCACGTGCTTCAGAAATAGAAGCATCATAATTGACTACAACTGCATTCGCCTGCATCACACTTTGGACCGATCCCATAGTTTGCGCTCCATGAGTCAACAAACTGGCTTCTGAAACCAGCCCGATAGGAGAGCCACTACTCGATATCACCGGTAATTGGGAAACATTACTGCCAATCATTTTGTCAATGGCACTTTGAATGGTATCATCGGCGAATAAGGTAATCAAATCTTCAACCATGATGTCGTTAACAATATGTGGTTTGTCTGGAAATTGCAACCGATTCAACGCTTCGACTATTTTTTTCAGAGTCGAAGCGCGGGGGTCAACACTTTCATTTTCTACCTTGGCGATGACAGATTGGGCAATACCAGATAATTGCGACAATTCAGTTTGGGTCAACCCCAATGATTTCCGGCAACGCTTCAGATGGTTGCCGGTAGGAATCTCCATGTGTGATGGCAAATAGCCGAAGCAAATTAGTTCACCGCAATTCGGTGAAGTAATTGTACGATAAATTATAGCAGCCTTAAAAATTAATCAATTGAAAATCCAAAAACATTTTTTCTTTTCATTCGCACAATTATCTAAACATAAAATACCCCATATTGTGGGCAAGTGATTAATATCTTCTGAAAATAATGGGCACACGCTTCAACAAATCTGAGTAAAAATGAGCGTATGTTTGATATACCGCATGGCCAACCAACCGTTTGATACCCATGATAGATAAAGCAAAACTGGAATATATTTGGCTCGATGGATACAACCCGACACAAAATATGCGTAGCAAAACTTTGGTACGCCACGATTTTGAAGGAACTCTCGAAGAATGTCCAATGTGGTGTTTTGATGGATCTTCTACCAAGCAAGCAGTAGGAGGCGACTCCGATTGTTTACTAAAGCCGGTAGCAATTTTCGAAGACCCCCAAAGACACAACGGCTTTCTTGTAATGTGTGAAGTTATGAACGCTGATGGAACACCACATCTTAGCAATGGGAGGGCAACAATCGAAGACGATGACGAAGACTTCTGGTTTGGTTTTGAGCAGGAATATTTCATCATGGATTCAGAAACCCAATTACCTTTGGGCTTCCCAATGGGTGGATATCCAGGGCCTCAGGGAATGTACTATTGTTCAGTCGGTGGAAAAAACACTCACGGAAGGGCATTGGTTGAAGAACACGCAGACCTATGTTTAGATGCAGGAATCAATTTTGAAGGAATTAACCAAGAAGTTGCCTGTGGGCAGTGGGAATTCCAAGTATTTGCAAAGGGTGCAAAGAAAGCCGGAGATGAATTATGGGCAGCTCGCTATCTTCTTGATCGATTGACAGAAAGTTATGGCTGCTATATCGAATACCATCCAAAACCGGTCAAGGGTGATTGGAACGGCTCTGGAATGCACGCTAATTTTTCCGATGGTAAAATGCGCGGCGAGATTGGCGAGGGCGGTGAAGAATTATTCAACAGTATTTGTGAGGAATTTGGCAAGAATATCAAGAAACACATGGATGTCTATGGCGAATATAACGACCAACGTTTAACCGGTCTACACGAAACACAATCCATTGATCAATTTTCATATGGTATTTCAGACAGAGGAGCATCTATTCGTATCCCAATTCAAACGATTGAAGGCAATTGGACAGGACGTCTCGAAGACCGTCGTCCTGCTTCAAATGGCGACCCATACAAGATAGGGGCAGTTATTATCGAGACGACTAAAGCCTCTTACAACTGATTATTTGTTTCAGATTTAGCTTCACTTCTGCGTAATTTTAGCACGCCAAAGAAGACTATACCAATCACTGTCAAGGTCATGATGTTGGCAGCGACCATTGCCAGCGAGTCTACAAGAATTCCGTATACTAGCCAAAGAGCAAGCGCTATTGCCACTACTGCAAATGTAGTTAGTGACAAACCGTCATGTCGTTTGTGAACCCAGACTTGGATTATTTGCGGTATCCAAGCAACAATACCTATTACGCCGGCCAATAAGCCAAGTAACTCAATCATCATAGTAGCCATGGCTTATGCCGATAGGCCGACCCAATTCAAACCTTGTCTCGCTTAGAATTTGGTTTCTCGCCCCATTCTGCGGGTGGTCTGGAAGCGAATACTTTGTTTACATTGGCCCAATCTACCAATCTTCTTTCCTTTTCACCCACAACATGCATTTCCAAGTGTAAATCCTTGGCCAAAGTAGCTTCAATATTCTTCGACCCGTGCGATAATTTAACCCGGCTAGGTGTTTTATTGAATATGGAAAAGATACTACGGCTATGAGTTGTTTGGACATTCAAATCCTCCTCTCGCAGTTTGAACCAATCATCTATTTCCGAACCTAAGCCCAGTCGAATCAAATCACCTTTCAAAGTTAATCCACCATGTAATTCGATTTCATCCCAAGTTGAAAACCCTTCAACTGTTCGTAGGAGGTCTTCATTTAATTCCCCCGGAATCGTTGACTCTAATATTTTGATGAAATCTGTTTCATCAACCATTTCCTGTTGAAAGTTTTTAGGAATTTTAGGCCATTCTAATTTTTGATGGGTCATCGCAACGATGACTCTAACCTGTATTCTATCAGATTGTTTTTGTTTGATCCTCTGGTGATGGATTTCGTTTAATATTCTCGCCTTTCTAGCGATTCTTTCGGCGACCGTACTATGGTTGTGTTCGCTACCATTATTACGAAATTGAACGAACTCCTCATCCCCATTAATTTCAAATCTTCCAGCCCAATGTTTCTGTTCTACTACCAGAAGGGTATTGCCTCCAACGATTACCAAGTCAATTTCTCTTCGCCCTCCATCATCAGGATCTGGAATACGTACAGATGCAAAAACATGCCACCCGTTCGCCTTTCCAGCAGCACGTGATAGTTTTTCTAAACGTAATTCTGACAATTCACCAGCGCGATGAATATCGTCGGGTGGGTGCTTTTTACAGCGCGCTCTCCACCATTGAAATTGCTGTAGAAAAGCCACATTTATCCCTCATTAACTCATCTAAATAATTCATCTACAGAGTTGACAATAATGTCTGGCATTTGTTCAGCGCCCGGCTCTAAAGACTCAATATCGGCCATTTGCGCTTCACCTGAAAGAACCAGAACTCCGATGCAACCGGCGCGATTTGCCATCGCTATATCGGTGTATAATCGGTCTCCAACCATTGCGCAACGGGCAGGGTCCAATCCAAGTTCTTCGATTTTATGAAGAATCATCCCTGCGTTTGGTTTTCCTGTGATGTGAACAGGGTCAACGCCAGTCGTAGCCTTGAACATTGCAAGATATGCGCCAACATCTGGCAATCCGCCATCAGGGCTAGGGCAGACCATATCTGGGTGACTTGCAACCAAAGGAATGCCAGCATGCATGTGTATGCTAGCGGTCATGATTTTGTCATATGTTAATTCAGTATCATATCCAAGAACAACATATTGCGGATTTTCAGACTTTGTGGTAATGCCGCAATCATGTAGCATTTGAGCCATGCCATCAGTGCCAACCAGCCAAGTTTCAGTGATATCGTTGGCCTGTAACCACGAAAGTAAATCGTGGGTCGAAAGTAGGATATCTTGTTGTTCAGCAGGAATATTAAATTTGACTAATTTTTCCTGATATTGGCTGACTGAACGAGATGAATTATTTGATAAAAAGAAGCGACGCACACCTTTATCCTCGCATCGTTGTAAGAATTCTAAAGCACCTTCAATAAGGTCGCCACCAAGATAAATTGTTCCATCTAAGTCTAGGAAAATAGCATCAATTTCCTCTAATCGAGCATCCATAATATCACCTTAGAACATCAAAGTCTTAAACATAAACCATGGAGAATGGAGGTCCTGTTGAGCTTCTTTACTAGCGATCATCTCGGTCATCATCTCTTGAAGGACTGGCTTTTTGCTGGCCTTCTTTACGAACCAATTCAACAACCATGCCTTGCGGCTCAATTTTTGCATTCTAAATGAATTGATTAGTTCAGGCCCCAATACCGCCCACAACTCTTTCTGATATTCAGAGTGATTTTTCTCTTCAATAATATGCCGAGCAGCCATTTCACCGCTAACCAATGCATTACCAACACCTTCTCCGCTAAACGGGTCAACCAGTGTTGCAGCATCTCCGACTAAACGGATACCATTGGCGCTCGCTCTACGCGGTTGATTTTCTTCTGATTTGCGTGGTGAGCCAAAAGGTAACTGCCAGCCCTTTGAAGTTCCAGCAACAAGAGTTGCATCAGCAAAACGCTCTTTGAAGAGAGGGTGATTTGCGATAACATCAGCCTGTAATGCCTTTAATTTCTTCTTTTGTTTATCCATTAGAGACATTACCATGCCAATTCCGACATTGACCACGCCTTCCGAAACAGGGAATAGCCAAAAATAACCAGGAATCACAGTATCAACAAAATGAATTTCAATGTCGCCTGCAGAATCTCCAATATCTTTGACTCCAGTCCAATACTCTCTATATCCTGCACAGTAGTGTGTGCGGTCAACCATTTTTTCTGAATATGTATCTTCAACTAGACTTACAGCGACGGGGCAACGATATCCAGCAGCGCCAACCAGTTGACGGGAATGGAAAGTCAACTCTTCTCCACCGCGCCCACCAACTCTGACCACAACTCCACTGGCATGCCGCGACTCCTTTGAGCCAGAGCCAGGGTCATCACCGCCACAATCATCATCGTAGAGAACTTCTCTAACCTCGCCACCTTGCAAGACCATTCCACCAGCATCACGAACTAGTTTTTGACAAGCATCGAATAATAAATGATCAAATTGGGAACGTGGCAGTGAATAACCAGCCTCCATTTTTTCCACCTCTTCCTCTGGAAGAGCGACTCTAACGGTATGTCCTTTCGGACTGGAGAATTTTATTCCAGTTACTCGGAAATGCGGGGTCGCTTCAAGAATTTCCTTGACTCCTAGTTCGCGAACATGACTAAGCGATTTGCCGCCTACTGCATCACCACATATTTTGTCGCGTGGCCAAACACTCTTTTCGATGAATAGAACTTTTTTCCCACCTTTGGCAAGATAGCCTGCTGCTGAAGCCCCACCCGGGCCACCGCCAACTACAATCGCGTCAAAAGTAGCATTGTTTTCAGGAGAGGGGCCACTGTCAATTGGTTGCTCCCACACCCGTGGAGCCGGCACCTTCTCATCGGACATATCAATCACAGAACACATTCACTCCTTGAGCCTATTTGTTGCCAACTATGATGGAAGGAGATAATCCAGCCATCATCTCCATGCCACAGAGATGCTTCCTCAAACCGATAGCATATTCAAAATGGTAATTTCTTATCGAGTCTCGCAGTCATCTCAAGATATCTATCTGTATGTTCGGTATTCGGTAAATTGATCACAAACTGCCAATATCGCCATGCTGCAATCGAAAGGATTGCTAGGCGATGCAAGTCCGGTAATGCATCGATTTCAGCATCATTTAATTTCCTTATCGACTGATAACCTGCCAGTAAAGAATTCCACCGTTCAACTACTGGCTGACCATTTTCCCAGCCGAATCCAACAAAAGTCATTACTAAATCAAAAGCCAAGACATCATGACATATTTCTTCGAAATCGAGTAACGATTTGACTTCTCGTTTAGTTCCGATGACATTGTCGGGGAATAAATCTCCGTGTATTATGCCTCTTGGTAAATCTTGACCTATACCTTGACTCAGTAGAACGCTCTCAGTTTTTAACATCTTTAGAAAATCACTCCAGCCATGAGTTTCATCGGCAATCGAAAACAATTTTTCAAAAAGAGTATTGCCCATTGAGAAATTACTCTTCAGACCCTTAGGAGGTTTTAGCAGATGTAAATTGGCTTGGATAGTACCAAGTGAATATAGTGAAGAATGATTAGATTCTAGCCACTGCCCTTCTACAAAGGGTAGAAGGGTCCAGGCCAGACCATCTTTAACCATCATCAATTTACCATTGTTAAAATAGATGGGCTTGGCAGTTGGAATTCCATTATCTACCAAATAAGAAGTCATTGACAGTAAATATTCAACTTCCTCTAATGATTGTTCATTCCATATCTTCAATACTAGTTTAGTATCATCTTTTAGAGTCAAAATATAGTTGGAATTAGCCCAGCCACCTGCTAATTTTTCAATGCTAAGTAATTCTGACAAACCAGTGGCTTCAATCACCGCTGAAGCGTCATCAAGAGATACTTCTGTGTAGGCCATACAATATACCTAACTGCGATTTCTTTTTCTTTTTATCTATTGGATTTGATGATACTTACAGAGACGAACCCTTCTTACTACGGCTAGCCATGTGATTGAAACGATGAATAATTGTCATCGGAAAGAAGAAGCCACTCCTTCAAACTCGTAAAACGATATCATCGTTTGAGTTCCTGAAACTCCAGCAACCTTGCTAACCTGATCAAGAATCGTATCTCCCAAGGTATCCATCGATGAAGCGACCACTTCAACCAATAAATCCCAATCACCGGTGATAATACTAACGCGAATACAAAATGGTAGAGTAACTAGTTGTTCAGCCACATCTCTTCTATCCACTTGCCCTCTTTCACATCTTACGAATAGAAAAGCACGCAAGTCCAATCCAACTGCACGGGGTTCACGTTGGATAGTAAATCGCTTTATCACACCCTTTTCTTTGAGTCGTCGAATCCTATCGTGGACAGTTACCCTCGGCATCGATAAGGAATCGGCAATCGCCTGTGTACCCTTGCGAGAATCAGATTCCAAACTATGCAAAATAGCCTCATCTTTGTCATCTAATTCGATTACCATTAAATCGCCGATGCGTCGGGGCTTTTCAACACTTCCGACACTTTGACGGAGTGGTGGCTATAATTTTCTATAAAAGCCGACGAATAAGATATATTCTCACCGTATCGTTGATGTCCTATGGGCGCTTCAAGGTAATTGGGAGTAAAATGACCGACGAAACTAATCTTACTGGATTTGGCAGCAAGGCTGTGCATAGCGGAACAAACCACATCGGGGATGCGGTAA
>Ga0308019_10000704_pt1 | contig 20747 bp, 18 predicted proteins | sample Neamet284_FD_203135 | JGI IMG/M metagenome (GOLD analysis project Ga0308019, IMG submission 203135) | Marine microbial communities from water near the shore, Antarctic Ocean - #284 | ecosystem: Environmental > Aquatic > Marine > Unclassified | place: Southern Ocean | collected 2014-10-01 | reverse complement strand
AAGAGCCAAAAATATTTTTGATGGATCTATCGCGTATTTTAGGTGCCGCACATGCTATTGAGATACCTTTTATTATGGGAAGTTTAGAGCTTGGTGGGTTAGAAGAATATATGTTCGACGACGATAATATTGTTGCAGCAAAAAAATTATCTGAATTAATGATGTCATATTGGTCTGAATTTGCCTATCACGGCAATCCAAGCAAAGGCCGAAATGATGATCAAATGAAATGGAATGCTTGGAATAATAATGAAAAAGAAGATAAGTTTATTATTCTTGATACGCCATCTGATGAAGGCTTAAGAATGGATTCCCAGGGTTCATCATACTCAAGTTTAGTTGAGAAACTATTACTAGATCCAAGAATTCCAAATGATGAAATGCGTTGTGAGTTTTTGCAAAAAGCATTAGATGCTAATTGGATTATTGGTAATAAAATATTAAATAGTGGGTTGTGTAATGGTTTTAACTAGGTGGTACGTTTAATTTTATGCAATTTATTGATGCTAAAACTGTCGCTGATTCGTTGCCTTATGATCAACTTATTGAAGCCTTAAGAGCTGCCTTTAAAAAACAGATTAATTCTCCTGAAAGAACTCAGCACAAAATTGAAACAGACGATAACGCTAATGCGACATTGTTAATGATGCCAGCTTGGAATAAAAATGAGCATATTGGCATTAAAATTGTTTCTGTATTTCCAGGTAACAGAAATAAAAATTTAAGTGCTGTTAATGCAAACTATTTTTTACTGGATGGAAAAAATGGATTGCCAAAAGCTATTTTAGACGGTACTGAATTAACGTTAAGAAGGACTGCTTGCGCGTCAGCGTTAGCAGCAGATTACTTATCCAGAAGTGACACAGATTCCTTGCTAATGGTGGGTGCGGGTAATTTGGTTCCACACTTAATAGAAGCGCATAGACAATTGAGGGATATTTCTCGAGTAATGGTATGGGCCAGAGATTTTCAAAAGGCAAAAACATTAGTGCAGAATTTAGAGTATAAAAATATTGAAATTACTGCGGTAAAAAATCTTCAAGAGGCGGTGAGTAATGCTGATTTAATTTCTTGTGCTACTCTGAGTAACAAAGCGCTTATTCATGGGAAATGGCTCAAACCCGGACAGCATCTTGATTTAGTGGGTTCATTTACACCAGAAATGCATGAAGTTGATAGCGAAACAATCTCAATAGCAAAAGTGTCGGTCGATACTTATGCTGGTGCATTAACCGAGTCAGGAGAGTTGATTAATGCATTAAAAGAGGGTGTTATTTCAGAAGAAAATATAGTCGCCGAGCTGTCTGAATTAATTAAACGAGAAAAAATGGGCAGAAATAATCAAAATGAGATAACTTTATTTAAATCTGTTGGCGCCTCATTGGAAGATTTAGCTGCTGCAGAATTAGTATTAAAGAATTTATCTGAAGTTATTTAGTTAGATGCAGTTATTTATGGAGATTTCAAATGGTTGAGCAAGCTAAAGAAAAACTCGAATGGTCTTCGAGATTTGTTTTTATTATGGCATGTGTTGGAGGCGCTGTTGGCCTCGGAAATATATGGATGTTTCCCTATAAAGCTGGCACAAATGGTGGTGGTGCCTTTGTTCTAATTTACATTGCTGCAGTTATTTTACTTGCCTTGCCGGTTTGTATAGCAGAATTGATGATTGGTCGACGAGGTGGAGGTGGACCTCCAAATGCGATTGAGCGGGTAGCTGTCGAATCTGGACATTCAAAAAATTGGCGATGGATGGGTGTTATTCTCGCCGGAGTTGGTGCCATTTTTGCACTTTCTTTTTATTCTGTGGTGGGCGGTTGGACCGTTGCTTTCGCTGTAAAAACTGCTTCAGGTCAGTTAGTTGGTTTGGACACAGAACAGATAAAAAATCTTTTTGATGAATTAAATGCCAATCCTATAGAGCTTTATACTTGGTTTACAGTATTCATTGGGATGACGGTCTATATCTCTTCTCGAGGCCTGCATAAAGGTCTAGAGCAAGCGGTAAAACTAATGATGCCAGCATTATTTATTATGTTAATAATTACGGCTATTTATTCAGCTATTATTGGAGATTTCTCTGCGGCAGTAAGTTTTCTATTTACTCCAGATTTTTCTAAAGTAGATACAAATGTTGTGATGACAGCTTTTGGACAAGCTTTTTTCTCAGTTAGCGTGGGATTAACTAATCTTGTCGCTTATGGAGCTTATTTGAAAAAAGATGTCAATATTCCTGGGTCAGCGGCCATTATCGTGGGTGCTGATAGTTTGGTTGCTATATTAGCTGGATTGGCTGTTTTTCCAATAATTTTTGCTTATGGAATCGAACCAAGTGGTGGTGCGGGCTTGGTATTTCAGGCATTACCGATTGCTTTTTCGCAATCATCTGGTGGCATGATATTCGGCGCCTTATTTTTCATATTGTTATTTTTCGCAGCACTTACATCCTCTATAGCGATGATAGAAGCTCCAGTCTCATGGTTGTGCGATGAAACTAAACTATCAAGACGTATGTCTGCAATAACGGTCGGATTTGTTGGTTTTATTCTTGGGTCTTTAGCGGCTCTCTCGTTTAATGTATTTTCTGATATCCGTCCTCTAGCTGGAATATCTATGTTTAATGACAAGGGATTTTTTGATGTGTTTGCAACCATAGCATCCGATATTATAATGCCACTTGGCGGACTAATGATCGCATTATTCTCAGGTTGGGTCGTAAAAACAAAATACAGTTTAGAGGAGCTTTTTGAAAATAAAAATCAAAAAATTCACGCACTTTGGTTATTTTTAGTGCGATATTTTGCTCCATTTTTATTGATCCTGCTTTTTTATCAGATTATTAGTGCATAAAAGTATTATAGATATTTATGACAGTTGACAGATCTAGTTGGAAGGTAATGGACAAGATTACACTGGAGACAGAGTATTCTCCCAGTTCTTGTGTTCCTAATTATGAGGAATTAGTCGCCAGGTATACTTCCGAGTCTATTGCTATGGAGAAGATGGTCTGTTTTAAAAAAGACCTAATGTATGATAAAAAATCAGGAGAATGCTTAGATTTATGTACAACAAGTAACCCAAAATCACCCTTATTGGTATTTATACATGGCGGGTATTGGCAATTTTTGAGTAAAAATGATTCTTTATTTCCGGCAAAAAGTTTCAGAGATTCAGGCATTGCTTATTGTGCAGTTGATTATACAATCGCACCTAAAGCAAGTATTAATGAAATGGTTGAGCAATGCAGAAAATCAATTCAATGGCTTTATAAAAATGCAATAGAATATGGTTATGATCATGATCAAATTTTTGTTTCTGGAAGTTCGGCAGGTGCACATCTCGCTGCTATGTTGATTCTAACTGATTGGAGTAAATATGATTTGCCCAATAATGTAATAAAAGGGGGAACATTATTAAGCGGTGTCTTTGATATCCAGCCCATTGTAAAAACCTATATTAACGAACCATTAAAACTGGATTCAAAAGAGGCAAGAATATTAAGTCCATTGTTTCAGATTAATAAAAATGATGCAGAAATTATTGTTTGTTGGGGTGAAAATGAGACCTCTGAATTTAAAAGACAAAGTATTGAATTCGAAAAAAAGTGGAAAGAAATGGGGAATAGAAGTAGTTTATTAGAGATCAGTAATGCTAATCATTTCGATATACTTTTTTATATGTTGGAAAAAAATTGTTCATTAAAAAATCTAATGATAAATCAAATCTTGGGGGGAAAAGATGATTTTTGATTTTGAAATTCCAGATATCATTGATATTGAAAAAGTAGATGGTTCTCCAAAGCCACGAAAGATGACGGTTGGCTCTGAAACGGCACGACAAGAGACAGTTAAAATGACTGAAGGTCAGCCAATTACTGAGTTTGAGGGCAATACTAATCCTTATATAGATTACGAAAGCGTTGATTTATTATTGAGTCTCCAACACCCACGATCTGAGGGTTATGATGAGATGTGTTTTATTATCATGGGCCAATCAAAGGAGTTGCTTTTTAAATCTATATACTATGAATTGTATAATGCTCGACTGAGAGTGATCGCTGATGATTTACCAAATGCATCATTGATGATAGCTCGATCTAAAGAAATTATGCTGTTACTTACAAAATTTTGGGATGTACTGGCTACCATAAGACCAGAAGGTTTTAAATCTTTTAGAGACTACTTGAATGTTGCTTCTGGGCAGCAATCTTTTATGTTTCGACATGTAGAATTTATTTTAGGAAATAAAAATAAAGCGATGGCCGCTGTCCATAAGAATGTTAGTCATGTCTATCCTGCAATTATAAAAAACCTTGAATCGCCCAGTTTTTATGATGAGATAATTAAATTATTACAAAGAAGGGGGTTTGATATTTCTCCAGACTGCCTAGAACGTGATTGGACTAAATCATATCAAAGTCATGAAAGTATCGAAAAAGCTTGGTTAGAAATATATAAGGACCCTCAGTCGACAAATGATTTATATTTGTTTGGTGAATTACTGATTGAATTTGCTGATATTTTTGCCAGATATCGTTTTCAGCATTTTACGACAGTGGAGCGTATTTTAGGATTTAAGCCCGGTACTGGTGGTTCTGCGGGTGTGAATTGGCTAAAAACAATGGCAGCGCATCGATTTTTTCCAGAATTATGGTCCATGCGTACTCAATTATAGTGTAAAAAGCATAAGATCGAATGGGGCAAATAATGAAAAACATATCTGAAATAAATTATATAAAAATATCATTTTTGTTTGGTTTTTTATTACTCTCAGTAATTGGTTGTTCTGATGAAAATAAAGAACAATCGGTCATGATTAAAGGTCAAAATCAACCTAACATACTTATGATTGTAGTAGATGATCTTGGGTACACTGATCTCGGTGCATTCGGCAGCGAAATTGCCACTCCAAATCTTGATGCATTAGCAAATGCCGGCATGATGTTCACAAACTATTATGTGGCACCTACTTGCTCACCTACCCGAGCAATGCTGCTTTCAGGAGTTGATAATCATCTTGCAGGTATGGGCACCATGTATAACGAACAATCTAATAATCAAAAAGATATACCAGGGTATGAAGGGTATTTAAATTTTCAAGTTGCTGCATTGCCGAATATTTTAAAAGATAATGGTTACCACACTTATATGACTGGAAAGTGGCACCTGGGTTACGATGAAGAAACCAGCCCAACAGCTAGGGGCTTTGAACGTTCTTACGCTCTATTAGCTGGTGGGGCGGGTCATTTCAGTAATATGATGTCCATACTTGGCTCAAATAAAGCTCCTTATAGAGAGGATGGAGTATTGATTGATTCATTGCCGGAGGATTTTTATTCAACAAAATTTTATACCAACAAAATGATTGAATATATTGATAGTAACCATTCAGATGATAAACCTTTTTTTGGTTATTTAGCTTACACAGCTCCTCACTGGCCTCTTCAAGCTCCCATGAAATCTATTCAAAAACATGCTGGTAATTATGATGCGGGCTACGAAATTCTATATAAAGAACGTATGCAAAAATTAAAGGCCATGGGTTTAATTGATCTAGATATGCCAGATTCTCTGAGCTTGCCTGATGATACCCCATGGAACGATCTTAGCGATGAGGAGAAAAAAAGATCCAGTAGATTGATGGAGATTTATGCGGCAATGGTCAGTGATCTAGATCACTATGTAGGTAATTTAATTGATCATTTAAAAGATATAGGTCAATTTGAGAATACTTTTATCTTTTTCATGTCCGATAATGGTGCCGAAGGACATCCACTGGATAAGAGTTTCTCGGAATATGGAATCGCCAATAAGTTGAGTTCTTGTTGCGATCACAGCTATGAAAATATGGGTAATGATAATTCATATCTTTGGTATGGCCCTGAATGGGCCCGAGCAGGAGTTGGTCCTTGGCGCCGATTTAAAGGGTTTACTTCTGAAGGAGGAATTCGTGCTCCCGCATTTGCTCATTATCCTGCATTAAATAATTCCACCATAAAAGATAGTATTATCCATGTTAAGGATGTTATGCCAACATTATTAGAATTAGCAAAGATTGCTCATCCAGGGACAATTTATAAAGATAGAGAAATAATACCCATGCAAGGAACTTCTATCTTGCCATTACTCATGAATGAAGTTGATTACGTTCATGACCAACATTATGTTGAGGGTTGGGAGTTGTTTGGTAAGACTGCAGTTAGAAAAGGAGATTGGAAGATAATTCAAGAACCGCAAGGTGATTTTTTTTCATGGCAGACACCTTTGGCAGATAATTATGACTGGCTGTTATTTAATTTAAAAGAAGATCCTTCTGAACTAAATAACTTAGCGAAAACACAACCTAAAAAGATGGAAGAAATGTTGGCTGCTTGGCAAATTTATAAAGAAAAAAATAATGTAATCATCCCTGAAAGTGTTATGGGATTTTAGACAGTTTAGATTATGTCTTTCGATTCAATCCAAGTTGGCCGAAGCCTGCATGAAGAACAATCCATATTAAATGGTTTTTATGGAGCATTAATTACTGCAGTTATTATAAATATTATCTGGGTCTATTTTTCAATGTTTTTTGATCGTTTTTTCCCATGGATTGGTATCATTCAAGGCATATTGATTGGGAAATCGGTCAGGAAGTATGGTTTTGGTCTCGATTGGTATTTACCATTTTTAGCTGCCATATTTGCAATTATTGCATCATTTACGGGTAGTTTTTTGAGTGCATTAAATCTAACCGGACGAGAATTTAACACTGGTGCAATGGCACTTATTAATGAAATTTCATTGCATACTATAAGAACATTTACTATTAATGAATTTGCAATTGTTGGTTGGGTCTATGCAATATTTGCTGCAGCACTCGCTGCTTATTACGCAAAACGACAGTTAAGTAGGGATCAAGCTATTGCTTTTCGTAAATACCGAGAAAGTATTCAATCTTAATTACAAAAGGAATCTCAGTGGATAAATCAGTAGAATTTTTTTTTGATTATGTCAGTCCATATTCTTATCTAGCAAATTCTCAACTAAGCTCATTTAGTAATATTGATATTGTATATCGACCTATGTTGCTGGGTGCTGTTATGCAAAGTACGAAAAATAATCCACCTGGTATGATTCCAGCAAAAGGTAAATATATTACAAAAGACCTCAATTTATGGGCTCAGCATTATGATATCCCATTTAAAATGAATTCTGTTTTTCCTCAGAATACACTCAATGCCCTGAGATTAGCTATTGTTTGTCAGCAAGAAGGTTGTTTTCAATTAATTCATGAAGCTCTTTTTCAGGCTATGTTTGTGAATGATCTTGATTTAAGTAATTTAGATGTATTAGAGAGCTTGATAGATAAATATCAGCTCAAATCAGATCGTTTAATTGGGAAAATATCGGAAATCTCAATTAAAGATGTATTAAAGAAAAATACTCATGAGGCAATTTCTCGAGGTGCGTTTGGCGCACCTACTTTTTTTGTCGGAGATGAAATGTTTTTTGGGAATGATCGGTTACATTTTATTTCAAAAATTATGAGTAGTAAGGATCAATGATAAAAAAATTTAAGAAACAATTAAATTTTTCTGACAATTGTTGGTCCAATTTCTTTTAATCAGGAAAGGCTTGGTACATCAATCATTGAGCTAGGAACTATATATCAAATTCTGCAATGACGGGGGTATGATCTGATGGTCGTTCCCAAGTTCTAGGCTCTCTATCAATTGAGCTGCTTTTACATTTCTTAGCTAATTCCTGGTTGGCCAATATTAGATCTATACGCACTCCTGCATTACGTCTAAATCCTGCGGCACGATAATCCCACCAACTAAATGACTTTTCAGCTTGTTCAAATTGACGAAATACATCACAAAACCCTAGGCCAATAATTTCAGATAATGCGGCTCTCTCTTTTGGACTGCAAAGTACCTCTTCTCCCCATTTTTCAGCATCATAAACATCTCGATCTTCAGGAGCAATATTAAAATCACCTAATATAATTATATTTTCATGCTGAGATTGTTCTTTTTTTAGAAATTTAGTCAAAGCTTTTAGCCAAGATAATTTGTAAATATATTTATCAGAATCAACAGTCTGGCCATTAGGTATATAAAGGTTAATTATTCGATGATTATTGATTGTAGCGGTAAGTATTCTTCTTTGAGGATCGTCAAAATCTGGAAAATCTGTGACAATATCAGTTGGTTTATCTTTAGTAATTATTGCCACTCCGTTATAAGTTTTTTGGCCGCTGCAAATAGCATGATAACCAATTTCTTTGAAAGCCTCCTCTGGGAAAGCTTCATCTGGTTGTTTTATTTCTTGAAGTGTTAATATGTCTGGACTGGTTATGTCTAACCACTCTAAAACATGCCCGATACGAACATTTAAAGAATTCACATTCCAAGTTGCAATTTTCATAGGTTTACTCCGACTATGCCATTTTGTCTTAATAGTGGTTCAAGTGAGGGTTTTCGTCCTCGGAAATTAATAAATCCTTGCATGATATCTTTGCTGCCACCTATTTCCAGAATTTCTGTTTTGAATTTATTAGCTAATTTTTCATTGAGAATATGAGTATCCTCGAATGCAGAGAAAGCATCGGCAGCTAAAACTTCCGCCCACTTATAACTGTAATAACCTGCAGCATAACCACCAGAGAAGATATGTGAAAAACTCATTGGGAATCGATTATATGTAGGTGTTTTGATAAGAGTGATTTTTTTTCGGATTGACTCGAGCGTTTTTAAGGTATTGCTGTCTTGCTCAACGTCATAATCAGAATGAATAGTAATATCATAAAGCGCAAATTCAATTTGTCTCAGCATAGCTAGACCTGCTCCAAAATTTCGACTTGCTTGTAATTTGGTAAATAATTCGATGGGCAAATATTGTCCAGTTTTAAAGTGCTTTGAACAATCTTTCAAAACCTCATAATTCCAGGCGAAGTTTTCCATAAATTGACTGGGAAGTTCAACTGCATCCCAAGGAACACCATTTATTCCGGAAATACTGGGCAGATCAATTTTTGTTAATAAATGATGCAGCATATGTCCAAATTCATGAAACCAGGTTACGACATCGTCATGCGTGAGTAATGAATTACCATTCTTATCTGGTGGAGTAAAATTACAAACCAAATAACCTATAGGTAAAGTTTTATGGCCATTAAGATTTTTTCTGATGACGCATTCATCCATCCACGCGCCACTACGTTTACCATTTCTCGCAAATAAATCAATATAAAAACCACCGATTACTTCTTCTTGAGCATCAACTACTTCAATAAATTCAACACTCTCATGCCATACAGCCACTGTTGGATTTTTCTTTAAAGAAATTCCATAGAGTTTTTTGGCTACATTAAACATTCCTTGCTGAACATTTTCTTTTTGGAGGTATTGTTTTAATTCTTCATCAGAAATGGAGTAATTCTGTTGTTTTACTTTTTCTAGATAATAGGAAGTATCCCAAGCTTTTAATTTATGATTGGCGGCTTTTTCTATTAAGTTAAGCTCATTTTTTGCTGTAGATTTTGATTTAATGGCTAAATCATTCAAAAAAGAGACGATTTCATCGGTAGAATTGGCCATTTTTGTTGCGAGGGAGTATTCAGAAAAGTTTGTAAAACCGACTATAGTGGCTAATTGTTGCCTAAGTGTAAGAATATTTTTAATATTTTCTTCATTATCCCATTGTGGATCTTCGGCTTGATCAGAACCGCGAGTTGACCATGCCTTATAAAATGTTTCGCGTAGGAAACGGTTATCAGCATGAGTCATGACGCTATGATAGGTTGGGTAATCCAGTTTGAGTAACCACCCAGACTGATTATTTTTTAGAGCTCTATTCTTTGCTTGTTCTAGAATTTCAATCGAGATTCCTTTTGTTTCATTTTCTTTTGTAATATTAAGTGACCAAGCGTCGGTAGAGTCTTGTACATTTTGACTAAAATTTGCTTCTGCCTTACTTAAGCGTGTTTTAAGATTTTTGAATTTTTGTTTTTGCTTTTCCGGCAGGCTGACTCCATTGAGCTTGAAATTACGCAGTTCTTGTTCAAGTAAACTATACTTGGGATCTTTAGGGTCATTAAGGTTATTAATAATAGTCCTGTATACTTTTTCAAGTTCTGTATTCTGTGATAATTCGGTACCATAATCGGTAAGTAAGGGTAAACAGGAGTTAAAAGTATTACGCCATTCAGGTTGATCGAGTACATTCTGAAGATGACTTATCGGTGAGAAGGATCGACTTAGTTCATGTTGCATTTCTTCGATGGGATTTACCACCGATGCGAAGGTTTTTTTTTCAGAAGTTTTTAATAACTCATCAATAGCTTTGCGTTGTTTTTTTACTAAGTATTCGATAGTTGATTGAGCTTCTTTAGCGGTTAGACTTGAGAAATCAGGTAGTGTTGATTGATAATTGTTTGATTGTTTCATTTTGGCGTATTATTTTTATTAATCGGTATAGGAATTTTAGCAAAGACTTTCTCAGCAAACACTAGAAATTTTAAGGAAAATGTGTGAATAATAATTTTGATTTAATTGTAGTTGGCGGTGGCAGCGGTGGTTTAGCTTGTGCACAACGCGCTGCTGAATATGGAGCTCACGTTGCAGTCGTCGAGCAAGCCCCACTTGGAGGAACCTGCGTGAATGTGGGTTGTGTTCCTAAAAAGATAATGTGGTATGCAGCACAGCATTCGTCACAAATGAATTTGGCCAGTGATTATGGATTTGATGTGACTGTTCAAACGCATAATTGGGCGCACCTTAAAAAACAAAGAGACGCATATATTGAGCGTTTAAATGGTATCTATGAGCGTAATTTAAAAAATAGGAAGGTGCATTTAATTAGAGGAAGCGCTAAATTCAAGAATAAAACTACAATTAATGTTGATAATATTGACTATTCTGCTGAAAGAATTGTCATTGCCTCAGGAGGTCAACCTATAATACCTGAACTTAAAGGTAGTCATATAGGTACGGATTCAGATGGATTTTTTGCTTTAAAAGAATGTCCTTCAAGAGTGGCAATATTGGGAAGTGGTTATATTGCGGTTGAGTTTGCTGGTTTACTTTCAGCTCTAGGGTCTAAAGTTTCTTTATTGATTAGAAAAGAGTCATTATTACGCTCTTTTGATAACATGTTGAGTGAAAATTTAAAGGCGGCATTAGCTCATCAAGGAGTTGAATTAATCGATAAAGTGATACCGCATTCTTTAGAAAAACGTGACAATGATTGTTACTTAAACTCAGACAATAAGAAAAAGTATGGACCATTCGATAAAATCATCTGGGCAGTTGGAAGAAAACCAAATACCAGTGATTTAAATTTATCTTCTACTTCTGTCTTGACTGATCAAGATGGTTTTATTCCAGTTGATAAATATCAGCAAACTAATATTGAGAATATTTTTGCTATAGGGGATGTTACTGGCAAAGAAGCCCTTACACCGGTTGCTATAGCAGCAGGGCGAAGACTTTCAGATCGTTTATTTGGTAATATGCCAGGTAGATACTTGGAATATCATACAATTCCAACAGTGGTATTTAGTCATCCACCAATTGGAACAGTTGGATTAACTGAGTTAGAAGCCCGCGAGAAATATGGTGATAGAATTAAAATTTATACCTCATCATTCACACCCATGCTCTACGCTCTTAGTGATCCAGCAGATAAAGTACTCACTAGTATGAAATTGATTACATTAGGCGAAGATGAAAAAGTTATAGGTTGCCACATTATTGGCGATGGAGCAGATGAAATGCTTCAAGGGTTTGCTGTAGCAATTCGAAAGGGTGTGACCAAAAAAGATTTAGACGATACCATTGCTATTCATCCCACTAGCGCCGAAGAACTTGTGACGATGCGTTAATACCCAGTTGCTGAAGAAGTAAGCTGGTGTCGGGTTTAATTTGACGCCACAAATAGTAAGATTCAGACGCTTGCTCGATTAGCATTCCCCATCCCTGGATAGCACATTGGGCATTATTTTCCATGCACCACTTCATGAAGGGGGTGGGATCCATTTGATACGATAAATCATAGCAAACACTATGTTTTGAAATAATAGAGCTTGGAAAATCAACCGTTTTAGAGGTTATTCCGATAGATGTGGCATTAATGATAATATCAAAAGTCTGCGTAGCATCTATTTCGTTAATACCACTCCCATATAATATTGAGCATTGTGGAAATTGTGAAACAAGATTGATGGCTTTCGAAGAGTTACGATTGGCGATAGTCAAAGATGATGGGTTTCTTTCCAGCAATGGATTTATGATTCCATGTGCAGCGCCGCCAGCACCCAATATTAGTATGTTTTTATTTTTTATTTTTTGATGGAAGTTCTTTTCCAGGTCATTAATTAATCCAATGCCATCTGTATTATCCCCAATAATTATATTCTTATTAAATATGAGTGTATTAATAGCGCCTGCTCGTTCTGCTCGAGGATTAATCTTATCGACATATTCCATAACAGCCGTTTTATGAGGTAGAGTAATATTTAAGCCTTCGCCACCCTTCTCTTGAAACTCATGAATGAAATTTTTTAATTCATGTTGCGTGATATGAAATGCTTTGTAATTTATATCTTGTTTTAATTGCGCAGCGAAAAATTTATGAATGGCTGGTGATTGTGTATGAGAAATTGGATCACCTATTACGCCATATTGCTTTTTTGCAATTATATTCATCGAGGTTGCCAGTCAATTATTATTTTTATGATCGTAACCAATGAGCTATATCTAGCGCATGATAAGTCAGAATTGCAGAGGCACCTGCACGTTTAATTGACATTAATGACTCCAGTGTACACTCCTTATAATCGAGGTATCCAGCATCTGAAGCAGATTTTAACATGGCATATTCACCGCTTACTTGATAGGCAAATACAGGTATTGAGAATTTATTTTGAACTTTACTGATGATATCTAAATAGGGCATTGCTGGTTTGACCATTACAATATCAGCACCCTCATTTATATCTAATTCCACTTCTCTTAGACTTTCGAGAGCATTGGCAGGATTCATTTGATAATTATATTTATTACCGGCAGCAAGGGTTGTTTTTGAGCCGACGGCATCTCTAAAGGGGCCATAAAAAGAAGAGGCATATTTTGCCGCGTACGAGAGTATTAAGGTATTGTGAAAATTCTCTTTTTCTAATGCGCTTCTAATAGAGCCTATTCTGCCATCCATCATATCCGAAGGAGCAATAATATCTGCTCCGGCCTGAGCATGAGAAATTGCTTGTTTAGTTAGTATATTGACGGTGGCATCATTGAGGACATAATTATTTTCGTCAATGATGCCATCTTGGCCATGAGTAGTATAAGGATCAAGGGCGACATCTGTAATAATAATTAATTCAGGAAATTCAGCTTTGAGTTTTGTGATACTTTTTTGAATTAATCCGTCTGGATTATATGCTTCTTCACCAGCTATGCTTTTTTTATGTTCTGCAATTACTGGAAATAAGGTCATAGCTGGAATATTAAGTTTCAATAACTTTTCAGCAGTTTTTAAAATCCCATCAATGCTTTGGCGGTTAATTCCTGGCATAGATTCGATCGGTGAAGATTGATTCTTACCACTTAGCAGAAATACTGGATAAATTAGATCGCTCGCACTCAAAGTCGTCTCTTCGACTAAACGTCTTAGTGCATCTGTTCGACGCACTCTTCGCATGCGTGTTGATGGGAATGAAATTCCGTTTTGATTACTCATGTTAATTTTTAATCAGTAGTGTAATTAATTTTTTAGTATAGATATTTTACATTAAATTACTAAATTTTAATTAGAAATCTAAACAGGGCCTTTCATGCTATATCCTATTGCCTCGATTTCACGAATTAACTGATTTAAATTCGTTTTTGATAAAGAGGTTAGGGGAGGACGAACTCTACTCCAATTGGGATCGTTATGATAATGACCAACAATGGCTTTTAGTGCAGGAATCATTGGATATTTTTGTACTATATGTCGGAATTCATCCAAGTTTTTTTGTTGAATACTTGCATCAGCGCTAAGCCAGTTTTTATAAAGCATATAGATTGCATGAGGATTGATATTTGCTGTGGCAGAAATGCAACCAGCCCCTCCATTTCGGAGTGTTTCTAGGAGAAATACTTCACTTCCTGCGAATATATTAAAATCGGGCCATCCTTGATTGAGCATTGCCAAAGTGTTGTTCCAGTCTCCAGAGCTGTCTTTTATTCCAGCGATGACTTTTGGGTAACTATTTTTTAGTCTTTCTATTAGATTTAAACTAATACCAACATTGGCAATCGGTGGAATATGGTAAAGATAAATTCTAAGACTATCATTATCTACTGTTTCAATTATCTTTGAATAACTGTTGAATAAACCATCATCACTTACATCTTTATAATAAAATGGTGGCAGCATTAATACATTGAAACAACCCAGTTTTACAGCATGTTGAGTGAGTTTAATCGTGTCCGTTAATGCACAGCATCCTACGCCTGGCATGGTCTTTTTGGGATCAATACCCGCTTCAATGAGTGCGTCTAATATTTCTATTTTCTCATTTACGGATAATGAGTTGGCTTCACTGTTTGTTCCAAACACAGCCAGTCCAACATTTTGAGAAAGTAGCCATTTGCATTGTCTTATTAAAAGCCCTTTATCAACACTGAGATCGCTACAGAAAGGAGTGATAACAGGACTATAGACACCACTTAGATTAGATCCACCATCATTCATATGTATTTCGCTTTTATGTATGTTTAAGCCAGTCGGTTGGTTTTAAGTAATTCTTGTAAAGTATTTCTTCAGGCGAATCCGTTTCTGGCTCCCAATTATATTCCCATCTCACTGTTGGTGGAAGTGACATTAATATTGATTCAGTTCTCCCACCCGACTGTAAGCCAAATAATGTACCTCTGTCGTAGAGTAGGTTGAATTCTACATATCTTCCACGCCGATAAAGCTGAAAATTTCGTTCGCGCTCACCATAAGGATGATCCTTATGAGCATGAACGAGAGGTAAATAGGCAATTAAAAATTGATTGCCGATAGCTTGAATAAAATTAAAAGATTCATCAAATCCAAGTTCATTGAAGTCATCAAAAAAAAGTCCGCCCACACCACGTGTTTCATTTCTATGTTTTAAGAAAAAATACTCGTCACACCATTTCTTAAAACGAGGATAGAGATTATCACCAAATTTATTACAAATATTATAAGCATTCTGATGCCATGATATAACGTCTTCATGAAATGGGTAGTATGGTGTTAAGTCAAAGCCACCACCGAACCACCAAATGGAGTTACCTTTATTATCTTCTGCGATGAAAAATCTTAAATTAGCATGTGTCGTTGGCACAAAGGGATTCAAGGGGTGGATAACTAAAGATAAACCCATAGCTTGATATTTCTTACCAGCAAGCTCAGGTCGTGCTTTACTAGCAGTAGGCGGCAATTCATCACCATGAATATGTGAAAAGCTAACACCTGCTTGTTCAAATACAGATCCATTTTTTAAAATTCTACTTTCACCACCACCACCTTCTGATCTGCTCCATTTATCCGTCACAAAAATCTCTTTTCCATCAATTTCCTCCAGGTTGGTGGTAATGGTGGATTGAAGTCTTTGTAGGTATTTTTTTACAAGTTCAATGGAGTGAGTTTCTAAATTCATAACTATAGGCGTAAAATTTTTCCAGTTTTAAGTATTTTGATGGTTGATGCAGCGGTATTTCGAAAACATTGACCAGCTACTATGTAGTCTACTATGCCATGAAAATTTCTGCGTAGTACGATTGAATTTTTTGGTGGTTTTTTACCGGATATATTAGCACTAGTAGAAATTAGTGCTGACTTTGATTGTATGCAGAGTTTCTTGGCAATGGGATGTTTGGTTAATCGAATGGCTATGGTTTTGTGCTTACCACTGACCCAATAAGGAGCATAATGATTTTTTTCAACCAACCATGTGGTATTTTTTTCGTCATTAGTAATTTTTTTAATATCTGCATTGCTTAGTTTCACCCATTTTTCTATTTGGCTAAGGTCAGATGCGATAATTATCAATCCCATACTTGGACTACGATTTTTTATATCGAGTATTCTAAATACCGCATTTGGGTCGTCTGGCCGGCAACCGAGTCCAAATACGCCCTCGGTAGGATAAGCAACTATTCCTCCATCACGTATTATTCGACTTGCTTTTTTTATAGATTCAGACGGAATGATTTTTTTACCAATAATTTAATTTTAGGTGCTGTCTTTGTGCTTTTGTTGCCATTCTCCATTATTATATGTAGCAGTCCATTTAGTTTTTTTGCCATTTTTTTCTGATGCTAAATAATGAATATCATCAGCTTTGTTATATCTAACCACATAAGGATTGCGTTCTTTATCTTGTTCTGGAGCACTCATCAGATATAAGTGTTTTTTTGTATTGGGTAAATATCTACAAGCCTCTGTGAACTCATCTTTAAGATGATTAATTTCAGATACTTTAGGCGCTCTAGTTTCTCTATTCTTTGGAAATTTACTGGCGGCTAAAAATATACCTTTCATACTGTCTCTTAATAAATAATGATCTTCACATTTTAAGCAAGGTAATTCTGACAATACTATGGGCTCCATGGTTAATGGTTTCGGCTCACCATTTCTTTGTAATTGTCTTGTCGTTCCACAATCTTCATTTAAGCAACCAAAGTATTTTCCGAATCTACCCGTCTTGAGCTGCATGTCTGTAGAACATTTGTGACATTGAATAACAGGCCCATCGTATCCTTTTATTTTAAAATGACCGTTTTCAACCTTATTTCCTTCGCAATCAGGATTTTTCCCACATACATGTAACTTTCTATTTTCATCAATCAAGAAATTATCCATGCTTGTAGAGCAGAGATCGCACCTCTCTCTAATCATAAGATTTGCTGCTTCTTCTTGATCATCAACACTAACTGCTTCATCACCCGATGTTAAATTAAGTGTTTTTTTACATTGATCGTCACCAGTATTTTCATAACCTGAGCAACCAAGGAAGACTCCATTAGAGGCATTTCTAATAACCATGTGATGATTATTACAATCTGGACAGATGATATCTGAAGCAACAGGTTTATTGCCTCGCATGCCATTATCATCATGCGATGCAGATTCCAAATCTTTTTTGAATGCTAAATAAAATTTATCAAGCACATCTTTCCAGTCAAGCTCTCCATTAGCTACTTTATCTAAGTCATTTTCAAAGTTAGCCGTAAAGTCATAATCCATAATGTCATCAAAACTCTCTAGCAATCTTTCTGTCACGATATGACCAATTTTTTTAACAAAAAATCTTCTATTTTGAATCTCGACATAACCTCTGTCTTGTATAGTAGAGATGATAGATGCATAGGTGGAAGGTCGGCCTATGCCTTTTTTTTCAAGCTCCTTAACTAATGCCGCTTCAGAAAATCTTGCTGGTGGTTTTGTGAATTTTTTTTCAATGTTTAATTCTTTTAAGGATAAAATTTCACCTTCTGAGAGAATGGGTAGTATATCTTCGTTTGGATTTTTGGAGCTGTCTTTTGAAATTTTAGTATAGCCATCAAATACCACTTCTCTGCCTTTGGCGGTGAATGTATAGTTATCTAAAATAATTTTTGCAGAAGTTGATAAGTACTCAGCATCAGGCATTTGTGAGGCAATATATTGCTGCCATATGAGCTGATAGAGACGAATTTCTTCTTCTCTTGCTCCGACTAATGCATCAGCTTTTAAAAAAGCATTTGTGGGTCTTATCGCCTCATGAGCCTCTTGCGCATTTTCTGTACTTGAGTATATTCTGGGCTTACTCGGTAGATAGTTACCACCCACTTTGTCCTTAATATAATTTCTGGCATCTTGAATTGATTCCTGACTGAGGCTTGGCGCATCAGTTCTCATATAGGTGATATAACCAGCTTCGTATAATTTTTGTGCCACACGCATTGTTCTTTTAACATTAAAGCTAAGCTTTGTTGATGCTGCTTGTTGAAGTGTTGAAGTAATAAAAGGTGGCTTTGGTTTTATTTTTATTGGTTTTTTTATTATTTCATCTATTGATAGCGGATTGTTATTAATAAGAGATTCTATTTTTCTGGCTTCGTCCTCTAAGAGCAATGGCTCAGTGGCCTTTCTTAATAATGAAAATAAAATAGTTTCCTGGTTGGTATTTAACAGGCTCATTGATATGGCCCAAAATTCTTTAGGATTAAATTCTTGTATTAGGCTTTCTCTTTCATCAAGGAGTCTTAGTGCAACCGATTGAACCCTTCCAGCAGAGAGTCCTCTGGCAATTTTCTTCCATAAGAGAGGAGAAAGTTCAAAACCGACGACTCTGTCTAAGAATCTTCTAGCTTGTTGAGCTTGGACAAGGTCAATATCAATTTCTTTTGGGTCTTCAAAGGACGCAAGAATTGCTGACTTTGTTATTTGATTAAATCTGACTCTTGAGAATTCATATTTTTGTGGACCGAGAGCTTCTTTTAAATGCCAAGCAATAGCCTCACCCTCTCTATCCAAATCTGTTGCAAGATAGATATGATCAACATTTTTAGATGCTTTTTTTAGTTCTTTAATAACTTTTTCTTTCTCAGGGATAATCTCATATTCGACTTTCCAGTCGTTATCAGGATCAATGCCCATCCTTCTTACTAATCTAGATCTATCATTTATAATTTTAAGTCTGAGCTTTTCTTTCTCTGATATATCTTTTGGAATTGCGGCTCTTTTTGAAGAGGCTCTATTTTTGCCTTTTGGGAGGTCTCGAATATGACCAACGCTTGATTTAACAATATAGTCACTACCCAAGTATTTAGAGATGGTTTTCGCTTTTGCTGGAGACTCAACGATTACTAGATTGTTTGCCATGACTTTACCTAATACCCATATTTAATGAAGAAAATCACTTTTCGTATCAAAGATCAAGTCTTCCATTTGCGAGTATGCTTTTTCTTGCCCAGGCTGACTGAACAAAACCATTAAAACAACCCACTTTATTTGATCAACGTTTATATCTTGAGAATCAAGCGCAAGCAGTCGATCGATTAAAAGCTCTCTTTGTATGGTAGTAAGAATATTGATTTGTTCAAGATAGCTGATAAATCCACGACAACTGGTATCCAGTTGACTTATTTCGACACTGTTATATATCCTTGTTGCGCTTGTCGTATGATTATTTTCTATAAAATGCTCATTATTTTCGGCTAAACCATCAAGCCAATCTAGAGCCCTATCAATTTCATTATTATTAAAACCAGCTTTTATCAGCTCAATCCGTAATGTGTTTTGATCGGCCTCAGGTTCGTCCTCCGTCTCGATATAGGTTTCAAATAAATACATTAATACATCGAGGACGTCTTCTTTCATTGTCTCTATGGTTCCTTTGAGATCTTAAGTCATTGCTTTGACTATTTTAAAAAATAAAAAAATAGAAAAAACTATATTGTAAATGGTCAAACTCTAAAACATGGAGCATGGAGCAATCTTTTGCAATCGTCAATATCGTTTAGTGTTTTTTATGCTAAATTTTTAAAAAATGAAACTATGAACTAATTTAGTGTTTATATATAATCAATGTTTAGATATATTTTTATCCACAATTTATTATTAGAATTATGACAATATTAAGAATATTAGAATTTCCAGATCCAAAACTAAGGATCAAAGCAATACCTGTAGAGACTGTTGATGATAGTTTGCGTGTTGTGATTGATAATATGTTTGAAACTATGTATGCAGCGCCGGGTATTGGCTTAGCAGCAACTCAGGTAGATTTTCATAAACGTCTACTTGTGGCAGATGTGTCAACCGAGAAAGACGATCCATATGTTTTGATAAATCCTAAGATTCTCGAGAAAGACGGATCTAAAATCTCAGAAGAGGGTTGTTTGTCAGTGCCTGGGTACTTTGATTCTGTCAAAAGAGCCGAAACAATTCGTGTGAGTTATTTAGATAGAAATGGAAATCAACAGGAAAAAGACATGTACGGTTTGTTGGCAGTTTGCGTTCAGCATGAAATAGATCACCTTGAAGGTAAATTATTCGTTGATTATCTTTCTGAGGCTAAACGACAAAAAGTAAGAAAGAAATTGCACAAGCAAAAACGAATTCAATCAGATTCACCAATTATGCTTTAGATTTGCTATTTAAATTATGAATATTAATTTAAATAATTTTAGAGTGATCTTTGCAGGTACGCCAGAATTTTCTGTTCCATCTCTCATTGCTTTATTGGATATGGGTATTATTCCTAAGGCTATAATAACTCAACCAGATAGAAGAGCTGGGCGCGGAAAAAAATTGACCAAAAGTCCCGTTAAGATCTTTGCAGAAGGGCATCAAATTCCAGTATGGCAACCTTCATCATTATCTAATGCTCAATTCATACAAGATTTAAAATCAACCAAACCGGATGTTATTATTGTTGCTGCTTATGGAATGTTATTTTCTAAAGAGATATTAAATATTCCAAAAATGGGCTGTTTAAATGTGCATGCTTCTTTATTGCCAAGATGGAGAGGAGCATCGCCCATACAGGCATCTATTTTATATGGAGATAAGGTGACTGGCGTAAGTCTTATGAAGATGGAGATTGGACTGGATACAGGACCCATCTATGCTCAACATAAAATAGATATAGGTGAATCAGAAATAGCAGATAATTTAAATATACGTCTTGGAGAATTGGGTGGAATGGCTTTGAGAGCTGATCTTCAATCTATTTTGAATGGAGTTATTCAATCTAAT